>Ga0224511_10003569_pt1 | contig 11300 bp, 3 predicted proteins | sample SF_May12_sed_USG_2_FD_169988 | JGI IMG/M metagenome (GOLD analysis project Ga0224511, IMG submission 169988) | Sediment microbial communities from San Francisco Bay, California, United States - SF_May12_sed_USGS_8_1 | ecosystem: Environmental > Aquatic > Marine > Sediment | place: USA...
CCCCAGGGGCATAATTTGAACAACTTTGGTAGAGGACCTCTAGATGATGCTATATACCAAATATGAAAGCTCTGGGCCTTGTAGTTTCAGACAAAAAGATTTTTGAAAATTGCATTTTGAAAACCTATTTATTGACCTCGTGACCTACTTATGCAACCAACTGGATCGGTTTGAACAACTTTGATAGGGGACCACCCAGGGATCATTCCTGGTCAAAATCCAATAAGTGGTTTCCGAGGAGATGTTGTTTAAAGAAATTGTTGACGCACGCACGGACGCACGCACGGACGATGGACAATGGGCCATCACAAAAGCTCACCTTGAGCATTTTGTGCTCAGGTGAGCTAAAAAGAAGAGAAAATGTAAAATAACAAATCTTAATGAAAGAGTGGACGTCGACACCAAAGACAAGTGTGACTGGAATAGCTCTACATATTCTTTGAATACTCCATGTAAAAATCGTTGGAAATGGAAGATTACTCAGGGATATAATATTTATTCCCATTCTCAACTACATTCATTGACTGTTGTCAAATGTTCAGCTCAAATTATTTTTTTTGTAATACAAGAAGGTTGGTGTTTCAAGTTCTCTTCTAAATTGACAGAAACCATGCTCATATAAGACTGGTGTTCAGTTGAACAATTGTGTCGCCCTCAGATACTTTGTCAGAATAACAAAAGTTTAAAAATTCAAGTACAAAAAGGGCCAAAACTGGCAAATTTGAAATGAACCTAAACAATTTGGCATCATCATGTCCATGTTCTCTTAATCAATATTATTTGAAAGTTTGATTAAGAAATGTTAAGAAATGGCAAAGTTATACCGAACATTATGGCGACACTTGACCGTGTTGTGGTCACTCACCACCACTGTTACTGAGGTGCTGTAGCAGGTTGGAACAACATGTATGACACATAACGTGAACATCTCAGTCATTCTTATGATTTAGTCTATAACTGTAAGGTGGAAACACAAACAATTGTCAAGTGGCTATACATATGTACATTATGTTCTTCGTATCATTGAGGCTTTCAGTTTTATTTGCACATTACATTAAAGTGTCACCATGTATTTCCAGGAAGGTATGCCCCCAGATAATGGCACTTTTCTCATAAACGGCAATCACTCGCATCTTTTTTGCAAAACACTGATTACTTTGGTTGAAGATATTTTTTCTCTTGCTCTCGAGTTATTACATTATAACAGCCGTTTTAATTTACTTTTTCCTTACCTTAGGCTAAATACTAGGTTTGCAATTTCAGCACCAATAGATCAGTTGACACACAATATTGTCAGACATTAAAACAATTTTTTTCTTGGAGCAAATAGAAAGTCTTTATTTATCATATCCATAATAAAACGAAATGTCACTTTTACAAGCTTTATTTTTTTAAAGTTACTGTTAATATGTGACATATGAAACATTAATGGTAAAACACACTAAATTCTACACAAGGCATTAAAACATAATATGTGTACTTTGGGTAACCTTTCTCTACATAGAAAAACCCTTAAATGGGGGGGGGGGCTATCAGATTTTTGTTCTCCAATTTGAAGCCTTGAAGCCGAAAACATGTAACTTCATGGTAACAATAATTATAAAAAAAATCCCGACCGCACCTGCCAAACTTTTTTCAAGTGGTCACCCAAAACACATATATTATTTTATAAGCCTAAAAAAAGGACGATGATATCGTGAAAACCTTGACCATTCTTTAGAGAAAACACTAAGATCTATCCACAGAAGACTTCTTTGTGAAAAATATAGTTTAAACATTTAAATGTATCCCAAAAAATATGAATACCTGTCTACATGTATTTAGTCGACAGAATGTATTCCATTCTTTATAATTCAGATGAAATCTCTATCAAGGCCTAGTCAAGGTAGCCACACACAGCATTTGGACTCTACTATTACATTACAGTGGGGATGGGGTGAAAATGCAACATATTAAAAAAAAATTAACACACGTCCCATTTTTACACAAATGTTGATACCTCTCTTTATTCATACAATAATAGAACAATTTATTAGTTGCATGTTATGTTATTCATCTTCCATATTTGAAAGTGATACACATGGTGTTTTTTTTAAAATAGTGCAAAGACTTTTAGTGCATTATATAATACACCAAATACAATGTACTGAAAACATCTAGTTATTACCAGTTATTCTAATTGAAAAACATCTGACAAATGTTGTTTAATAAAGTCTCACTCATGCTTAGTGCGAAATGATACTGTGTACATTATTTTTCCTGTGAGTAACAAAATGACATAAATGTTTGAGAAGAAACGTTTTATCATGTTTTGGCGAAGCAAACTGCATAAGTCATCTAGCTAAACAATGATTAAGTGGAAGAATAACGCCAGTGAACATACATGTAGATTCTAATTATGTTTCACAAGAATATGAGACTGGTGTTGTACAGCTCACCTACAATGTTAAAATAAATGTTTAACAAAGTCCTTTTAGAAAAGAAATTCAAGAAACTGTCTGATTCAATGCACTCACAAAGATAACCAAAGTTAAAATCTGATATTTTTACAAATTTCAGGGACACAAACAGAAAAAGACTAAACATAGACATTTATATAAGAGGAGGTAAACTCCTCTGCAAGCTAGGATTGGTTTCAATAAAACCTAGTTGCCTATTTAAGTAGGATGGGCATACAGGATAGAAATGTATTAATAAAGTCACTGTAAACAAAACAGTTATTTTCAATTTACAGTTTTACTCCGTAAGAAGTATGTTGAATAATGAAACAACAAACTATACCAGCATTGCATGCAAAATCATTTTAATACATTTGAAACATTTATTCTAGACAGGATTAAAATATTAATTATAAATGTGTATAACTAAACTAAAAGGTAAACAAATGGAACATTTAGTGATTTTGATATAGAACAAAACAGTGTCAATTAAAAGGATATTATTTTTTGTACAATAGATATTACTCCATAGCAACCACTCCATAGAAAAACCCTCCATATCTAGACAAAACGTAAATTAAAGTTACATGCAGAAGAGATTAACCATAATACTATAATATGACCATGTTGTGAAATGATTTGTGTTCTGATTTATGTTTTAAACAGCAAAAATGACAACTGTTAACACAAAAAAGCATGTTTAAGCTTCACTTAAAATAGTGAAAAGACTATAATACCAACGGCTTTAATATTTATCAAATGCTAGACTATTAAAGTTTATCAGCTGAAAACACCACCACTATCATACGCTGTTGTTAAGTATATATGTTTATGACACCGGCTTTTATAGCATTTTTCTCTACTATACATGTCATCTGTACAATTTTATAGATTACACAATTATGTGATAAATTAATATTAGCTTTTTTATAAATAAAAACAAAACATGTACATGACAATATGTACATAAGAACAGCACAATTATGTGTTTATCATCAACATTTAACTGTAAGACAGTACAAGTTATTGAAAACAAATTACAATATTCTGATATAATCTCAATCAACATTAAAAAAGAAAGATTTTTACTGGCTTTTAAATGTTATAAAAATAAAGAAAACGAATGAGTTCTGAAACTCACAATGCAAGTCTGTCTTAAGTTTGCTTATGCTTTCTTATTAACTGAATAACAAATGGATGCATAACACATACAACAATGAGATGAATAGTAGTGACATTGTCTTAATGTTAAATGAATTATGTAGAATTAACAGCACAGCCTGGCCGTAGATCACTCACTCGAGGCAGACATTGATGAAAACTCCTCGGTTACAAAAAGGATTTTTTTACCCCAGGAGTGTTTTTTAATTTTTAAGAAACATGTTCAGTGCTTAAATATCAATTTATTATGTGAATCTTCTAGACTTTGTGGTTTATAAGATTTTAAGATTGCTTGTTTTTCCAAACTATTTTTGTACAGCTAAACCTGGTAAAGGGTCATTAACGATCATTTTCATGAAGATTCATCAAATTGGCCAAGCGTTTCAGAAAAACAGGTTATTGGAAGAAAAAATCCAAATGACAGACAAAGGACATTTTCAAAAACTTACCATGAGCACTTTATGCTCAGGTGAGCCAACATACATGTACAAAACATGCAAATTATTCAAAATAATGCACACAACACAAATCTATGTAAAACATGACTTTCTTATATCAATTTGAAGTCATGATTTGAACATGAGTTAAACTATTGAAACAAACAAAACAAAGAATAGAAAAATGATTATTAAAATCAGCATTACTTCTCAGGTGTTCACATCCAGATACATTTACAAGTCTTAAAACATTTGCATACTAAACTAGAGTCAAGTCATGAATCTGAGTCCATGCGTTTGAAGGAGGTGCCGAGATGGCGCGTGGGCTTCACCATCTTGACTCGGGCCTGCTGCCGCCCATCTTCCTTGTGGTCAAACTCACAGTCGTGCAGCTCCGGTAGGCGATGGAGAGAGCAGTACACATTATCTGCAACAAGAGACAGTTATTCATCTGTAACAAATGATTACAACATTGAGACAGTTTAGGTGTTAGTCGATCTTTGTTTTGCCGACAAAATGTCTCTGGCCCCAAATAATTCATCTGTAACAAATGATAAGAACATGGAAGTAGCTTAGGTAAGTATTAGTCTAGTTTTGCCAACATACTTGTTCTTGGGTTTCACACAACAAGTTTTTGCAAAAGATAGCATTTTAAGTATAGTTTTATGTTATACAACTGCTCGATGTACATGTTAAAAAGTGAGGAATTTTTAACAAGATATTATATATGACACAAGTTAGTTCACCAATTCAGCACCATGCAGCATGCCTAGAACTAGCGGTAAATCAGACTTAGCACAAAGTCTAGTATAATAATAAAACAACAAAAGGAAATGTAATATTGCTTCAACTTCACCCTTAGATTCCCAGCTCCAAGCTCTGCCAAAAATAAAATATTTAATGTTTCCCCTACGCACCCCTGATAAAAAAGGTTGGGTAGGTACGTAGGATTTTATTTTTATTTATACATTTTTTTCCTGTTTCATTATCAAAATCAGGAAAAACTTTCAAAGACAACACTGCAAAAAAATATTTTGAGACGCTGCTTTTTGGTGGGTCAGTCACAGAGGGCAAACATTTTATATTTTACACCCAATCTACTGAATGAGCTACGTGAGCTTCTAACATCATACAACTTACCACATCTACACCGTCCAATGGCTCTCTGTGCTAGCTCCAGCTTGCATCGACAAACGTTGCATCGCTTCTTACTCCTGGTTTCCTGCTTCTCGGGAGTCGAGTCACAGGAATCCTCGTTCAGCACTCCACTGTCTCTGAATTGCAGGGCAACAAGAAATATGGTCAGCTTCTTTGAGGTGATCAATTTTTATCCTTAAAAGTTAAAATATTTATAGTATCTATTGAAATCAATAAAACAGTTTATTTATAAAAAGATTTCAGCTATTATATTTTTTTTTAAATATCAAAAGAAAATTTTCATCTAAAATTTGCATAAGGGGGAAATGTCACCTGATATTTAACTCAAGTCTCAAATTAATAAACAAGGAGCTGTTACGAAAAAAATAAATAAAAAAGCATCTAATTCAAGTATATTTCAGTATGATTACAAACTTATCATATGAACTCAGTGTTTCTCTGCTGACTTGTGTAAATTCAAAAGATACTTACCTTTTTACACCTCTTTTCTCAGGTGTGTTGCATTGGGAAGATTTTGCATCAGATATATCTTTCTCGCTTGGTATAGAACCAGGCTTACTTGCATCAGTGTCATTCAATTTTGCTGAGGTAGTAGCAGTAACTGACACACTAGTAGAGTCTTTACAAACTAAGTCTGAAGTGTCTTTGGTTAAAGTTTCACTTTCTGATTGTTTATCACTAGTGCTACTAGAAGTAGTTTCTGTGGAAGGCTTTGAACTGTCTGTGGTGAACAGTCTTTTAGCAGCGCTGGCCACTGTGTTAGTGGCGTTGTCTGTAGCAGACTCAGACTGCTGTTTGACGGCCTGTCTGATAAGTTCTCCCGCCTTCTCTAGTGTGCTTGCACTGGCAGATGGTAGGAAGGAGGAGGAGGTAGCACCAACATTATCATGGCTTGCATAGGCACTTTGGCGATCTGGCAATAGAAAATATATGACACTGTACATTCATTATAAGAAGTTACATTAGCGGTTAATAATGTGTAAAACTGGTACATAGTTTTGGTTTAAATACAATCTACACAGTCTTATAATTGAGCTGTGCTCTTAATTTAAGATTTCATTTAAGTTTCTGTATGTATAAGTGAAAACACAAAAGAATCATATCTGGACATTTCTTTTAACAATATAGCTAGCCAAAACATGGCATGCAACATTGCAAAAAGTTTTCAAGCCTCTATTTTGTCTTTAAGAATGATGAACTAAAATTAGATACTATTTTGAACTGCCATAGGGAAAGAATCCTCAAATGTGGACAGGACATAGGATTTCCCCTACAGAATTGACTTTAAAGTTAGGGGCCTAATAATACCCGCATGCACAAGTTTCCTGAAAGAAATTGATTGATTGTGTCCTATTATTTCCCCCTTAACAAATGTATTTACATTTAGGCCACACTTTTTTTATTTTATGTCTTACAAGATTATTTTTTTTAAATGTGTACGGTCGGTCGAAAATAAAAAGGAAAGAAAAAGTGTAAAATGTACCATTTAACTTGTCATTCCAATCGGTGTTTTTGTAAGTACAGAGAATTTGAAGGTTAAAATGAGGTTATTGATGCAACAATACTGAAATATATATGCAAGTATAGTTAAAGTTGGGATTTAAGGCATTTTTCTCACGGAGAGCCTTCTTTGCATAGTAAAATATAGTTTGGTATACAGTTTTCGATTTTTTTAAAGATTCGGTACAATTTTTATACGGTCGGCAATAAAAAAATCTAAATTTTAATTATTTTTTTTCCATTTCTTGAAAAATACGGTCGGGATTCTGGAAAGACGAAAAATTAAAAATGTCTGGCCTTAACAGTGTTTTAAGATTATTCTTCACAAAAACATAATATGGAAACAACAAACTTCTCATCAATTCTGATTTTGGATCCAGGCCATCTGAAGTCTTTTCTTGTACAGTTGCTGAAAAATAGATGATAATATCGTATGAAAATGTATTTAAATAATATAAATAATTATGTACATGGAAAAAACAATGCTTTGCATAAAAAAAATAACCAAATGAATTTTTTTCAATCAATCATTTTAATTAATATTAAATAAATACAGTCCTTTTACCTAACTTATTTAAAAAGCATATATTAAAGAAATATTAAATAACAAAAAAAAATGTTCTAGCTTACCTTTGTAACATTTTGAGCAGAGTCCTGATGTTTGGCTTGACCTTAAAATAAATATATGATATAAAACGTAGATAAAGTACACATTCAGTTAATTATGCAATGAATCAAGATGCATGTATATAACGTAATGAATTTCAAATGTACACTCTTTAACTACAATGGTAACACTCAAAGCAAACAGTCATCAAAACATGGTAACTTCTCCTGTCATCTGGGTATCAAGTTAAGATGAAATTTTGAATTGAAGCCATTCAGAAAACAGAAGTACTGCAGTCCAATTAAAATCTGAAGATCCAACGGCAATCTTTTTAATTATCAATTTATTATAGTTGCGTTTATTGTGATCATTGTAAAGGTGTGAGTATTTATAAGCTTAGCTATTTAGCGTTGAATTAGTAATTATTTATGGCGTCCAACATTGGCTGAATTGTTGAACTTTTAACTGTGTACTTGTAAGGCAATTTGTTAATTCTTGTTACATTATGTTGTACGAGTGGCAATGCTGACTGTCTGACACCAGATCCATGTCGGGTCTGACTTTTATATTTTGGTTCCTTTTCTTCTTTGTTCTAAACATTTATATAAAACATTGTAATGTTAAATGTTGAATCACGATACAGGAAAAAAGCTGAACATGAATAATATTGATAAAAATTCAGTTCATTAATTTACTTTTATTTTTGCATGCATGAACAATATACTTGGCACAATGTATTTAAATATACAATGTCAATTTAATTTCTCATATGAATAATTTATTCCATCATGTTGTGTTGTTAATTAGTAATGTACGTTACTAGACCTGACTTTTGTTTGGCCAATGATTTAATCAACAAATTGATATTTGATTGATGTGCTCAGTCATGCTCAGAACGAGTCATTAACAAACAAACGCTTACCCCCAAAACCCACAAGGGCATCTTTTAGGTTGTTGGCTGTTGGATTCTTCCATACTTCTACACACTACGCAGAAAGTTTGGTCCCAACATGCACAATAACCAAATTTGTCAAGATAATTGACACTTTACAGCTGGTTATTTTGATGTCAGAACGAGGCTTTTCCGGTCATGGTTACAGAACACCATTTCTTATGGATTTTTGAGTGAACTGCACATGCATGCGTACCACAAATGCGCGTGTTTTTTTCCTTTCAAACGCAAAAATGTGTTCGGTACGTGAATATTAAAGAATTAAAATATACATTGTTTTATTTAGTTTGTGAGACCTAGCTATTTTATGTAAAACTAGCTATCAAAACGCGAGTTAGCTTGCTTTTTTGCACAATTTTACAACGTCACAATGGCAGCTTAAATCCATTGAATGTACGTATTTATTCTTAAAAATTCTCATTGGTATATTGGTAATCCGAAGTTATCACGTTGGTATTATGTAGAAAATGTCTGATCTGTTTAAGCATAAGGGATTTTGCTAAACCCCATTTCTATAAAGTATTTTACTATGGCGTTAATTACGCATACATGTACAGTAATAATTAGGTACGTATCAGGACGTCGTCATCTTTCGCAAGCGCTATCTGAATAACAAGACAAAAATAAAGAAACTTGATGTTGTTGTTTTTAATTAAAACCATAAGACTTTAAACATACTGAATACTTTCAAAATCCGTTATGTCTTGCTCGATTGAGATATTTTCACACAAGCAAGCCAGTGTTAGTATTCTTATGATTCCATGAGTTTTATTGCTTCTTCATGTTAGATGCTTTCTAAATTGTATATACTTTGAAGAAACGTTGGTAGTCGCCGTATGTTGCTGGGAAAGCGCTGTGAACGCTAGTGATAGTCGGAAAAGGCCGGGAATCGGCGGAGAACGCTGGTCTGGAAATAAGTTTGAAAATGCACAAAAGTTCTCACTGAGACGTTCTTCAATGTTTACATAGTAAACGTTAAGCGACGTTTAAAAAGTTCGCGGAAAGTGAATGGCTAGGACACACCCTTAGGATGAACGTGAATAAGACACCGAAGATAGCTCTAAGATGGACACCACCAGGCAAGAGAAAGCAAGGTCGTCCCAAGAACACCTGGAGACGCACCATAACCAGTGAACTGAAGGAGATGGGAATATCATGGGGCGAAGCGCAGAGGATATTGCAAGTGACAGAGTGCAATGGAGGCAGAAGGTTGATGCCTTATGTCCCACTAGGGATGAAGAGGATAAGTAAGTAAAAGTAAGCCGAGCGTTTCAATTGTTTCTCAATCATGAATTTATACTAATCGTTTGCTTTGCAGTGAACGACTCACTGGCGACCTGTCAACAATCTCTATACGGTCCCCTCACACACGCAGGGTTTATGGATCGCGACACCAATTAACGTCCTTCTGTCGTTATTCACAAGTAAGTCATACGCTCAACACACACGTCTAACGTTAACACATCGTTAAACGTTAGTCGTGTCCCTATGGCACGTTAACACACCCTTATTGTTTTCAGAGGTATCTTACTTGGTCGCAGTTACACGCTTCTCGTGCGTTAAACCCATGCCGGTCATTTGTTAGACTCAGGTTATTAACACGCCAGATATGTCATACTCATTGGAGAACGCTGACAAATGGAAAGAAATGTTCCAAACGTTCATAAAACGCTGACCAGAACGTTATAGTGTGACGGCCACATTAAGGATTTGTCAACATAATACAAACAAACCAAAACTGTTTTGCAGAATTCACAGAATTGTTTTACGCTTCGAAGTACATGTTTGTCATTATTATTGTTTTTTTCTTTCTTTTCTTTTGCGAATATATGTACGTGTTTAAAACTGTACGTCATGAAATAAGATCGACGTAAAGTAAAATCGGACATTTTTAAGAAATCGACGAATAAATAACATATACATGTACAATCATATCATATACAATAAATAATTAGCATTATTATAATAGAAAATAATTTATTTTTGATACAAGCTTTTTCATAGTAAACGCAATTCTTTTGAAAATGCCGCGTTTTTTTAACTTACGTTGCTTAAACGGGACACTTTTTCAGACTCAAACAAAATATCTGTTTTTCATTTTGTTTGATGCATTTTATGGAAAAAAATCGATTTTATACTTAATATGGTTTATGAGCATCAATACTAAAAATATAATCGATAAAAACGGCTTGTAATATTAAATATATTTTATATTTATTCCTGTTTTATTTGTTAAAATGCAAACTGACAGTGTGACGATATTTTGTTTATTTTAAATAGTTGTTTCATGTACAGTGTGCATTATTAAAAAGCTTGCAGTACAATGATGATGATTTTTATCTCTCGCAGCGATAGCGAATTATTTTGTTTAATTAATTTTTATATCATGTCAAGCATTTTTACATTGATTCAAAATCAGTTATGTTATTTATTATTTTGTTCAGATGTGGATAGTTTTCAATAAAAAGAAGTGCACTGCACAAGAACCATATCCATACTGTTTTCTACTTTTGGAATGATTGCCCCTTTTTATTCTTGAATTGTACATTGGCCATAACTCAACGCGGATCCAGGATTTGACCTTAGGAGGGGGAGGGCGTGGAGTTTGTCAAGGGGGAGGGGGCCGGGGTGCGAAAAAAAGCGGGAAATTAAGCGTTTTGGGTATAAAAAATCATAGGTCCGCGGCCGCCGGGTGCGCCCCCCCCTCTGGATCTGCTAGTGCTTACATTCCTAATGTTTGCCTATTGTTATGTTCTATACATTGTACTTGAATTTTATGCTGGCAATATATCAACGACTATTCCAGTTACCGAGGTTGAATGACATGAGTGGTTTGTTCTCAATGAGGAGAATCGCATTGTAAAAGTCAAGAACCATAACTTACCAGTTCCTAAGTTTGGAGTTATTGCCCTGTGTTAACTGAGTTGCCATGCCCACATATATTTATTCAATTTATAAGAGTAATGACTTTTTGATCAAGAAGGCTTTAAATACGTAAGCAAATTTTGTCCTCACCATTTCTTCGAAAAAGCATTTTAACACTTAAC
>Ga0224511_10003570_pt1 | contig 11300 bp, 4 predicted proteins | sample SF_May12_sed_USG_2_FD_169988 | JGI IMG/M metagenome (GOLD analysis project Ga0224511, IMG submission 169988) | Sediment microbial communities from San Francisco Bay, California, United States - SF_May12_sed_USGS_8_1 | ecosystem: Environmental > Aquatic > Marine > Sediment | place: USA...
AATTGTGACAGCTGATTCCGCTCCGAGTGCTTTGCGGGCGTCCTTCAATTGCTTGTTTATCGAAACCGGGATTGAAGAAGGGTTCTTAAATGTATAAAACCATTAAAAAGCCATTTAATATAGCGCTCAAGTCATGCGTAGATTGAACCTTAATTGCATTATATGAAAACTGAATCAAAAGAATACCCATGTACCTGATGTGATTGTGGGTTAAGCAGTGCCCTTAAGTTGGCCATATGTTGCTCCGCCTCTGACTTGCAGAACTCCATCGCATTCTAAAAATCATACAGGTCTACATTTAGTTGTGAGCACCACCGGTAATATAATAACTTTACAAACCGTTTTAATGAAAGTGTGTAATACCCATTAAATGGATAGATAAATCTGTTTTAGTAGTTCAATGACTTACACCTATTTTTAAAGGCAAGTCTAAAGCAATTACGAATTACTTACCCTAAGAATGACTATCAGCATACTGATGCATTTTTCCTCGTCATTGTAGCTGTTGTCGAAGGTTTCAAACGCGTCAGTCCACTGATTGTCGTAAAGTTCGCAGTAACACTCGGCAAGTTTTGTTGGGCGATTCTTGTCACTCAGGTCAGTAATGTTGGGGTTGTTGTCTGTGACTTGTTGAGAGACCAACCTACTTAATCTACAATGCAGCAACTTGCAATAAACATACACATTTGCTTTTTTAACTCTTGCCGTTAAAATAGAATTTTATTCAAAATGCTCAGTAATTGTATTATATAAAAAATTATATGTTAAAATCATATAATAATAATAATAATAATAATAATAATAATAATAATAATAATAATAATAATAATAATATCTTTATTTCAAGAAGGTAACATATTAAGCAAAACAGCTTATTTACAATATGGCCTTCATAAAAATAACAAATCAATAATACAAGAATGTCAAATAATTAACAAAAGTGCAAAAATATATACTAGTATTTATGTTACTCTATTTAACACTTTAATTAATAGGAGCAGATTATGCTTTTCCAAACAAAACTATGTAAATGAGTGCACGTAAAACCTGAGTCTTGTTTCGTCAAGCTCTCGTCTTGTATTCTGAAGTTCCTGCTTTAGTTTATGAATTTCAGAGTTTTGATCTTTTCCTTTAGCACCCGCCTGACGACCGCCAGCACCCGCGTCTTGGTTTGTATAATTTATTCCTTCTGCTGCTTCAAGTTTTTGTTTTAAATCGTCTCTTTCGGTCCTTATCCTTTTTAAGTCATCAGTTAATTTCGTCAGTCTGTAAACATTTATATATAACAGTAAGCTATGTTTGTTGAGCTAGTATTTAGTTGTTTGGGAAATTTAAGCGTACTTTTAAACACGCAATGTCATACAGATATAAAGAAAAAATTTTGTATCTATGATAACAATCTAAGATAACAATTACGAAGTTCTGTTTTGTAACTTATAACTAAATACAATGTCTGTATACCTCAACTTAGACTCGTGAAGTTCTCGTCTTGTTGTGTCAAGTTCCCGTTTAAGAACAAGTTCCTGTTCCTTTTCCTTGTCAGCAGCTTCTTGATATTCATGAATTCTTTTTTCTGCTGCTTCAAGTCTGTGTTTAAAAGCTTCCCTTTCGACTCTTATCCTTTTTAAGTCCTCCGTTACACTCGGCAGTCTGTAAACATTTATATGTACTTAAATACTACGTTTGTTTAACTAATATTTAGTTGTTTTGGAAAATTAAGCATACTTTAGTTGACACAAAATGTCAAACAGATATACAGGTTTTTGTATATTAGAAATTAATCGAATGTTAGTTTCGTAACAGGTCACTGAACACCTTTTTCTATACCTTAATTTAGCCTCGTCAAGTTCTTGTCTTGCTCTGTCAAGATCCCGTTTAAGCTTTCCCATTTCAAAGCTATGCTCATTTTCTTTATCAGCAGCGTCTTGATTTTCACGAAGTCTTTTTTCTGCTGATTCTAGTTTGTGTTTCACATCTTCTCTTTCGGTCCTTATTCTTTTTAAGTCCTCTGTTAAACTCGGCATTCTGTAAAACATTTATATATACCCGTAAACTAAGTTTGTTTAGCTAGTATTAAGTTGTTTTTGAAAATTTAAGCATACTTATGCACGCAATGTCATACAGATATGAAAACATTTTCTTGTACAATTTTCATTACTTAACAAATTGTCCTGTGTACCTTAATTTAGCGTCGTCAAGTTCCCGTTTAAGTTTGTCTATTTCATAGCTCTGTTCTTTTTCTTTGTCAGCAATGTCTACGTATATATGAATTCGTCTTTCTGCTTCTTCAAGTCTGTGTTTCAAATCTTCCTTTTCGGCCTTTATCCTTTTTAAGTCCTCTGTTAAACTCGGCAGTCTGTAAACAATATATATAATATACTAAGTGTGTTTAACTAGTATTTAGTTGATTTGGAAATTGAAGCATACTCATGCACGCTCTGTCAAACAGGTATAAAGATACTTTCTTGTATGTAAGATAAAAATTTAAAATTTCAGTTTCTCCACTAATTACTAAACCCAATTTCTCTATACCTTAGTTTAGCCTCGTCAAGTTCTCGTCCTGTGTTGCCAAGTTCCCGTTTAAGTTTGCCTATTTCGGAGCTCTGTTCGTTTTCTTTATCAGCCGCATTTTTATATTCTTGAATTCTTCTTTCTGCTGCTTCAAGCCTGTCTTTGAAATGTTCTCTTTCGGTCCTTATCCTTTTTAGGTCATCTGTTAAGTTCGGCAGTCTGTATAGATATAAAGCAGACATTAAAATACATTGGAGAACAGTAATCAAAAATACAATAAATGGAACACAGACATGCTTTGTTTATCTAGGTTTAACATGCAAAATGAAGTTTTGTAAAAAAAATACATAGATAGTTTTCTCCATACCTAAGATTAGTATCGTCAAGCTCTCGTCTTGTTATTTCAAGCTCATGTTTCAGTCTATCTATATCAGAACTTTTATCTTTTATTGTGCTACACATGTCAGCTTCCTTTCGACGGTATTCAGACACTTTTTGTTCCGCATCTGCGAGTTTGTTCTGTAGAATGCCCCTCTCAGCTCTTATTCTTTTCAAGTCATCTTTTAAATTGTCTTCGAGCAGCTTTGCTTCAGAAAAGTCTCGTTTCAGTTGTTCTTCAGACTCATTTGCTTTAAATTCTAGCAACTTATGCTCCGCTATCAAAGCTGCGTTTCTTTTCTCAAGCGTTTCTAATGCAATTCTCATTTTATTTGTGTTTTCCTTCTCACTTTCAAGCTGTGTCGTATGCATTTGTAGTTTTGATTGTAGCTTTGAGTTGCAGTGTCTTTCTGCCTCTAACTCGTGCCCATTTCTCTCCAAAATGGTATGCAGTCTTTCAACTTCCTGTTTTAATGTATCCTTGTAAATGCGCTCAGCCTCTTCTTCCTTATTATGTTTGTGCATATTTGGTAAGTGTTCTTTTCTGCGTTGCTCTTCAATTGTTTCAAGTTTTAATAACTTTGACTTTAACATTTCTGTTTCTTTCTTTAAAACTTCATTTTCTCTCACTAATTTGCATTTTAGGTCTTCCAGCTTGGATATGGACTGAAAAACATCCCTCAATGTGTTTCGCTTTTCAACCAATTCAGCTGTTATGGATTGCATTTTTGTCTCTAAATTCAGTATTTCTACGGTCCTATCAGAATTGGTTGTTTTTGCCTTCAACTCCAATGCTTCAATTTCTTTTTCCAATCTATTTACTTTATTTTCAAGTTCTTCATTTTGGTGTTTACTGGATATTCTTTCTAATGACATCAATTCGTGTTTCTCCCTCAGTTCTTCAATCTGTTGTGTCTTCTTATCAATAATATACTCTTGTTTCCTAGAATTTTCTTCGAAATATTGAATTTTTGATTTCATTGACTCCACTGTCTTTTGAATTTGTTCTGTTTCTTTTCTAACACTTTCTAAGTTTGAATTTAAGTTTCTGTTTTCTTGTTCCAATGTTTCGATTTTGAGTAAACATTTATCTCGATCTTGTTTGGTTTGGTGTAATTCTTCTTTCTTCTGCCTTTGATAGTCTGACAGACTTTGATCCGTTTGATATAGTCTGGCTGAAAGTTCTGCGTTTTCTTGTTCTAGAGACATGTACTTTAGTAGCAAGGATTCCAATTCTTCTTCCTTTTTTATCAAAGCTGATTCCATTGCATCCCGTTCTTCTATTATCTTATTTTCGTCTGTAATATTTGATCTAGCGTGTTCAATAAAATGACTACTGTGATCGTATGTTGTTTGATAGGTGTCTCCATATTCTCTGTTTCGCTGATTTAATTCATCTCCATAGCCTGCATACTGAGTTTTGAAAATGTCATATCCATGATGTGACTGATGGTCCCTTTGTTTGAATAATGATTTGTCCTGTTCGACAGTTTTCTTTTTCTTAGTGTATTCGTCTTGTTCTTCTTTGGCACACTTTAATTGGCTATTTTCTCTTGTTAAATCATGGACTTGCTCTTCCAAGCTGACTAATTTGCTGTAAATTTTGTCGTTGCAATCTTGTAAATCATCAATATATGTTTGCTTTTTCTTACATATGTCTTCTAATTCTTCAAGATCTGTTTGTAGCTTTGTGCGTTGTTGATTATATTTCAAAAGATCCTCTTGCTTCTCTTTTTTAAACTCAGACAGATCAGTTTTTGTACGGCGAAGACGATCTTGGAATCTGTTGCAATTCTCGCAGTTTCTGAAAACAAAACAAATCCGTGTTAGCGCTTTAAGTATGAAATAATATAAAATTATCACGCATATTCTACATACTTGTGATTTGCTTTCATTTCAACGTAATGTTTGAAGATCCTACCTTTGAGGTGAGCTACTGATTCTTCGCTGCGTCAGTCTATGGATCTGGATTCTCAGGTCTGGCACGGTCTCATTTTTCATTTTTAGGTGTTCTTCAAGCAGTGCAGAATGTTCATCCTCTAAATTTTTTAAAATGTTCTTTTGCGAATTTGCATGCTTAGCATCATACGACGTTTGTAGGCATGTTATCTCTTCTCGGAGGGAGTTGTTGTCTTCAGCAAGACATTGAATGTTTGCTAATAGGTCAGCATGTTCTCTCATTAGACCGTTGTTGACTTTAGCGAGTCTTTCAAGTTCTCTACTTTGGACATCAGTGAGATATATGTTGTTTTGAGAGAGAGACCTATTGTCTGTTAACAGGGCATCGCGTTCTCCAATTAAGCGGTTATTTTCTGTATAAAGACCTGTAATACTGTATTTTTGACGTTCAATCTCGATCGCCTGTGATTTAAGTTGTCTCGCCATTTCTCCTATCTGCTTTTCTGCCTCTTTCTCATACTGTAAGTGCTGATGAGAGGTTTGTTTTATACGCCAATCAGATTTTTGTTGTATACTATATATCTCGTCTACCACTTGTTGTGTTGGTAACGTGGAATGATGACTTGGTGACTCTTCTCTCCTTAAGGAATTGCTAAATCGGTGTTTGCGGCGAACACTCATTCTGTAAAAGGCAAATGCTTACCATTTAATAATATTACTGGCTAACACCAGAAAAAAAATTATGTAGAAATTGTTATGTGTAACACGTACTGAGTACGATATAAATTATTCTAAAAGTTCAGCCTGTGTCAATATTGTTTGGTTCCGGTTAACCAACCAACTTTTCTACCCACGGACGAACGTAAACTATTTCATTTGGTTTGAAAACAAAGCCAAATTAAAGCTGTTTTAATCTTAATTATCAATTCTATAGAAAAGGGAGCTGATAATTGCTTTGGAGAAAAAAACAATACTGATTAGATCCGATACCTGTAAATAACAATAATTATATATTTTATTCGAAACATGTGGTTTGCGTTGTTTGTTTAGTGGTTGGTGTTGTCTTTTTAATGGAGAAAATAATATAATAATCCCAAAAACCCTAGGTTATGTGTTAAACATATTTATTTAAGCGTTTACATTTATCATAATTACTACTACATGACCACATAGTATTTTGCGAACAGAATCGCTTGTATTATAATGTCTACTCTAAAACTATAATCACAATGTTATCATTGTGCATTGGTGTATTTCATGTATTTCATGTATTTTTACCTGAACAATACTAATTTCAACTAGCAATAATTATCAGAGATGAAACTAGAGCTCCGCGGCGTGTCGGAGCATTATACGCCCGAATGATGAGCTGTCAATAAGGATAGTCTATCAATCATGGCCATCTAAGACAACACTGATGGTGTCTCTAAACTAAAAAGGTCATTGAGCAGGCAAGGATATAATGATCCAGGTCAATGTGATCTTGACCTTTGACCTACTGACCAATCTATGGGTCAACTACGACACCAATGGTGGTGTCCCTAAGCTTAATAGGTTTCAAGTTATTAAGCGAACAATGATTTTATGCTCCAGACAACCGCGATCTTGTTCTTTGACCTACTGACCCGAACATCAATAAGGATCATATGTCGGCCATGGCCAATTAAGACACCATAAAGTCTAATAGGTTTCAAGTTACTGAGTGGACAAGAATTTTATGCTCCAGGCCACTATGACCTTGATCTTTGACCTCCTGACCCAAACATTAATAGGAATCATATGTCGGCCATGGCAAAGTAAGAAACCAATTATGGTGTCCCTAAGCTTAATAGGTTTCAAGTAATTGAGCGGACAAGGATTTTATGCTCCAGGTCACTGTGACATTGGCCTTTTACCTACTGGTCCCAATTTATCAATAGAGATCATCTTTTGGTCATTGCCAACTAAAACACCAATTATGGGGTTCCTTAGCTCAATAGGTTCCAAGTTATTAAGCGGACAAGGATTTAATGTGACCTTTGAACTACAGACCCCAAATCAATAGGGATCATCTATGGGTCATAGCCATTCATTTTACATTCATTTTACAAAGAAAGGTTAACCTAGGTGAAATAAGTTTGAAGTTAATGAAAGGACAAGACTTTGCTAACGCTGGACGGATGAACGGACGGACGGACGGACAGACGGACGGACGGACGGACGGACAGACAGACTAACGACATGCGCCATAACATAATACGACCGAAGGGCGTATAAAAAACCGTGGTTTCCACCCAAAATCAACTACGTTTTCTTGTTAGTAAAAGCTGTTGCATGGTACGTGTTACGTGTACAAATGCGATTTTGTGCTAGATGCCACCTTACTTTTGCAATGGTCACAGATAAAACTGCCGCTGTACGATTTCAACTATTTGCAAAACACTAAAACAACATAAATCGTAAATGCGCCGGCCGGCATCTGTATTTAAAACGTCGATCAATTCACAGCTAGGTGATGTACAACGCTCAATCGGTGTTTTTGTCAGCCGGACGGTCGCCGGCCGTTGCCTGAACGGTATTGCACGGACTACACAAAGTTTCACGTAAACAAAACACTAAGGCATGCATGACATCTTTGTGACACAACATAAACATTTGGAAAAGGGAACGTCGGTAGAACTCTTGAAAGTGTGTTGTCGAGAAGTCAGTAAACAAAAATGAAGGTATCCGCAAAAGTATAAAGAACGTGCAATTTGTATTCAAGCGCATTTTTATCCTTTTTTACAACCTGGTCGAAGTAGGCTTTAAGTCAAAAACATTCTTATTCACTTCTGAACCGTTTAAATATTTGTTTAGAAGTCAATGACGCGTGTGTTACTTGAGAAATCGAGACTTGCGTGTTTGGTTTTTTTTTTTTTTTTAGCTTGGCGAATACTGCCCTGCTACCATGTTGATTGTAGTTAAACACAATGCATCGTACGGTGCCCGAACGGGTATCGGCCGATTTATTAAATTCAGTCTAGAATCGTCGGTGAAATCGGACTTAAATTGTTTTTAAATCACCCGGTGTCCGTCCAGTGTACCCGACCGACGCCACTTTGTCCCTAATAATCCTACAAAACATCGTACGGGCGCCGATAATTTTTAAGTAGCACCTAAACTTCACAGGGCACCGTACGATGTGTAAAATAAACATTTTATCGTATCATTGTTCCGGTCGCTAGGCGGAAGCCGTACGTGTCGTCAATGTTAAACTTGTTAACACTCTAGATGACACATTAATACCCATTGTCATTTAAATTTTGCCTTAAAGCTCATATTGTCAACATCTGGCTGAAACTAGGTCAGTAGATGATTCAAAGTTGAATTTTAGTACCTAATTGTTAACATTTTTCCCAAATGTTTTGAAACTTAGCCAGAATTAATATCTTATCCATATCTTTGTTGAGTTAACAGCCAAACCTCCCGGTCAAATTTGATAAAATATCGAGCGGTGGGAATACCCCCAAGCGTCTGTTAGGCTCCGGCGTTAAGGTCCGACTCGTTTTTCATTTTCATTACTTATTTGATAACTATACAGTTTTTGCACAGGAAACTCGTCCCAAAACAGTGTTTGAATTTTGTTTTGGGCAAGCAGTCAGGACGATTTTCCTTGAATTCGATAGGGTTTTGCCTACTTTATTGTAAAGCCTAAAAACTAAGAACTAAGGATTGAAGCAATTACATTATAACAGACGAAATCTGTTAGTATTGCCTGAATAACTTTTCCAATGTCTTCGACACTTGGCCAGAATATTTTTTCAATCTTGGTTAAATCATGAAATACAATAATTAGTTTGCCATTATTAAATTTCAGTCATGGCCGGACCATAACTGTGTCACCTTTAGTTCATGAACACCAAACTTGGTGTGCAAGTTTCTTGCAATAAGACGAAGTGTAGAATAAATGAACTAACTCTGTGTAGCTTAATTTTGAGTTATTGCCCTTTTTTAATTTTTACACTTTAAACTTTCTCCTGGACCTAACTCTAAAACTGCAAGAGGTATCTACATGAAACTTTGTAGGTACAGTAAATAGGTCACCTTCGGAAAAAGTGCAGTGCATAAAAAAGTTGCTATGTCCTGCCTTTTTGGAGTTTTTGCCCTTTGTTCATTTTTTACATTTTAATTTTGTCCGGGACATAACTCTATTACTAATAGAAATATAAACAAGAAACGTTAAATAGATAGTTCTCATTGAGTAGAAGTACATTGCATGGGAACCATAACAATGTCTCGCCTAATTTTGAAGTTATTGCCCTTTGTTCAGTTTACACTTTAAACTTTGTCCTGGACATAACATTAAATTTAAATAAAAAGTGGTATCAACAAGATACTTTGAATGAAGATAGATCACGTTGAGTAGAAGTGCATTGCTAAAACATAAATATTCACTTCATATTTTTAAGTTGCTGCTTTTTTATAATTGTCTTTTGTTCACAATGTTACTCCAACAGTATAGAAACTAGTGTCTTGGAACTTGGGGGTACGATTGTCCGGGGTAACAACTGTATAGGGGAACGAATGTCTGGGTGGTAAATTGATGGGGGAACGATTGTCTACAAAAATCGTCAGGAAACGAATGTCCGGGGGATCGAGTTATTGCCCTTTACATAAAATGTTGTTTTAATTCTTTTGTTCATTTCTCTAATTTGTTGTTTTGTCAGGAAACACATTCGACTCGCGGAGTTTTGGTTAAAAGTGCCATCATATAACCCTGTTTTAAAACGGGTTGCCGGAATCAAACGTCATTTTTCATTTCTCAGTACTGGCACGAGTATAGAATACGTGTATATGAATTTGGACTGACCGTCGTGGAAAAGTATTGTCCCTAAATGTGTTTGATCCTATTTTAGAAAATATTGCGTATGATGTTTACCTTAGTAAAATCAATATGCATTATTTGAAAAGTGCGACAAAATTTGGCACTGCCTTATTGCCGTTTATAGTCCCAGAAAATGTTATGTATTATTTATTATACAAATAAATTAAATTAAATATTATTTATTATACAGGTACGAGGGGTGTTCAATATATAATGAGACTGTGCTCATAACTTTTACGATTTACAAAATACAAAGATACAAGTATTACTATCATTAATATCAATCAATTTTGTAGTAAACCTCCAAAAATAAAACATTTTTATCAAATGATTATGAAATGGCAGCCATGGCAACATAGCCATGTTGCAATTATCATCCCCCACTTTTTAACGTCACATCGTTTTTGAGCAGTTATCACACATTCATGTCATAGAATATTAAAAAATACGACAATAATATTGTTTTAATTAATGAAATAATGCAAATTGGTTCATGAAATCGTTTAAACATCCTTAATATAAGTTTTCCTAAAATAAAACTATAGTTCCGGCTAGTACAAAATGTATAATTATCAAATTACAAATGCCCCTAAGTTAACTGTAAAAATGGCAACGTCTGTACGAGGTCTTCTTTGTCTGACACTACTCTGTATTTTCTAGTGTGCTAATTTGTGCTTTAAACTGTTTTAAATTATACATTTAACCTTTTATTTTTAGAACGTGTGTTTTAGTTTTGTAATAATCAGAAAAATAAATGTTTTTTTTTTTGTTTTTCCTCATAAAAACACAACATAATAATCTGACTATTTGGCAAGTGTCAATATGCATTTGAACGTTGACGTTTCTGTCATTGTGTGCACATCTCTTTTAAAGGTCATAGTTCAATAACCTAATGTATTTTTAATGTCTTGACATTTGCAACATACTTTGGGAACACATGCTTTAGACGATTTGTAAGTTTTATTCTAAATAACTTTATATTCTCATTACAGTTTTGTCATTAAACTTAGCATTTTCACAATAATTTGGACGGGGCGATAGTGCGTTACTATGGTAATTGAAACTGATGCTATTCCTAGATTGTTTGGCATTGGCCTATACAATTTGGAAAAATAGTGGGAAATAAGTTAAATTTTACAATAATATTGAGTTTTATTCTAATTTGAGGCGAAACATAAAGTTACAAGCACAGTCTTATTATTTATTGAACAGCCCTCGTATATATATATTTCAACTCTTCCCATTAGGATGATTTTATCGTGTTACTTTTGGGGTCCATGAACCTCGTGGGTAGCTGAAAAAAAATCCCGTTCAGATTTCATTCCTGAACAAAGGGTCAATCAGATTGTAATTTTAACTATTCGCGAACTGTTACAAGGCTGTCTTCGGCGGCACGGCCGGTATTCTAATATTTTCCTATTCTCAGCTCTTCAGCGGATGATAACATATAAAAATAATACGGACGACCATGTAGCAGGCCCGCCTAAACAACCTAATGGTGCTCCACGTTCACAAGGACGGGACAGATAATCTCGGCCACTGAGTTTTGCGCATCGAGGGAACGCCGCCAGTGCGTTTTGAATATATAATTTAAGTTTTAAGTTTATGCTTATTAAACTATTAATATAAGATTTATTATCTCATAAAAATATAATAACCAAAGTTGAAT
>Ga0224511_10003571_pt1 | contig 11300 bp, 6 predicted proteins | sample SF_May12_sed_USG_2_FD_169988 | JGI IMG/M metagenome (GOLD analysis project Ga0224511, IMG submission 169988) | Sediment microbial communities from San Francisco Bay, California, United States - SF_May12_sed_USGS_8_1 | ecosystem: Environmental > Aquatic > Marine > Sediment | place: USA...
GGCCTAGCTCAGTGGTGAAGTGCTGGGTTCCCGCCCCTGAGAACCTGGGTTTAAATCATGACCATGGCGGATAGCGGGATAGCTCAGTGGTAAAGTGCTGGGTTCCCGCCCCTGAGAACCTGGGTTATGACCGCGGTCATGACAGACTCCCGCTGTGAGCATGAGCTCACCACTTAAATCCAAGCTCAGAAGAAAAACAGCAAACCTCACTACAAGTGGGAGCTCAGGGTACAGTAAATGGCGAAAAACCAAGTATCTAATCCGGCAACTTCACCATAACGTTGAAGACGCCACACCAGGAAATTTGAGTTAGAGAAGATGACCTCATGGTAGGAATGCCAGGCGTAAAGGCTTGTTCTCACCTTTAGTGGTGGATTCCTATGCTTTAATGATGTACTACTCACCCATCGCACCAGCTAATTATTAATGGCTGATCCAACCATATCTGAGATTACATATAACCCATATACGGCTTCCCTAGCTCATATCACAGAAAGTGCAACTGCAGTATATGTACAACCAATGCATGTGCTGTCACAGTTGTCACACGTGACAGGATGTATGATGAATCCTTGGAATTAAAGATCAAACTCTTTTTCCCAGACAGGACGTATGAATATCAGGTTGTCTACTAGTACTACAACACACAACAACGTTACTCAGTTTATGGTGTACCATTGTTTAGCATGATTAATTGCGTTATGCCAGTTGTGCAGACTAGCTAGTGAACAACCGCACACTTAGGGCTATGAAGTTGGTGAAAATAATTCCCAAGTGGGGATACAAGAATGAAGCTGGTAGACTTTTTAGTACCGATACATACTAATAGAATACCATCATGCTAAATTGCGGCTGGAATAAATTGGTATTAATATTTTGGTAGTGTTCTAGTCAGGCTAAATCAATTTCATTAGGACCATCGCCGATTGGCAGGAGGCCAACTGAGCAGAATGTCATGCGCCTTAAGGCCTAACCTCACTTGTCATTCTTGCGTCTGCTCTGACCTAAAAGCTGAGTTACTTTATCCCCAGAAGACAACCCCAGATCAAAGTTTAGGCTCCCAATGGTTTGCGCTAGTTATCCTGGTTTCCACGAAGTCGTGTTTAATATGCTCTCCCTATTGTAAACTGAAAAACACACCGATGTTACAAGTTGCTCCCTTGTCATTTCGGCAAATAGCACAAGCCACTGATTCACTTGATGCCAGACCATAACCATAGAATCTAAGCTACAATAACCCTTCAATCCAAGGGACTCTTGTTGACCTCAGATTCCCCAATAAGAAACTTCAATGAGAGACTCTCCAAATAAAGTGATGCCCCCATGTCTTTACCTCTGCAATACCTGATATTTCGCTGAACCCACAATTATCAATCATAGAGTCAGTCAGAACCCATTACTTCGGAAACTAGGTGACTCGTGCAACTCTATGCATCATGAGTTCGTCTAAAATTCCATGAATTCTCTGGAACCTCATACATGCTGGTATTAGTTGGTTTGCACAGTTTCTTTCCCAGTAGACTGGCATTCATGTGTCTTGTCTCTTCGAGTCAAACGAGTTCATGGCACCGTAACATCAGGTACCAGGTGATGTGCAAACAAGCGCGCAATGTATTGATTTGGAGGTTTATATGGTGGTGTAAGAAGAGAACAGGCTCATCTAAATTATCACCTGTAGTAGATCTTGATATCGGACCAATCAACTCATTTGACTGCCCAATGTTCATTATGACCGGTCACTGTTTGGTTTGTGACTGGTCAATGATGAATTAGTTAAGCGGAACAACATATAATTGTGGAGCTTTCCAAGAGAGTACCGGTATGGTAAGAAAAAAAGGATAGTGGATGAGTAGTACATACTGGAAAGGAACTCAGTTGAGCTTCAGTTGGGCCCTATTTGCACTGAGGATGATGTTGTCAGGGTTAATTAAGGGCATTATGTCAGTGTTTCAAATGACACTGCTCCTCAGGTTACCATCAATTAGTGAAGGCAGTCTGCTCCACTGAACAACAGCCGTCAGATTCCATTGGTTCAGCGGTATGGTGGGAGTGCAACAGCTTGTTCCATTTTACAGTAGACTAGCATAGGTAACATTATGACATGGTGCCAGCTCCGTCAAAATAAGCTATTTGGACTAAATGCTTAAAATCTGATTAATAAGATGGAGATGTCAGATTATGTTTTAGATTTAGAATAACTATGGACATAACTCTTTGATTTAGAGCTAGGGGCATCCAACTCTAGTCATATGTTTCGCTATATTGGCTATTACCATGTAGTCATTATAAACGCCTAGTCGCATGAGTACATCGGATGTCAATTCGCTCTTGAATAGCTCAATAAATGGTGTACTGTAATGACTTTAGTATCTTTCAAGTCATGAGCTCATTGTCTTGATTTTATGTTTCAGCCAGAGAATCTGCTTTACTATAATGAATCACCTGATTCTAAAATCATGATCAGTGACTTTGGACTTTCCAAGGTAGAAGGCTCTGGCGCTATGGCTACGGCCTGCGGAACTCCTGGCTATGTTGGTGAGTCACTCCACTTATCGGAACATGCAACTACGTAACATATTGAGAAACCCACTCAGGGTCTGCTGGCAGGGTTACCAGATAGGGTTAACTTCGAAATGTCAACAAATGCTCCCTGTGGCGTTCTATGGATATGTACCCTATGGACTATGCGCTTTTCCTGAGGGCATGGGCATCCCTTGATGTGACACTCTGCAGCGAAATGTTGCACAAAGTTTCCGCCGGGGTGGCACAGTTATGATATACCCCCTATTACACTTGGCAGCGATAGCGACCATCTTGAATGTGGAACCCTGAGAAATCCTCTGTTGTATAACTGTCAAGCTCGAAACAAATGATATTGGCCCTTTGAAGATTTGGTGTTCAGAATTTGGATTGAATGCAAGAAGAATCATTCACATCACAACAAAACATGCGTTATTTTTTTAACGTCTGTTGTAAAACAGGGATTTATCATACCATGAAGTTATCCTCCATAACTCTATGAGGAGGATAACATTATGTTTCATACCTCTAAATCACATGCTGCTTTCTACTGACCTCCATGCCCGTTGTGGCTATTGTCTGCTTTTATGCTGCCTTAAATTCAAGCTTAAACTTGTTTACAGCTCCTGAGGTTCTCAAGCAGATGCCGTATGGTAAGGAGGTAGACGTGTGGTCAATTGGAGTGATCGCCTATATCCTGTAAGTATAATTGCCTATTTGTAAGCCTTGCATAGAGACTACACTTCTCGCCCGTGGTGTCCGTGTCCGCAATACATCACTGTAGTAGCTATATGATACTATGTTGTTAGCGCATGATAGTTTGGATTGCTCTTGTTTATTTAGCAGCTGCAATATACTGCATAAACAGTTCGGTAGGCTTAAAATTACCACTGAGAACCCGGCTCCGCACAACACAGTTTAAAAGAAAACCGAGTCGGTTTTAAGATACAGGGGAACACAACCCCATCTGAAATTGCCACAAAGAATGTAACTCCATGCAACACAATGAAAAGCCTTGTCACATAGAGTTTAATAACTGTAATAATGATGATGTCAGTTTCAAAGATACATGGGGACACAACTACACAAGTAGATGATCAATCTTTCTGGGCGAAAGTTGTGCTAACTTTCAGTTGAAGAGTCTGCTGATGTAGTAAATGTTGACTATGATTGGTATCTTTGCAGGCTTTGTGGATATCCACCATTCTATGATGAAAATGACTGTGCACTGTTTCAACAGATCATGAATGGAGCGTATGAGTTTGATTCACCATACTGGGATGATATCTCTGAATCTGGTTAGTTAAACTAGCTACTTTGTATTGTTAGTGGGAGGATGCGTACATAGTAATAAACTAGATATATATTCCTCAAAGTCAAAACTGAACCATAATAGATCAGTTGAGGCAAAAAGTCATTGGAATACACTGCACCATTTTTACAATTTTTTTCATTTCTGAGTTTATTAAAGCAACAATTTTTTTTAAAGTATTTCTTACATTCATGGTCATCCTCGTTGTTTGCATGACTTGAGAATCCGTGCAATTTCAGTTTCAAATAATTTCATCTCGAATTTTACTTTGCCCAGGCTTTACTTTTGATAACCCAGGCTTAAAGGGGTTATGACACGATCGATGGTAGACGCACTTTCAGAGTTGTGTTCCCCATTCTTAAAGGGAGGCAACTTCGCATTAATTGCAGCGATAGCGAGTGGTCTTTTTCTACAAAATGAATATCGGTCACTCGAATAACTACGGCCCAAATGGCCCAAATAGAAATAAAACGGGGTCTAATTACTAAAAATTAGTAACCTAACAATTTTTACTCCCTCATAACACCGAGCAGAACTCAAAATTGAACATAATATTGGAGAAAACTTAGGTTATAAGAAGTGCTTTGCCAGTTTTCCCTAGCCCTAAATAGAGGCCGCTGCGTTCGGGCCTCTATCGTTTCGCACTAATGGCACTAATGCTCGCTGATAGAGGTGAAAAACTGCACTCTGAAACCCGTTTTCTATATTTTTGTTGAACATTTTCTCTATATAGACTTGCGTAACAACGGGTCTAGTGTGCGCCTGCAGGAGGATTCTGCAAACCCCAACAGCTCTGTGTTAACTTCCTATCTCGAGGCCAATTCTGGTGCCTCGACGGTCTGAAAAGTGCGTAACCAAGGGCACTAAGTATGCGCATTGGATAGGGCTATAGCTGAGCTTCCATTTGAGCTGGACATTGGGCCCATTTGTTCATGGTAGGCTTCAGAATCTGAAAACAAGTGAAGGCACTTTTGGCAAGGGCATAACCCCTTTAAACCAGATGCACCAAACCCAACCTATTGCTTTACATATAAACCTGTGTTCCGTCTATTGTAGCAAAGGATTTTATTAAGAACCTAATGTGCTTAAACCCCAAGCAGAGATATACATGTAAACAGGCACTGGAACATCCATGGTAGGTTTATTAAATGTAGTGTATAAGTTACACAGCAAACACACAGCGTAGCACATTATGTGGCTTAATGGATGACACACAGCATTAGCACCAACAGGCCATGACTCCACTTCCAGTTCAAGCACATCTTTGTTCTTTCACCTTTGTTGGATGCGGATTATGGACTGTCGTTAAAAATCATTCATGAGAATTTTGCTCGTAGTCAGACTTAGCTTGCCGCTAATTGAAGGTGAATTCGGCCAGATTTCATTTCATAATCGCCTCATGTTCTAGTTCTCATGTATTGCGATTGTTCCTTGCTCCGCGAATCCCAAACTGGCTCAAATACGGTTTCAAGTCAGACGTAGTTGGTCATTCCATGAATTCTGACTTTCTACTTTATAGCCTTTGGATTACAATGGGCTATAGAAATCAGTGCAATCAGTGCATACCTTATAAGCAGGATTTGCATTTTTTCACCATGCTCGAACTGTAGGTTTCACGCGAAGCAGCTATCGCAAATTCGCGCGGCAGACCCCTTAGGGTTATCCCTTAGACAATGGCTATGTGGGGAAGTGGCTGTAAGAGAGCTAACTTGTACCAGTAATGGAATAACTGAGGTGGAATGCCACGCATCTTCCTCAAAATCCCTAGCTCTAGAGAGGGCCGTGCTGGCTGAGCAGAGAGAGTTTTGGAAAGATTCAAGCGCACATGCTATCTTGACCCCGGAACCGGTCTTCAGTGCAAGCAGCGAGCATTTTGTCAAGGTAGATGTTATGTTGGCTTATTATGGTTTGACGCTGGTGTTTATTTACTGCAGGATCTCTGGTAACACTGCTCTGGATAAGGACATCCACGAGACTGTCAGTACCCAGCTCAAAAAGAGCTTCGCCCGTCAAAAATGGAAGGTACCGTCACTACCCTCGTATCCATTTTCTCATAGTCTCCTAGTGCCATGGTAGAATAAACTTGGCTGTGACATACCTTTAGTGCTTTGGCGTAGTTAGACACACACATGTCACATTCTATTTAGGAACTTTCTTCAAATATAGCTTCGGTGATCGGCCTCAATTAGATTGAATATTCAGCTTTGAAGTGTCTGGGCATTACCATTGGTTTCACTTCACACCAATGCATCGGGCATTTGAGGCGGTGGGTGTAGAGCAAGCTCCTACATGAACTGCAATAATTCCCACACCATAAGAGCATGTTTACCCTCACTCATACTCTAAATGTTCTACAGGTGGTACTGTTGAGAGTCTTGAGTTGTAGCCCTTCCTTTTGGAGGCCACCGAACTACTAGTCACTGATTACTGGAGTTGCTCTCGATTCTTTTTTACTTATTGAGTCATAAAGGATACCTGTTTTACTGATCATTGAGGAATAAGCCACTATCATATCATATTCTAAATCGTGGATCTGTTTGCAACACTTCATTAATTCTTAATCAGCTTCTCTACTTTTACAGCAAGCTTTCAATGCGACGGCCGTTATAAGAAAAATGAGATTATTAGCGATGCATACCGGAGCAACCTCAATGGATACAAAGACGAGTGAAGAACAGAAATAATAGTCTCCAATCACTCAACTGACCCTTGCCCAGAGCACAGAGCGACCACATCCAATCACTGAAGCTCACTACATGTCATAAACCTATCTAGTGGGCCCTGAGCTTCGCTCATGGCAGGTCATATTGACCACACTCCTAGTCGAAAATTTATGATATTAGTGGATCGGCAGGCAAAATCACTCGCTCCTCGTGAAGCCGCAATGTTTCACAGCACTGGGTTTGTTTGCACAAAAATCAAAGTTTTATCCGAGTTCCACAACTAACTGGGATCACACTGACTTCAGAGTCACATTTTATGTTCAGTACTGTTTACCGAGGACCAAATGGGTGGACAGGTACTTGATACCTATTCCGCGATGCGTTCTTACTAAGGATTAGGTCATCGGCTACCGTCATTCTGTTGTACATATGGAAACAGTGTGGTTAGAGTTTGTAAATCAACTCTAAAATCAGGGTAATTTTGTCAACTTATGTTGTCCTGTGCATAAAGGTTTACAGTAATAATAGCAGCATCGGCCACGTTTTCTAGATGTGAACATATTAATGCACATTAATTTTACCTAAGAACCCTAAAGGAAATGGTTCATTTTTCATACCATGTTGTATTGGATCATGGATGCCTTTCATTCTACACTGCCCTCATGGAAGCTTTATTACATATGTATGTATATGTGAGGTTTTTATCATTCAAAGGCAACACAGGTTGCATTGTGTTTTTGACATGAAATCCGCTAGTTCACTAACTATATATATAGCGGAGAGTGGGCCATACTGGTTGCAACAGGTATTTGTCCCCCATTCTCAATGGGGAAACGATTTGTAGAAGTTGCTGATGCGAGCATTTAGCAACTGCCCTGTTATGTCAAGACATTAGAACACATGCCGCGCTTAGATTTGATATTCAGTTGAAACATACCGGGTGTGGAGAAATGGCCATGGGTACTGAAAAACAAGTCACTAGGTAGTTTATTGCTATGAAGCGAGCACAAGCCTGCTAAATCTGACCGACGCTTGGGAGCACTGTTCGGTGTTCTGTGTGCATTTTGAGTCTTGAAAGACCAAGCTTGCATTTGAATTGTTGATAAATCAGAAGAATCTGGAATAATCATGGTACAGGGGACCATTTCATCGATACATTCTCTCGCTGGTATTGAGTATTTACAATTTAATAGAAATGACTTTGGCAGCAAACATTCACACTCTCAGAACAGTCTAGTAGGTGTTCCTTAAATCACAACCACCAGACAAGCAACAGGCCAATGGAAGCTGATGGCAATTTAAATAATGATTTTCTTGTTTCCCAACTCCTCATCCGAAGGCAGGAAAGCTTTCATCTTTACAGGATCAACGAGATTAGGATCAATCAGTGGCAACCCTAGTTTCTCGCGTCTTGCCAGCTCCAGGTAAGCTTCACGTTGTCTCCAATGGGCTAATCTACAAGCACGGATATAAAATGAAGTCGGCTCAATGCACATGGTTAGATGGGATTTGAACTTCCTATTCAATGGACATAGGGATAGCGCAGTGATGGAGTACAGGGCTTGCAACCGGGAGAACTTGAGTTTGAATCCTAGTCATGGAGGCCTCCTGGTTGTGAGTGTGAACTTCTCGTGTTAATCCTAGCTTAAAACGAGAAGGAGTTAGTCTGTTAAAAATGGGACATAGAGAAGTGTGTACTATGCGGTGTGGGTTATCCTCCAGTGAGCTGTATGGTCATTATGAGAATGGGTGGAGCGGACAAACGGTTTCCTTCGGTATAACCTACAGTGGAGGGTAACCCAGTAAAAGTATAATCCAGCATAGAATCTTTAGATACTGGTTGATCACATTGCTAATAAATGCATTTGAGAAAGTGCACTTCTACTGTATGATCATGAGCACTGTGATGCAGCTGCGGCATTTATGGAAAAAGGACTGCTGGGGAAATGACAGAAACTGATGGCGGAATTACACTAGACTCACTTTTGATCAGGCAGATATGCTAGGATGAAACTCCCTCCAATAAGCAGAACAGTAATAGAGAAGAACATTGTCACATGATGCCAGTACAAGTCCTCTTCGGCATCATACGGGTTATATCCATGGCTCACCCAGTTCTACAATGGAAAATATATACAAGACTTTATTCATTACTGTGATCAAATGTGTCAAAGGCACTGAGTGACTGACACAGAGGGGTTAACTCGATTTTATTATCGATCATTGAGGTTGGGTTGTGGAGGGAGGTATGTGGGACTTCTAAGTTCTTTCCTTCTGAAACATTATCAACTGGGTGGTGTAATCACAGTAATGCTGATAAAAGTCAGAAAGCACAGTCATCAAACTACAAGTACAATCACTCCAAACTATTGAACTAAGAATAGGTTGGACATTGGTACAGACGAGACAGAACCAGGAGAATTTACTCCAATTGAATAAATTTGATCCTTTGAAATTACAGAGAATAAAATACTTGCGTCACTGGAATTTGTTACTCATTTTAATCAGGCACTATCGGTACCCAGTTCGGGTCTCTCAGTCACCGTCGCCATTTAATTATCAACCAAGTCAAGACTATAGTGTAGACTAAAAGTCTAAATAGTAAAATACTAATGCCGTAATGGGGGTACGGGTACCTCTTCAAACTTGGAGATATCCTTGAACTTTTCCACCTCCTGCAAATACTCCGGGTTCTTTTCGCTAATAGATATCGAATCTTTTGACTCATTGGATGTATTCAAAAATCTAACTCCATGTTGCGTTGCTTGGGTGGCCCTAGCAGCAGCACAACGGTTTCTTAGAATGCTCCAGCTAGATCTGGAAAAGAGTCTCCCAATGGCAGCCATTGCGATATTGTGCAAAAGCCGCATCCGGTATGGGCCGTATCAGAAGATAAAAATGGCTTGATTTACTCGTCGCTAGTTTCTCGCAATTATACAGTCGCTGTAGGATATTTGCCGGGCTATACCTTCCTGCGAGACCGGGCCTTTCGGACACCAGTATCAGCTGTGTCGGTGCTGTTGTCCGTGGTTATAGCACAATCTTCAAATCCACTTGGAGTTGGATAATCTTTGGGAGCATCGCTTGCCAAATAATAATCTTAAAAGGTGGCTGTCTGATCGCTTCTGCTGCCTATCTGGAAAACATAGGGACGACGGCGTTAGGAATACACCTCTCTCAGTCTCTGTGAGTAAATCAGTGGGTAATCACTAAATCAGTGAGTAGTGTAATTATCCTGGTGAGTGACATCACATTCACGTACAAAAACGAATAATACAATACACGATAGTTTGATACGTGTGGATGTCCGAGTGGAAAACGCAGTATCAACGTGTGACTTGTCTGTGAGTGTGACTGTGAGTGTGAATGTGATGGATCTTTCGTTCCGAATTTTAAATTAATCATTCATTCACGCTAGTACGTTACTCGTTAGCAATGAATAGGGACCGCTAGGGACGGTTAGTTAATTGAATCGTGAACGAATGGTCCCCCTTTTGTAATTCGTTATCACGCGAATCCGACTACAAAGCACACAAATACACTGACCCACCGGTTTGTTCTAGTATAAGTGTCATGAAAATTGTGATAATCCAAGCAAAATGCATTGCAGAGTATCTTCTCTGGTAGTGGTAGTCATGGAAATCTGGAAACAATGTGATGCTGTATGCTTCGATGTCGACTCAACTGTGATAACTGGAGAAGGTCTAGATGAGCTGTCTGCATTCCTCGGTAAAGGCAAAGAGGTTGCTGAGCTGTGAGTATTAACTATAGCGATCGGCTGTTTCAGCCCAAATGATAGGCATATTATAAGAAGCATTGTTATGCCACAAATAATGGTCCGGCCCATATTTTTACTAATCATTCTAGTATGATGGGACCAGCTGCGTGGCCGAATGGATCTGCACATCATATGCTATCTATGCGCTAGCCATCTAGGAAAAATCCATAGTTCTGTGGAAAAATCCCATCGCGTGTTGCAGGCATGCACACAAAATCAAATTATACTGTTTTGTTTACCACAATTATCTCATCATCATTCACTCATCTTTTGACACTGCTGAGATGACACCTAGGAATATGTTGTCCATTAGCCAGTGGCCGTGTCAGGATGTCGCTGTTAGAAAGCCAACTTGTAATGACAAGGCTGAGGTGGAGTACCTCTTCTCTTCCTCATCACCTTAACCTTCCCCATCTCTAAAGAGACCTGGGTACCCATTCGCAGCTGGATGAACAGAAAGTTACGCGCACAAGCTGTCTTGACCCCGGGATCTGTCTCCCTCCTGAGTGGCAAGCTGTTTCTCGTTAGTTTTTCATTACCTATAGTTTTCACAGGACTTTTGAGTTGAAATGGAACAAGAAAAATATATTTGAAAATATAACTAGCTGATCCATCGCTATGCAGTGAGATTTGCATCCACAGCATAAGAATGTAATGCAGCTCAGTTCTGACATGTATCTTGCTACATAAGGGCAGTGAAATTCTGTACTATATGCAAAGAGTTGTTAGACTGCGAATTGAAGTTTACTGCGCGAGTCATGTCATTGCTATTGCCACTGTGCTCAGTGTTAGCGGAGTGCCTTTATGTGACCATGGACTGCAGTAACATCATGTCACCCTCTGGTTTCTTGGGTGCGATTGGGCTTACTGCAAAGGTTATACCAGGATAACGAACTCCCAAGCAAGCCATTGGAATAGTTCCAGTGGGGATGAATGGCCGGACCAAACAACGGATCAACGCCCATTCAGCAACTGGATAGACTAACAGGGAATACTTTAAAGCCACAGACTCAGTGGTAATGTGTTT
>Ga0224511_10003572_pt1 | contig 11299 bp, 7 predicted proteins | sample SF_May12_sed_USG_2_FD_169988 | JGI IMG/M metagenome (GOLD analysis project Ga0224511, IMG submission 169988) | Sediment microbial communities from San Francisco Bay, California, United States - SF_May12_sed_USGS_8_1 | ecosystem: Environmental > Aquatic > Marine > Sediment | place: USA...
GATCTATTGTAACATGTTAAGCTATTTTCTATAAAATCAACAATAGCACAATAAAAAAACATCTAAATTTGTTCCGTGGTATACTACGCTTGACGTTGCTTTAAAATGACCATACTTTACATTAAGTTTTGGCGACGTCAGTGACGTTACCCAAATTAACGCCAGTATTGAGCGCAACGTCATAATTGAAGAAATAAAGGTACAAAGCTTTTAACCGAGTTTCTTCTTTTGTACTTTAATTATAAACCTGCGATTTTACTGTTTTATTTAATTCTATATTTAAAGGATATTAAAATACAATTATATATGTTAAATTGACAACATAAGGAAGACGAAACACGCTTGACAAAATTGGCACCAGCACGTCTAATGGATTTGCGAGTTCAAACATTGGCTTCGTAGTCATCTCAACTCAACAAGAATGAAGATCAATCATTAATTACACATCAGCTATTATACCGTTGCATATTAACCAAATATAACACGTAATTAATTTGTAAAAAGAACTACACTAAAATTTCAACACGTTAATCATGGTAAACACCGTACAAGAAGGACGGGTATATTCACCTGCAGGTACACGAGTGGCTTGATACCTTTTATTTCAATTATGTTTGTTTCTATTTGCAACACTAGTGTGTATGATATGCGAATAATCAACTGTTAAACTAGTACACTGCATAATACATAACTGGATCAAGTGCTTACGCAGTAATGATGTACATTGTATATATGTCCTCAGTGCGGCGTACTTGTTTCTTTGGAATCGCAGACGGTAATTCGTCCAACAGCACGACACAGACTACTGTGCAGAAATACCGAAACAATATGTTTTGCCAAGATCTTATTTAAATGGGTTAAACGCTAACCGATTTAAAGCTCGATGTCGATGCTGATGTCAAACATAAATAAATTAGAATTTCTGTCAAAACTGTTCCTTATAAAGATGTGTCTATGTACTTGAAATAAGTTAAGACACACAATACTAGATTTATTATATCTTGTATACCCCAATTCATCTGAGTGCTACTGACATATTAATTTAACTTTCAAACACTCATCTTGAAGTCTAGTGCATTTGTACTTTGGATATATAACCTTATTGAGAAGTCTTAAATTAGGACAGGAACTATCTGATTGTTGGATATACTATAATGTTGTTGTATAAGACCATACAATGTTAAACTTAATCTGAGAAAAAGGATAGCCATCAGGAAGCATAAACTGCGTGTTGAAAATAGCAGCCTAAGTTCGTTTGAAGCTGTCAACCAATAGCAATACCACGTACACCACTGACGGGAGACGATCCGTTACGCATTAGCGAAACTATAATCTATGATCCCAGATGAATGAAACTACTCCATGATGTAAAATGGGGCGTCATTTTACCACCGCCACACAAGCACCAAACACCAGCTGCGGTAAGTTAAATATCTGAGAAAAGAGGAAAGTCTTCAGGAAGCATAGCCTGCATGAGGAAAAAAACCAACTTCGGTTTTAAAAGCCGTTTCCATCTGATGTTAAAGTATATACAATGTAGGCGTGCATGTAGGACTGCAGTTATCTATAGAACATATGTTTACCTGTCTGCAAGCTGCATGCATTATCGTCGTTTAGCACAGCCCCACAGGATTCGTTTTCTATCATACAGTGTAAAAGTTCTTTCACCGGCGCACAAAATATGCACGCCATTTTTATGCAGCACGTTATTGTCTAGATGTTTTGTAGTTAAAGTAATTATCTACATGTATGTTAGAATGTTATACCGATAAACTGAAATCCATATTTTATACTCAGTATGGCCCATTCAGATCTTTGGGTACTGCGACTATACAACAACATAGAATAGAATAGAATAGAATAGAAAAGAATAGAATAGAATAGAATAGAATAGAACAGAATAGAATAGAATAGCTAATTAAATAATGGTTCTTAAATAACACTCTTTTTAAGTTACAGTTTTTAGAAGAAGCTGAAATCGATCAGTCATCTGTGTTGCACGGCATATGTGTGAATTCAGTTACCAATGACAGTGAGACAGAACAGAAACACGTCGCACACTGGAAATACAACAGATAGTTATATGTATTGTTGTCATTATCTTCAGACTGTATAAGTCCAACGCAATCTTCGTTAATGGTATTGGATTAAATATTAGTAAAGAAGCGTCATTTACGAGTACAGCTGCATATCCAATGAAATTGTAAAGGGCTAGATAATGTTCAAAATCATTTAAATGACAATACAAGAACATATAAATCACAAGTATACGCACACTTAGTAAGGACATGTAAATACATTTTAGAACAGTAGGCCTAATTGTATTTATCAAACGTGTGTTTCTGCTTGATGTAACATCTATATATATCACACTCACATAATTAAATTTACGCCAAAAATAACACTCTTATATTTCTTTAACATAACTGAATTTCTAAAATATATTACCCTGCCTAATTGAGGAAACCTACTTCGAGGTAAGTCTATTTTCTAGGATAAAGTGTGATAATAAAAACAAAATTTAAACAAAACAAAACTAATGCGGCTTTGACTTTCGGTAAAATATTAACATATTTTGGATCAACGAAAAACATTATTTTATATTCGACCTTCACTTTAATACACATCGCCTATATTTGTTAGCTAGGTGAAGCTTTTTCTCGATTTTTCTAGGAATTGTGCCTAAAACGAATCTTAAACATTATATGCCTGATATTGTGGAGACAGTTTATATAGAATATGTGCAGGCAATCTGCTATTAAATCATTTACCTTAGTTATTTGTCTGCAAACATGACTAATTTGGTGTATTTCTAAATAGCAAAATACACAAATTTACGTTATTAAGTAAACAAAATGTGATTTAAAAGCACCATCCCTACACCTTCTTACAAAACATAATTATGTAACAAAAACGTAGTAGAGAAACACATTTATAACCAGACATCAATTATTTTAGGAGTTCCAGGCATTGTCATTAAAAGATAGATAATGATACTTTATATACTGTAAATTATGCTTTTTACTATTATAAACAACGCAAACCAAGAACATTGCTATGTCTGTAAATGAATTGTGTCGTCTTAGTTGAAACTCGACTCGAAATGAGGGTCAACCTCCCTGAAATGTTTCTAAGATCACACGTAGTCCAGTGTACAAGAAACTCACATCTCTACTAACACATGATGACATCGACCGCAGTTAAGTGTTATCGCACCTGAGCCTAGTCCCGTGATATCATTGTTAAAACACAATAAAACACAAGCGTGCAGCTGGTATCTAATAAACTCCCTCCAACAAGTGTTTGCCAATAAATTGTATAAGATTATAATACTTAACTGGAAAACACATTTTATTGGTGGCATATTTTATCCGCAACTCCTAACATTCATATGTTTTGCACAAAACTAGGAATCCTAGTTTATCAAACTAAAGCAGACAGGTAAACAATCTTAAATAAATTAAGTTGAATATATCACATGAACAAAACGTGATGTTACTATTATTAATGACCGAATATAAATATTCAACATTTGACACAGTTGGCGTTTCATTCTATACTCTATTAATGATGGTTATGTTGACAAATGTGTGGCTCGGAAAAACAAAGACGTTTTATACAAAAGAATTAAATAATGATATGTTATTGCTATATAAAAGATAACGTATGTGAAAATAAATAATTGTTAATTGTCATTTAGAAATATAAATAAAGCAAAAAATACAAATATAGACTATGATATAGCACCGCTTTGGTAATATACTATTTAGTTTCATGAATAAAACGTGCTAATTTTGTCACACTTATGTACGTTTGATAGCTTGTTTGACTTAACGGGTTATAATTTTAACCGTTTTATTCATTTAAGCTGCCGTATAATGTTTTATAATGTCTGTAATGTTTAAGAGCGATATGATTTTAAGATAAACACTGGAAGATTCGTTATGTTTTGATGTTAATATATTTTTATTTTTGAAGAACGCTCTTCGTCTTTGTACACGTATATTGAAGCAAATAATCGTGTCAATAAAACTATACAACATCAGAGTAGACACTTGAATAATAGTACATAAACAATTTCTAAATAAGGTGTCTCATATTTGACAAATACTAACATCTCAGACACCAAACTTTCTTAAAAGCGATTCACGTGAATTTGTATGCTACACAGAGGTACTAAATGACAAGAAACAACTATGACAACATTCTTTTACCCATTAATCCCTAAAAGGCAGACACCTTTTTAACACAGATATGAAAAACCTTTATTGCAACGCATATGATTTAAATTAGTTCGACTATTGCTGTATTGTATGGCACGAAATCATTCTTAAACAAGGTGTTTCGTAATTGGATAAACAGGCTGCCAGAACAATTTTAATGAAACATTGTCTTACACATCCCTCCCTTTTAATAATCCTAAAGTGGGTCAAATTTTAAAAGATATACTAGTACCATACCGGACTTTTTGTTTTTAAAGCCTAAAATAATCAAACGCGGAATGATATGTCTGATATTCAAACTGTTTCTTCTCACAATCATCATATGCGTTCAACAACAAGGGGTGACATCATCTTTAAATCCAAAGTCCTCAAAACAAACATTGCTCATTATTCTTTCTCAAACAAGGGTAAAGCAGTTTGGAAATGCTAACCAACCGAATTAATAAATTTTTAAATATTTATCTTTTCAAGACTCTTAGACTCTTATTAAGAGATATCTTTTTTAGAAGAAAATGTTATCAGGTGACACCAGATTGTGAATGACTAGATTTTAATCTCATATTGTTTTATATTCTACTCTTGTTTAACATATTATCCTGCTAAACATTTTGATATGAATATTCTTCACAACTTTTTGCAGATTGATCTAATTGATCTTAATTGCCGATTTGTCAATAAACCGGGTTATGTTTAAACACTAGATGTAAAATGTTAAATGTAACTTTGTTCTGTACTCACAAAATTTCATATGTCAACAAAAACATTTTACGGCATTGAAGTCATTATGATTGCATATTAAAATCAAATGTAAAAACAATAAATTATCAACCAAACCATCAAAACTTGACCGCCATCTGGAAAAAAGGCAACACAATACATACGGTGAATATGTTATCAACGTGTCATCTAACAGAAACAATTAATTCAACATTAGCTGTCATAATAAACTGATGAAAAGGAAAGCCCTCAGGAAGCATAACCTGCGTTGGAAAATAGCACCTTCGGTTGTATTGAAGCTGTTCATCAGTGGTAATACTGTACCGCGCACAACTAGTTCAACATAGGAACAATATATTTACACAACGTGAATTCATAACATGTGTGCAAAATATAATCTTCACAATTGTTTAGAGCATGTAACACATCAGGCTACACTATTTTATCACAGTCGTACTCATTATCAATCAGTTGTTCAATTCACACTGACTTCGCACAGTAAACACTCAGATGTGCCCGCAGTTGTTAACTAGAGTTGGGCACTTCTTTGCAGTCATAAATAAGAACAAGCCGCAATATTCAAACCTAGACTAGTCATGCCTATTATCGATCGTTTAGTTTAAACCGACTTCGCACATTATTCTTTAAAACTCAGATATATCCCGAATATGTAATCTAGAAGTTGCGCATTTCTTGCCTCGCAAATCGTTTGCTAAGTGGCCCCTACACTCCAGAGAAAAACGCTGGAAACACCGAATAATGTCCGATCAACCTAAAACAAGACATATGAGCATCCTGATTCTGTAATTATTCTTGAAAACGACACAAATGACTGTCTAACAACCTAAAGAGGAGCACTACACATTGTCAGATACATCATTCTGACATTGTGCATAAACTACTTTTTAAAGACCTTTTATTAATCATAGTTGTTACTTGAATAGTACAGGTAGCGAGTTTTGTTAAATTAAAGACATAAAGGAATTAACAAAATACCCTTCGATAGTTGTTTTGTTCGCAAGTATATCAGATCACATAACGTTATCAAGTGAAACACAACAGTGGCATGCTAGATTGTATCGATAAATTTTCCTGTTAAATTAGTTCGCCTAAAATGGCTGCAGGCATATCACTTTTAAAACAATTAATAAGTTGATTTTATCTTAATTATTATACAACTGTTGAAACAGCATGCATTGAACCATGACAGTCAAGGGCTTGCCTGTTGAAATCATCAACACATAATGATTCATTTACTGTCAGAACAACTTATTTAACCGGATTTTTGTGAAATTAATTTTGTTGGGGTTTTAACCCTTAACTTGGTGATATGCCCCCGTATTGCAGAACGATATAGTACCGAGACAAAAACGTGGCGACTATGCAATGGTTTATTGTTCGTGTTCGACGAAAGTTATTCGGGAAAATTACCTCTTTATTTTGTGTATGGATCAGTGTGGTACTTATCGTTTGGATGTGTTTGTTTGTTACAAATATGGAGGAAGATGATATAGCTACACGGCAACTTGTAGACATTAAACGTATGGTAATAACCAACTTGCAAAGCAGACGTGTAAATGAAAGTGATAGTGGCGGCAAATTGAAAAATGGTGTAGACTTATTTAAAGACAATAATCAATTTGAACACATAATAGATAACAAAGGTGATCATATGAATTCTTCAGGCATTGGTAATGTCCACATCGCGAAAAACGAGAACATGCGTACTGCAAATAATTCCACATATATCAGTCTTAGCTATTTTTATAGCAATGAAATAAGTATGGTTTCTGCGCTTTATGACAATTTAACAAAAGACGGGATAGCTAACGTTTGTAATGAAGGCGTTCTAGAAAGATACCGCTCCGCCTGTACACCAAATGGAATAGACGAAAGAATGAACTTGTTAAATGTGGTAGGTGTTGTTGTATTACTATACTGTTAAGTCAATTTTGGTCAACAGTTGATATCCTAAATTGTGGTTATAACCACGACGACGAAATGCGCGAATTTAAGACAGAGTCTCAACTAATCACACTTGCGCAAGATGTGTCCTGCGGGACATTTTTATTGATTCACAGTATGCTTGACAAGGAATGAAACAGCCATGTTTATGGTAACTAGTTTGTTACTTGCATCCCTTTTGAGTTGAGTTTGTCTATAAAATAAGTAATGTTAAGATCTTTAAAATGGGTTGATTTCAAATTAGTTTGCATGTGTATATTTAAATCCTAAATCGTTCTAATTTCGTCGTAAAATATCGTTATAAAATTATACAAAAATATGCACGAACCTACACTAATTTAATCACCTGCTATATACATGCATAATGCATTTTGATGACATTTATCACATAAATTAATTGTGTCTTTCGTCACCAGAATATAACGTTGTCGCCACGTTTCAAGAACCCGTGCTACTATCCCAATACTGGACAACTGTACTGTCTACCTTACGTATACCTGGTTGGCATGGCCAAGTGTGGAACCACAGATACGTACTTCCGGTTAACGTCACATCCGGATTTCGTTCCACCAGTGACCAAAGAACCCGGATGGTTGTCAGATAAACGATTTTGTAATTACATTTTTTTACTTTTGCGTTTTTCAGTCGCGTTCTTGAACCTGTTGCTATAAATAGAGTTATTAGAGTTTCATTAGAAACCATTCTTCTTGTCATGTCATACTCTGTTATTTCATATGTGTATTTACAATCCATGTGTTTTGTATAATTGTGCTGTTAAAACTTTTAATATATCTTGGTTGTTAAATGCTCGTAATGCAATGTATTTAAAGAAATTGAATGGTTACAGTAAAATAATTACTCCTGTGTTTCTTTTGACAGGGCCGACGAACATGTACACGGGTCTTACCAAGTTCCCATTCTTCTTCTCACCTCTCGCGAAAACACTGTGGACAGCGAATGTGACACAACGGCAAACTCTTATCACCGGTAAATGCATATTTTTGAAACTTATCTAGCCACAAAAGAGCTCAGTCTTGAATTGATAGTTTTCACTTTTTATGCAATATGATTTGAATGCTAGAAATATTGATGTCAGGCGTAAGATTATACGTATTTTTATTAACACGATAATAAAATGTATTCGTTTTATTCTTATTGTGATATACTATAAAATCAGACAATTTGTGGTGGATGTTTGGTGCACTGATAAAGTATTACTTCAAGCGCGAATATATTTAGATTTTTAAACTATTGATAAATGTATCATACATACTTATACGTGTTCATATTTAAAGCCACAATAATCTCAAATAGATAATTATATAAGCTTGACAAATATCTGATTTGACAGTACATGTACTGACTTTCCGACTTTGAGACTAACGATGATGTTCATATATTCAGGCGACTTCAGTATAAACACACTTGAGGGAAGCCATTTCTGGCATCTATTGGGAAACAATCGAGGACGTAGGGAACCGGTCGAGAACAACGCACAATATATCCACCACCTTGTTCCCGGTACCCGCATCATCGTCAATGTACGAAACCCCATAGACAGGTAAACAATTGTACTTGAATTATTTTTACTGTACACAATCCCGTAGATCGGTAAATACCGCTACCTGCATCATCATCTATTATGTATGAAACCCCATAGACAGGTACAAAACATGTACTCGCATCATCATCAATGTATGAAACCCCATAGACCGGTTAAAAGGTGTACTCAAATCATCATCAATGTATAAAACCCCATAGACCGGTTAAAACGTGTACTCAAATCATCATCAATGATGAAACCACACAGACAGATAAATACATGTACGCATCTAGCCCGTTGATAACTCAGATAGTTACAAACATAAATTAGACCATATGCTAAAACTCCATATGGCCCATGATCCAAGATGGCCACCATTGTATTGTATTTTCTTTCAAAAGCTTTAAATCCACTTTAATTAATAACATATTTTTTTAAAAGACAAATTTAACGCAAAATGTAAAGCATTAAGGCGTACTTCTTGTACGTTCTCTTTGTTCCTGTGAAACTCTTCTACTCACTTACAATTAGTATTCCCCACTGGTATTTAATATGTCACATGTTTCATCTGTAAATCTTAACCCGTATCGTATGGATAATAAATCATGGATAAGGTGACCTTATAATTGATTTAAGATAATACCTAAGACGTAACCATTTCTGTTCAACCTCTGCATTTCCTCTTTTTTCTTTTATTTTCTTAGTCCGTTAAATGTTTACCGAAGCCATGTGTTTTCAAAGGTCACATTGTCAGTGGATACTTCCCACTCAGCAATTACTCTCGACCTTCCTCTGTTTTGGATTATATTTCTTGGTTAAAGTGTGTCACACTTTTTAATTTTGAAATGTCACATTGCCACCTGGTACCCTACGCAAAAGTCCGTTGTCATTTGAATGAACGTTTTACAAATATTAAATTATGCTGAATTTTGTAAAAATGAAAACGGACTGTGTAACCTCTGAATTGTTCTTTGTAACAATGTTAAAATGTGATAACGAAATAAACTATAAATGGATGCTCTTATGGTTGTTTTCATAGTATATATATACTTTTATGCATGATATATACACTTATTGACACAATATATGAAATTGTAATGTAATCTCAAAATGCTGCCTACTTGCAATATTGCTGACTTATAGACCTTGAGCCAGTATATGACCTTGCTCCCCCCAGGAGGAATTTTCAAGGGTATGATTTTCTTAACCCACATGGTAGTGGGCATTCACTGGTAAAAGTTTGCAATGTTCTGTTAGGGTTTTAATGAGTTATGGGACTTTAAAATATCGCCCATTCTTACTTTCCGGCCAAAACCATTGACCTTGAGCTAGTATATGACGTTGCTCGCCTCTAGGGGGAATTTTCAAGGGTATGATTTTCCTAACCTACATGGCAGTTGGCATTCACTGGTAAAAGTTTGCAAAGTTCTGTTGGAGCGTTAACGAGTTATGGGACTTTGAAATATCGCCCATTCTAATTTTCCGGCCAAAAACCATGTCCGGAGTATATTATGCACACTTTACAGCTTAAATATATATGAAGTTATGTTGAAAGGGACTTTAATTTTTCAGTAGGGCATTTGTTTTTAATTGTTTCACAAAGGGTTGTCAAATGTTATTGGTTACATCTTCATATGAGTGATAATTTGAAAAAAAACTCCACTTAAAAAACCCTATCCCAACCCTTAATTAATGAATTAAACTTGCGTATAGTGTTTAGGCTTAAACAGACATTACCACTGCAAAATATTAAAATATGAACATGATTTAAAATTCATGAGAATAATATGCTTTAATAGCATTGCTTTATAAATATTGATTTTATGTTTTGTGTACCGGTAATTTACATGACCATGAAAAAGGAAACTGTCACAAAAAGTAGCACGAAAAGTAACAAAGACATTGTTATCTTTGAAAAAATACCTTAAAGCATACATTCTCCAATTTAAATAAAAAACAAGATTTTACAAGATACATTTAAACATAACTTTCATCATTTGGCTCAGTTAGAAATGAACTTGTATAGGGTCAAATTGTATATAGCTTTACGTGACGTTTTTATTTTAAAAACATCCTGTTATACAATAGTTAGATATGTTTCACCATTGGAGACACATGGATACATATTGATAGCTAATATCTTAAAATATTCTTTCCAGATTGATAAAAACACATTTTACGTGACTGTATCTATAGCCTCCATCACACAGTCCCAGTTTTAAGTCCCGGCGTCGCTATGGTGTTGACACTGGGGCCCACCGGGACCACACCTAAGCGACGCCGGCAAGAACCACATTTGATTGGGATACACCTTTGTTGAACCGGCGTTTACCAGGCAGTGGCCAGAGTGCTACGAAATAACCCTGGTCTATCCTGGGGCATTGCCATAGCTTTTCTGACATAAACCGTATCTCCACCGTAAACTACCAGGCGAAACCTATCAAACCAGCATGCGTTGTGTCCACAGTGGAGATACGTGACTCCCGGCTTGGCCACGGTGTGACATGGAGGAGAGCCGGTTTAGCCCCGACCTTTGCCGGTCAAACTACGGTTTGGCAATGTAGCACCTGGTGAATACCGTTAAAGTTACAGTGAAGTTACGGTACAAGCCGGTGGATGCCAATTGAACTACAGAAACAGTTTTTAAACCATGTTTGTTAAAGTTTTAACCAGACCGTACCATAACCGGGACATACTGTGATCACTTTTTGCACCAAACCGGGTCTGGTCCGTAGCACTGCCGGGTATGTATTAACACTCGAATCCTTAACGATTTGTCCCCGGTCCGTCGGCTACAAACTGCCGGGACGCACTTGGTGTACACCGGGACAGTGTGAAAGAGGCTTATATA
>Ga0224511_10003573_pt1 | contig 11299 bp, 2 predicted proteins | sample SF_May12_sed_USG_2_FD_169988 | JGI IMG/M metagenome (GOLD analysis project Ga0224511, IMG submission 169988) | Sediment microbial communities from San Francisco Bay, California, United States - SF_May12_sed_USGS_8_1 | ecosystem: Environmental > Aquatic > Marine > Sediment | place: USA...
GAAAATGTTCTTTCTTTGTGCTCACCCAATAATTCCGAGGCCTTGCAAAATAAACTTATTCCATCCAAGGCACTAACCTATTATGCTCTTTATAGAGGTTATGTGACTTTGACTTTGCAAGTAGAAATTTGACTCTTGCACATACATTTAGTTTAAATTGTTTATTGTTTTCGGTTATAAGTTCACCTGAACACAGTGTTCCGGTGTTCAATCAGTTTAAACCCTTTTCATCACAAAAAAAACGATTCCATATATGCGACATTATACATCGGAAAAACAAATCATTATAAACATTTAAGCAGGACTTCCCGTATTACATCATTGTGTAGTTATACTTTTCTGGTCCTCAGGGATCATAGAGTGTACATGTTTGTTGTTTACATTTGAAAATGGAGTTCCGCTCATGCGCTATGGGGCGTCAGTGGTGTGGCATCATTCATTACTACTGATAAACAGCTTCAATAAAACCGAGGCTGCTGTTTTCTCGTGCAGGCTGAGCTTCCTGAGGGCTGTCCCTTTCATCAGTTTAATTCGACTTGTAGATTACTGGTTAGTAGTAATAACTGTACTCCCCTTTAAAATTATCCCAGCACTGACAGACAACCAATAAATGTGTTTACTACGCCTCTCACAGGGAGCATACATCTGTTTTATTCATTCGTTGAATTTATTCAAGCAATGTTTGTAATAATCAGGCGAGTATGTTTAACCAATAACACGACGACAACCGGTCGCCATGTATCAATCATTTTTGGAGCACTTTTAAATATGAGCCCACAAGAAGTAAATTTACTTTGACTTGTTTGCAGCTTAAGACGAAACATTTCTTCTTAGCTACAGGTTTCCTGTCTGTCAATTATTCACGGATCCTGCCAAAACATATTACATAAATATAAAACAAAATATATCGACACTATCGGCAAAATTGGGAATATAAGAGTTCAGGAGCCACATTTCATAGATAGTTAGCTAGAACATACCACAATCGTTTCTCCTGTGAGGTGTGGACCGTCTGCAAGATGTATTAGTCTTCATATAAGCCAATTATATCTTTTGTAAAGCATGACAGCTGTCTGAGACAGTATTACATGCCTATTCGGGCTTTGCGTTTAAACCATTTTGTGACCAGAACAATGTAGCCAAACATTAATCTTGGAGGTAAACGTATTTTCCAAGACCCTTGAAACATGCTGCTTATATAGAATACATAACATGAACAAACACAGTATGGGGTTTTTAGTCATGTCAAGGTCACTGTTACAATTTTATATAGACTAAGTGCAGAAATCAGACAATCGTGTTTCTCTTCCAGACCTACTCTTAATTTTAATTCTCAAAAAGTTTTGGAAATGTCACAAAGCATGTAAATATGTCCTAGACGATATACTGTCATTTAGAATACGTCTACCGGATATGTAAAACATTCAACGTAAACATAAAATGTGATGGTAGATTGTTATGAAACATAACTGACACTAGCGAAATATGATTGCGGTAACACAAGCAAACTGTTTGCCATATTTTTCAGAATAGAAAGTGTTTTGGGGATGACAAAATTATGCGAATATAAAGGAGACCTTAAACTGAAACAAATCACGTGCAGAATTGAAAGTACATTAGAAAAATCTTATAACAGTTATATTTAATAATGAGTGAGCTACATTTTATAAAACTAAGTACTCATTGGGTAACCTGGGTTGCACTATTAATATCCTAATGTTATAGTGATAATGAAAAGATTTCCATTTCTAAAACAAGACTTATTGCAATTTAGCATTTGGCTGCATGATATACAAAACCTTACAACCTTTATCCTGAGTAGAGTAGCAAACACACACAAAGACTAGGAAAATGAATAAGCATACATTCTAATAGTTTACTAACTATAGGACATAACATCAAAGACGGCGCTAGACTAGCAAATGTACATTTTTATGTAAATATAATTTTCAGTATTATTAAGGATTATTTTTGGCGACAAACGTTCCATTGTAAAAACAATGCAATCACGAGATGCGCGCATTTTGAATAATTTGAGCTTTAGAGAGAACATGCCAATATTTGTATTGTTACGGTCATGTGTGGGATGGTCATGATTCCTCTCCAGTGAGCAACAAACTAGTGATCATGCAACACGATGTGACACTCATATTTCAGCAGTGGAGCACCATATAATGAGACAACAGATGTCACTACATTGCTTTGAAGTTAATAATAACAACTACATGCTAATTATTTCCGGTATTTGCAATAAAACAAACTAGTCTTATCAATGATCTTCGTTTTTAATTCGAATTTTACTTTTAATTGCTTCTGAACCCATCTAAATTAAAATCAAATGACAACATTATGATAGAGAACTTATTATTTTGTTGATTTAAAATCCAGTGGTTATTGCAATATAAACTCGATGCCCAACGACAAAAATATAACTGTCACTTTCTCATTTCAAGCAGCAACTGAGTCGTTTGGTCGTCTGGTATATCTTCCTGGGCCCTTGGATTCCTATCCTAATATATGTTTGACCTAACAAAACCATGTGCAAATGCTCTTTGTTGGGTTTCCTTAACATATCCATATTTTAGCTTCGCTGCCCTACTTGCATTTGTTAGCTTGCCCATAAATGCAATGCTAATTAAGAATTGTTGGCCATGTTAAAAAATATGCTTAATTAAACATACAACATCTACATTGTTTTATACATTTTGAACTTATAAGTTACATGTAACAATTATTTATGCTGCTTGAGTATATGTGTAATGGTTGAAAGAGTGTCATTCTTCAGAAGAAGTAAATGCTTTTAATATTTGCAATATTAACAAACTTAATTTTCTAAATAGTACACTTGTTACAATATCTATTTCAATAAACGTAATATGTGTATGCAATTTTCGCCATTAATCATAAGAAATTTCAGATGAAATCCTGGTAGTATTGCTGGGTTCTATCCCGATTACATTTTTAATGGGGATCTGAGGAGTCTGTACAAATACTTCATGTCCAAAACACTCATGTCTGGTAGATGGCAATTTCTGTAAGATCTTTCTCATCTAATATGTTTAGTCTATAGAACAAAACAACCTTCAGTACCCCAAAACATTATTTAAGTAACCAGAAACCAAAAGAAATATAACTTTGTTTACCAAAAATTGTAAGAAAAAATGTGATCATTTTAGTTCGTTTTTCTATGCAAGGTAAAATCAACTGTTTTTTTAAAAGTTCACAATTTCTGCTAAACATCTTTTTCCATAAGCACACAATCTGTATGCATTTGTGTTTGTCATAAATCGTAAGATGCAATTTTTGCCATTAATCATAATAAATTTCAGATGAAATCCTGTGAGTATCGCTGGGTTCTATCCCGATTACATTTTTGATGGGGATTAAGATGTATGCATAAATACATCATGTCCAAAACACTCATATCTGGTAGACAGCAATTTTCTAAAAACACATAACGTCGTTACATCAAAAATACCCAAAAATACAAGCACATGACTTATGCAAGCAAATGTTTCAGTAAATGTTTGTATATTGTATATAAAATTTTGAAAAACGTCTTCAATAAGGGTAGCTTACATGGGAAAACAGCGCCAGTTTTATTTTAATTGATCATCACAAGATGCCACACCACTGACGCAATAGCTTATGACGGATCTGTATTTTCAAACAAAAACGAAAGGGATATAACTCTTTCTGAATAACTGAAAAGGTGTATACTCATATTGTGTGTTAACATTTTGTTATGCATAAAAAATATGTTTATTTGTTTTTTCGAGGACGGTATTAAATTCATGTACTTATTATCATCTACGATAACATTAAATGTACAATATTATGAATTGAAGAGATTTTCAAAGACAAAATGTTGTAAACAATGTACACAGGCCAAGTTTTGGGGCACCATGACAAAATGGCCCGTACAAAAACAAACACATAGCTTCTATTATGTGTTTGTATACTTCTACTACTTCCTCTTCTTTTAGTTATGTGCAGATGTCGTTTTGGAGCATTGGCCTACATGGTGAATGTATAAAGTAACATAACGTCTCGTGCAAATGCATAATTAAAACTATTTACATTGTTCTAAGATTAGCTGCTTTCTTGGCAGTCTTCTGAAGAATGTCTCCAATCTGGGTGCTCAGGAGATGTGCTTGGGTATTGTGTTTCACCGAGGAAAGAATGAAAGAGCAACTAATGTACATTGTAGTATGTTTTGCAAAATAGTACACCAAACTAGAGTGTGTGTACTGTAAAATTAATATTTACCTGATAAGATAATTAGTACCGTAAAACGAAAACACACATAATAAAGTGAATAATTATTAAGGAATAAATGATAACAATGGTGTGACTTATTTGAAATGTTTAGTAAGTTTACAAATGAACGTCTTAATTATAAGCTGAATTATATTGCATAACGCGCATATACAGTAGTGTCGTACAACACTGATCAAACTGTTTCTTCTTCAAGTCTCCTATATTGCCATATGACCGAGATTACTTTAGGTACCCTGACCCGAAATGGCTGGATCTAATGAAGACGCCTGGTATCACAATAACCGTCTAGTAGGACTATTACTTCCAGAAATAACGATGCGAAAAAAGAGTCAAGCTTATTTATTTATGTTGACTGTATTTAAATCTTCATGTGCCACCTTTTTCAGCAGTTGGCAGCTCGTCTGTGTCATACGCTTTGACACGTCATTGTTGAAGGCATCAACAGCCAGGGCGGAGTTTTATGCGTTTGCATAACGAAGCACCTTTACATTTGACTCTCAATGATACGTGTAGTTGTTTAATGAGAAATCGAGATTAAATAACTTGTGGTTAAAGTTCGTTTTCAAATGATGCTTTTTTCTTTTAGTAGTTTTTAAAAGTATCCTAAGGAGAGTGGTTTTAACCCTAATTGTATCTTTAGAAGTCAAAACTGAAACACAAAGGGTCAAAACATATGTGTTACGCTGTCAACATTTATTGCACTATAAACCTTGCATCAAAAGAGCGATTAAATTTTTAAAGACAAATATTCTGACAGTCCGGTAAAAGTAATTTGCTACACACTGATTTATTTGTGTATGTCAATGGAAACACATTTGATGAGTTTTAAATACATATGACTGTGTTTAATGTTGAACCGGAACATTTTAAAAATAGTTTGGTTCGAGGTGAAATGCTTGCCAATAACCCTACCCCCATTAAATGTTTAAACTGGTCATAATTCAATTTGTGTTTTATATTTTTTCAGATAGAAATTCATTTCAAACATTCATTTACAAACGTAAATATCGTTAACACTCGTAAACCCGCGTTTCAAAGGTATTTAAATGCGTTCTTGTCGCTGTGGTAGCGTTCCTTGAACAATATGTTTTTAAAGCTCGCATTACATTGAATATTAATACTGTTTTTGAAGAGATTGTGCATTACACTCAATCTTAATGTGCACAAGACATTATCAGAGCACATAAAATATTCACAAATATTTGATTTTCATAATATCTCTTTGCAATATGCACATTTCCGTCTTAAACTATGGTCATGAGTTCCAAAAATTTGAAAAGTAAAAACGTTTTGTTATCAAGTTGATAGTATCTAGATTGATATTAAAAACAACATCAAACAAATTAAACGCTTCTAATACAAGGTAACTTAATTGTTCAATGTTTTAAACCATTTAATGCTTTTATTGTGATTTACTGGCAATTTCTTGTGACGGATCTCACTGCGATAATGAATTACAGATTTTACTCTCAATTTCATTTGGTTAATTTTTTTGATGCTTTGGACCATTTCCTGATTTTCTCCAATACAAGTGTGTGAAGCCATTCTAATGAACGATTTTTTTCAGTTACACTGGCCATTTTGCTTATTGACTTACATGGTTTAGTTTAACCGACAATATTTGTTATCAGATATCCTTTGTGAGATTCGAATTTTCCACAGTTTATTAACATTGAGATGTATAATTAAAAGATTTTTTTATAATCTTGTCAACAGGTGATTTCTATATTGGTGTTATGTCAACTCATGAAAAACTATAAAACAATCTACATGTACACAGCATTGACTAAAAAGCAGCAAAGAACACGATTATAACCTCTGAAATCGTCCGTTTTGTAAGTTTGCTGTTTTTTGTGTGCTACTGCCCTGTGACACCTCTAATAAGTAACAATAAGCCTTATTTCTGCCTACAGATCTCATTTTAACAAATTGTTCATAACATCAAAATACACATACTTTATAAACATAAACTTGAGCTTATAATTATCTGCAGAATCGTTTCAATTGCAAAGGCAATTCCAAATTTATAGAAAATAATTATCGATGTGTAATAGAATTGTTCCCCAAGTTTAAATGGATTTAAACTGTATTTCACTTGTTTAGCGTGCGTTATAAATTTAAATGCAACATAATATTATCATTTCCTCTTTTTAGATAAATGCGTTTTATAATTTAGGCTATATATGTACTGCGACAACAATGTTTATTCTTTAGTTAACCTTACCGAATATTAATCTTGAACCAAATGATTGCTGTCTTAATTTTATAAATAACTACTAGTGTATAAAGAGATGTCTCTAAAGAACAAAAACACAGTTAAGCTGCGTTACTGCTGATTGGACGTATCATGTTTATTAATAATCTTCTAAAACATTGGTCCCAGCTGTCAACATAAAAACCTCTACGGGAATGTTGAATTGGAAAGCATTTCAATTTCAATCCATTCTGACAGTGTATTGATAGATATGGCTCACAATTAAAGAAGATGCCTAATTCTATTGGATTTTACGTAAAACAAAAACAACTGTCGATTCCCTATCAATAAAAGCATGATTCACGGCGTAAATGAATAGCCGATACATTTTAATATCAAGCCTTAGGGACTTACGTAAATACATTTTCTTTGTTTTGTCCCACGAAGTCGGTTAAATGGGAAATAAAAAGGGGGTTGTTGGGGCACGATGCGATGTTTAATGCGATAGTCAGAACCTATGCAGCAAAGGTGCAGAACTCGAAAACAGCTATATCGGCGTGATACTAGACATTGCAACTAACATCTAATATCAGTCAATGAGAACAAATTAAAGTGTTTGCAATGAATTTAGTTTTCAGAAAGCTTATTTAAACTATATGAGTTCCGCTGCTGTTACAGTTTCAGTAAATACAGGGTGTTTATATGTACATGTAATTTCATTACAGTGTGTCCTACGTATTGATCTGACAGCTGTATGCTTTTGTAAAGGAAAAATAATACCAAAATTGTATAATTAATTATATAAATAATGTAACGATCAATGTTTATTTTATGTAGTAGTTATATCAGTAGTATAAAACCCCACTTAAACGTGTATATGCATTTATTACACTGTTAAAATTATGTTGCGTATAAAAGAAATTTGAGAGTTAATAGAAATTGAAATCGTTAAACCATTTTAACGCATGGTGGATCTGCTTTCGTGCTATGAACTTCGTATCCTTTGGCCAGACACCAGACAGCATCAATATGGCTTCCTTGGTATCTAGCCCGGAAGCTCTGTGAGAGTGTTGTGAGAGTGTCCTACTTTGTGATCAGAAGAGACAGCTGTTTGTTCTACAAGAAGTAATATTCCAATGTTGTGCTTTGCGTTAGTACCGAATAAGATGAAGCCGTTTTAGGTACGCACATATTTGGTGGACAATTTTCCTATTTGGCAGTTGACCTGTGTAATGCCGCAAATAGCTGTATATGTCCACACCCGTGATGTATTAGTCGACATTGGCATGTATGGCTGTCAAATGTCATTGGTGAAGGTGACACGTTAGAAAAGAGTGTTAACAAAACAATAACGACCCATGAATTTTATAGTAATAAAAACATGGTCCAAGTCGTAAGATGTGATTTATGTCGTTAAGCTTTGGTCTGCATATCCATCAGTACACAGTACTGTGTTATCTATTTAAAAAGTACACAGCATTGTTCCTAAACCAGGGTAATCAAGATGACGATTAATAACTTTTCTATCTCTCTTGAGCGATATTCACAATTCTTTCAGTTAAATTATATCATTCTTTAAAGTAAAAACTGATTTACGCAATGTCTAAGATATAAGAAACGAATACGGTCGGTACTTCTTATTTGTCTTATTAATATCTTAATTTATCGAAACTCATTGGGTTTATGCTATTTGCTGGTACATGTAATCAAATGCATTTCGAAAACAACCAAATATGGATAATCTTTCAACGGTCTATCAGAATATGTTACAATTGGCACACAAGTCTGCATTTTCCTTCAGACGTTAATACACATATACAATTACATGGTAACATGCACAAGTATATTGACATAGAAGTAAGTACAAAGAGATACTAAAATATGTGAGATCTATATTTGGATAATAATAAAGTTGATTTAAGTGAAATTATAAGAGATAAAACGTTCTGCCAATCAAATGCATGTTAAAATAGAGGTATCAGAATTGAGAAGAAAGCTCAGGAGCTTTTACATAGTCTCTCTTCTCAATAGTTTGGGGGCTGAAATGATTCAATGATTCGTGATAAGAATGCCTAAATACTGAAAAAAAGAATCTTTTAAAACACAATAGTATAATGATTGAGTATAAAGTATGGCAGTGTTCAGTTGTTTTTATTACATTTTAAAGTAATTAAATGGATATTTGATAACTTTTTAATACTTAAGCATTTTTAATGTGTCACTATAATTACATTCCGCATGTACGTGACAACATTTAGGAAGCTATTAGGTCGCTCGTGGTTTGTTCCTATTTCAAATTGCTCACGTAAAAATGACATGCCACGAGTATAAACGACATTTTGCGGACATTCGTGATATGTGACGGCCACATTGAAAATATGGTATTTATACTTACTTTGTTTGTATGTTGTATCATTATGTGTTACCGTTATGAAATAAAAAAATTATTATACTTATTATTATGTAAATGATCGCATTTCTCTTATTCCAATGAAATACCAGCCTCCTCGTAGGATCAAACAGGTACTAGACCCAACTATATAAAATATCATAAAGAAAGAGAAAACGCTGTCGTGACTGTCCAAGACCTGTTTTGTATACCCTGTTTTCTTCCCGCACGCACACACATTGAAGGTCCTGTTACCAAGAAAATATATCAAGCTATCTGGCGTCTGGCTTACAATATGCGGTTCATCGTCCGTTTTCAGATTCACCATGAGTTAACATGCAATACAGATTTCAATCACTTTTTGGCAACGTCTTTTTGGTCTTGTTTTGTCTTAATTGTCGAAACAACTGATATTTTCTTATTCAGAAGTTATTTTAACAGCGTGGTAAGTGTATAGAACATTATATAGTTTTATTTATATTTTGTTAAATAACAATATTTCGTATATATTTAATGAAGACATTTTAAAACAGTACATGTACAACTTAAAATAAGGTACACCCGTTGCAAAGAATAATTCGAGTATATTTTTGTTGGTTTTGTCTTGTTTCTATTGTTGTTTGGCTTTTTGTTTTTGTTTCGTGGAAATAGTGGAAACATACTTGTTACACAAGGGATTATGTGCAAACCAAATATAACGCGTATTAAACATAACTTTAATTTGAATATAGTTTTTATGTTTAAAAATATTATTGCTTTAATTTAACGTATATTTTGACAGTTAAAAAAATAACAATAATGAACATTACGTTTTAGTGACAAAAAACCTTTATATAATCTAATTCAACAACATAACATTTGGAATACAAGAATATCAAGGTGTTTTTTCATTCTCGTTTGTTTGTTTGATTAGTTTTTTTCTTTTACCATTTTTTTCTCTCAGGTGAATTTGTAAAATGATGTCAATACCATATCAAATGTTTAGTGTAAAATCAATCTTTATTCTAGGAAGATCACACGCGAGTCTAAAATCTGGTTACATTTAAAAAACGTGTTATATGTAAACATAATAGTATACTCTTCTCCGTTTAAATCACAATTTTGAAACACGACAAGAAGCGAAATACATTTTCGCAAGTGCCTAATAATTCAGATCTAATATATAAATAACTCTTCAACATCATGAGATATCTCCCTTTGGTTGGCAATTGATCGCAGTTTAGTTGTTTTACATGAAATCCAATAGAATTAAAAAGTTTGTTTAATTTGGGGATGTATTTATTCGTGTATTGTCAGAATGTGTTAAATTTGAATCTTATTCTAATTCCACATGTCCGTGTTTATGTTGACAGACGGAGCAGATACATAAAAATCCACACACCTTAGTTAACCGCATTTCTGTACCATAGTCCAAACCTACTTACTTTAAACATTTAGCATAAGATACGTATATCCATTAGTTCACATTACTACTACCCTCATATAGATGTGTATAATTACGTTGAGAAAAAGTAAAACTCAATTCTTAAGAATTTTACGATAATTTTAATTATAAAAAGCAGTGATAAACTCTCTTCAATACATATGCAATAGCAAATATAATAGTTTTACATTGAGACTTTACCGTAGAATGCAATTTGCACAAAATGGTTATGCAACTGCAAATGAATCGTTTGATGAAATAGCTTCACACATCGTTTTAAAAGAAAAATATCAGACAAAAGTCGACATCGTCAATCCATTCATAAAACAAAATTAAGAATCTGCGTAAGATTTGTCTTAAGCAATTTCCCATAGATTTCACTAAAATGGCAAAAAGCTGTTAGACATTTAGCAATAGTAACTTCGAAATGTTTTATTACATTACATACAAGTGTTTTTTTACATTACAAATTTTATTCAAAATGCCAAATCAATGGAGGACATATTAAGGTACTTCAAGATAGGATTTGATGCCCCAAAACAAAAAATATAGCTTTTCGAAAAAGTTCTTTCTTTGTGCTCAACCAATAATTCCGACGCCTTGCCAAATAAACTTTCTCAATTCAAGGCACTTACCTATTATTCTTTTTATAGAGGTTATGTGACTTTGACTTTGCAAGTGGAAATTTGCCTCTTGCACATACATTTAGTTTAAACACAGTGTTCCGGTGTTCAATCGATTTAAACCTTTTCATCACAAAATTAAAACTTTTCCACATATGCTACATTATATATCAGAAAAAACAAATCATTATGAACATTTCAGCAGGACCGGTTAGTAGTAATAAGTGTACTCCCCTTTAAAAAATGCACCAGCACTGACAGACAACCAATAAATGTGTTTACTACGCCTCCCACAGGGAGCATACATCTGTTTCTTTCATTCGTTGAATTTATTCAAGTAATGTTTGTATTTCTCAGGCGCGTATGTTTAACCAATTACCCGAAGACAA
>Ga0224511_10003574_pt1 | contig 11299 bp, 9 predicted proteins | sample SF_May12_sed_USG_2_FD_169988 | JGI IMG/M metagenome (GOLD analysis project Ga0224511, IMG submission 169988) | Sediment microbial communities from San Francisco Bay, California, United States - SF_May12_sed_USGS_8_1 | ecosystem: Environmental > Aquatic > Marine > Sediment | place: USA...
TGTCCTTCTTGCCTTAAGAAAAAGCAGTCCTCAAAGAAGTGAAATCTAAGAAAGAATCGTTAACCTTTTTGGCTCACGTTTTCAGCCCACCATTCCACCATTGACATGTTGCCGCCTGGGGTTTTTAATTTAGTAAATCACTAACAGGTAAGCTGACCTCTGGAGCGGAGCGATGAAAATACCAACTACCTTGAAACATAAGCCCGTTATCGTCGTAGAAAACTACGGTGAGGTTGATGGCCGCAATGCCTACAAAACTGACGCCCAGGGGCTCTCTCTCGGGCTCGCCCAGTGGAATGATCGCGGGAAAGTCGATATCTCCGCCAAAGTATGGCGGCATACCGGCGAAAAATGGTCCCGTCAGTCGGAGGAGCTTCCGCCTCACCGGGTCCTGGATTTGGCGATTCTGGTGTGTCGCTCACGGCAGTACTTTTCGGAAGAAGCTTATCACCATAAAAAGCTCTACGACGAGAACAACACACGGATCGATCGGGTGCCGCTGCAGGGCGACGCCATGACAGTGGAAGTGTGCACGGAGAATCCGATGCTCGACGAAGACATCGCGCTGTTCCAGAAAGCGCTGGGCGAAGATGACGAATTGGTGGGTGAGCGGATGAAAGTGCTGGGCGGGATACTGCGCACATTGGGGTATTAAGCCACGAAACCACTGTCCACCTCAGTTGAGTCCGTGTACCCACACGTGGGTTGTATACCCGCTCGCGGGTTGTAAACAGGCTAGCCTGCCCGCTAGCGGGCTACAAAACCGCTAGCGGTTCAACTCCCGCTTCACCCCATCCAACAGCGCCGTTATTGTGGCAAGGGGGTTGTTTGGCCTATAGTATCGTTATTGTGGTACAGGATCGGGTTGGCAAAGAGCAATACTTATGACGGCACTGGAAGGGATAGGCGGAAAGATCCGCAGGCGGCGCGAGGAGCTGGGCTTAAAGCAGGCGGACATCGCCTCCGCCCTGCAGCTCACCGCCCAGGCGGTCTCCAAATGGGAACGGGGCGAGAACGCGCCAGACATCACCCTGCTGGGCCAGCTTTGCCGCATCCTGGGGGTCTCTGTGGATTGGCTTTTGGGCCTTTACGAGGAGAACAAGGATGTGTTCGAGGCCACGGTGCTGGTCTCTGGTGTGCGCGGATTCGCCCGTAAGGCCGCCTCCATGCCCCCGGCGGACGTGGCGGCGTGGGCCAACGGATTCTTCTACCACCTCACGGAGGCTGCGTTGAAACATGGCGGTGTGCCGGTGAAGCAGATCGGCGACGGCATGCTTTGCTTCTTCTCCGGCGCGAGGCATGGGGACAGGGCGGTGGCCGCCGCCAGGCGGGCTGTGGAGACGGGCAGGGATTCCATGACAGTGGCGCTGGTCCGCGGCGAGGTGTACTTAGGGTCACTGGGGCACCCAGACTATACCCATCCGGACATCATGGGCAGCACTGTGAACGTGGCGTTCCTGCTGTTGGCCGCCGATGGCTCTGGAGCCGTCGGCTCTGGAGCCGTCGGCTCTGGAGCCGGTGAATCGGATAGCGACACCAGCGTCATCACCGCCACCGCCAATGTGGTGGAAAATCTGGAGGAAAAGGCGCCGTTTGCCGGGCCTTATAAAAGAAATATCAGCCTTCTGGGCCGCGATGTGGCGGTGTATGAGATCAGGGTTTGATAACAGTTGAACAATAATTATTTAAGGAGAACGAGAAGATGGGCGCTGTAGCTGAAGCGACGAAAGATTACATCATTAAGGACATCGCGCAGGCGGACCTGGGCCGCAAGGAGCTGGATATAGCCGAGCACGAGATGCCGGGGCTGATGGCCACCCGCGAAAAGTATGGCAAAGAAAAACCGCTGAAGGGTGTGCGGATTACAGGCAGCCTGCATATGACCATACAGACCGCTGTGCTGATCGAGACGCTGGTGGAGCTGGGCGCCGATGTGCGCTGGGCCTCGTGCAACATATTCTCCACCCAGGATCACGCCGCCGCCGCCATCGCCGCGACGGGTGTGCCGGTCTTCGCCTGGAAGGGGGAGACCCTGGAAGAGTATTGGGACATGACCCTCAACGCGCTCTCTTTCCCAGACGGCAAGGGGCCGCAGCTTATCGTGGATGACGGCGGAGACGCCACCCTGGTGATCCATCGTGGATACGCCGCGGAAAAGGACCCGTCCATCCTGGACGAGCCGACCGACAACAAGGAACTGCAAATCGTCAATAACCTGCTGAAGAAAACCTTGAAGGAGCGCCCCGGCTTCTGGGCCAATGTGGTCAAGGACTGGAAGGGCGTCTCTGAGGAGACCACCACCGGCGTCCACCGGCTGTACCAGATGATGGAGCGGGGCGAGCTGCTGGTGCCTGCTATCAACGTCAACGACTCCGTGACCAAATCCAAGTTCGACAACCTGTATGGCTGCCGCGAGTCGCTGATCGACGGCATCAAGCGAGCCACCGACGTGATGGTGGCGGGCAAGGTGGCCGTGGTGTGCGGCTATGGCGATGTGGGCAAGGGATGCGCCCAAGCCCTGCGCGGCATGGGCGCGCGGGTGATCGTGACGGAGATCGACCCGATCTGCGCTCTGCAGGCGGCGATGGAAGGTTATCGCGTGACCACGGTGGAGGACGCCCTGCCGGAGGCGGATATATACGTCACCACCACGGGGAATAAGGACATCATCACCCTGGAGCATATGAAGAAGATGAAGAACCAGGCGATCGTCAGCAACATCGGGCATTTCGATAACGAGATCCAGGTGGAAAAGCTGGACGAGTTCGCCGGCGCCAAGAAGACCAACATCAAGCCGCAGGTGGACAAGTACACCTTCGACGATGGGCGTGAAATATACATGCTGGCAGAAGGACGGCTGGTGAACCTGGGCTGCGCCACGGGCCACCCAAGCTTCGTGATGAGCAACAGCTTCACCAACCAGACGCTGGCGCAGATCGACCTGTGGAAGAACAACTACGATGTGGGTGTCTACACCCTCTCCAAGGAGCTGGACGAGGAAGTGGCCCGCCTGCATCTGGGAAAGATCGGCGTGAAACTGACCACGCTTAGCAATGATCAGGCGGATTACCTGGGCGTGCCGGTGAACGGGCCGTACAAGCCATCGCACTACAGGTACTAGATTCGAGCCTTCATTCGCATAAGAAAGTCAACGTCGGGTGTCATCTTCATAGTGAGCGAGGTTACTCAAGCCTCGCTCACTATGGTATATCTCTCAGGTCGTAATTATTCCCATTAAACCATTGAGCGCATAATGGATTTTTACAGCCCCAGTTCAACTTCAACATAAATAATTATATTGATTTTGTCATTGAAGCGGATGAATCACTTAACGGTAAAGTTCGAATATCACAATATAGTCGTGGTTTTATTTTCGCGGATTTAAATTCATCAAAGTCCCGAAGGATCAGAAGGCTAAATGCATATCCTCCTAACAATATGAATGGTATCCCTCAAAGTGACTGTGCGGCGGGATAAAATTAAACGACGCGAAAAACGGGATCGTGAAACAACGGGCAACAGGTTTTTCAAGGCGCCTAGACCTGTGACCCATTAAATAATGGTAGGCGGAGAGGGGATCGAACCCCCGACATCCAGCTTGTAAGGCTGGCGCTCTCCCAGCTGAGCTATCCGCCCATTTATTTGATCACCGGCGCTTTCATAAATTTATGGAAGATAAGTAAAGCGAAATCGCTCCGTTATTCTCCTTCAGGCCTGGAAAACATCGCTATTCTACACTGCCCCGACGCAAAAGCAAATTCTTCTTTAAAAGAGTGACGTGGGGCAGTCGCCTCCAATCCGCTGGCCACGATGATGGCCGGCGCCCTGCTGGTGATATGGCGCTGAGCCTTTTCACAATGTCGACCCAATACCGAAACAAGGCCCATGGCATTCCTCCGGCTGCAAAAGAGATACCTGATGGATGTGTGGTATGATGCGGGCGTATAAGTAAATATCTGAAATACTTTCTTGTCATTTTTCTATTTGTGGTGGCTTACGCTATCCTGTTGATTCCCAATTATTTCCTGGCCCAGAAGATATTGCGGTTGGAGGAGCACCACCACATTGATATCAAGGATAAAATAGTTCCCGTTCGTTTGCCTTTGGTCCTGAAATACGAACTGGGCGAGCGGGCCACTGAAAACCCCGCTGTGGCAAAAATAATTGAGCAGGCGGGCTTGAGCCCTGGCGATGCGGCGGCTCTCCCATCGGAACATCCGGAGCTAGTGGACATAGAGTGGGTAAGACGCGCCAATCCATACCCGCCACTCCTGTATGGATATTACAGTACCGGCTACCATTATGGTTTTGTGTCTTTCGGATATATGGGAGTGGATGACGATTACCACCAGATCACTTTTTATCGGGGTGAGGCGGACAGCACCCCCTCATTATTTATTCCTAAAACCAGAGGATCCCAAACTGGCTGGGGTGATTATTTTATTGAATACACGGTATACCTGACGAGCAATTCATTTAAGAACTCTACCCGCGACACTTTGGCTTCTGGGAAAGCAAGGGAGCTTTCAAGCCCACTTTATCCGCCTGACATCGACAGGATAGACTGGAATACATATGAGGGAGGAAGCTATAACGGGTTTGAGGAAATAATCATGGCTTTGATTGGTCCCATATTGGAACTGGGGTTGATCGCATTTTTCTACATGATCTACAGCGCAGGCTACCGGCGCGGCTCTATGCGCTCTGCTGGCCTGCAAGATGGCTCCGTCTGACATAACCTCGCACAAGAAAACGGCCTAAGCGCGCAAGGAGGCAAGACCGCTTTTCAAGCCGCCCCATTGGGGGAGGTGACGGGTTGTTTGAAAACGCCATCCGGAGCATTTGCGCCCCGGACGGCGAGACTCTCCTGTTAACTTCCTGCTAGAGTTTCCCCTGCCCGGTTCTACTTTTTCTTGGCTGGCGTAGCGGCCACACCTGGCATTCTGGTGATATTGCTATCCCCCAGGATGGCGAAGGCGCCTTCAAGGCTTCCGGCTCCACCACTCCCCTGCACCAGGATGCGAGGGACTTTCACTATATTCGGGTTCTCCTTGGCCGCCGCCAGCACTTCCTTGACGATGGCCAAGTGCATCGTCCGCTCCGGCCCCAGCACCTGGGCCTGGGCCTTCTGCCCATCGGCGATAGCCCGCAGCCGCGCCTGCTCACCCTCACCTTTCAGCTTCAACGCTTCTTTCTGGAACTGGGCCGCTTTTCGTTCGATCTCCGCTTTCATCAAGGTGCCTTGCTGATCCGCTTCCGCCTTCGATTTTTCAGACTCGATTCGCTTCTCCTGCGCCACTCGCTCCTGCGTATATGTCTGCTCCATCTGGGTGGCCAGCTGCTCCCGGCGACGCGCCACCAGCAGCTCCGGCGGGATCACCGGATCGCCGAATCGAATCTCCGTGACGGTGACGCCTGTTTTTTCCGCCTCCACCTGAATGGCCGCCAGCACGGCGTCCTCCAGTTGTTGCCGCCTATCCTGCAGGTCCAGCACTTGCCGCACATCACCCTTTTCCGCTTTCCCCGGGTGGCTCTGCACATTGGAGCCGGTCACGTTTCGCACGATGCTACGCACCTTCGGTGTGATGATCTTCTCTTCCACTTCATGCAGCCCCCCCACCGACGCCACCACGAATGGCGCGTCCTCCGGCTTCACCTGGGCCAGGATGCGGATCTCCTGAGGCACTTCCCACCCTTCTACTCGCAAGATCACCGCGTCTGCGGCGGCGTGCTCCGGAACCGGGATCACCTCTTTGCGCTCCGACTGCTCTATGGAGCCGTCTTGGCGCACTTTCAGGTCTATAAAGCGCCGGGTGTATCCGCCGGCGTATTCCCATCTTTGCACGCGAGTGTCCACCAGGTGTATCTCATAGGCTTTCTGGTTCAGGTAATATCGCCCAGGCAGGAAGACCTGGTTCCACACACCCCGACATCCTTTCGGCACCAGCGGCACAGTCAGGGAGCGGTCCTCCATGATGATAGGCTCGCATTCCTCCATCGGCCTGGTGGCGATATTGGATTTAATGACTCCCACAAAACCGGCCGGCACGTTGGTGGCCCTGAATTGATCCCCTTTGGTCCGCACCTCGAACAGGTAACGGTTGATGCGATACTTGCCAGGCTTCAGCACTGTGGACTGAGGACCCTTTTGGCCGGGAGGGATGCCCTCCTTGCCATTGATAAACACTTCCGGATCGAGCATTTCCTCGATCCGCTCATCCGGCCATGCGCTGGCCAGAAGCTGGTTTTCCCCCAGAGGCTTGCCATCCTTTGCCACGATGAAGCCATAGCTCCCCTCCGGCACTTCTATGATGGGCAACTGCTCCACCTGGTACAGCACCTTTAACAGCAGGATAATGTGCAGCCCCGGTGGGAGAATCCGCGCCTGGGGCCCCATCTCTCCATTGGCGGCGATGATCCTGCCCGGCGCCAGGCTACTTCCCAAAAACACCTTTTTCAGGTGGCCTGTTTTGTTGGAATCCACGATCACGAACGAGGTGCTCAACAGCGCCATCACCAGCGCGCCCACCGCGCCTGCGCGGATGAAAAACGGAATGTAACCGGCCAATGACTTGTTTTGCAAAAGACCGGAAGTGATTAAAACTGGCGCGATCCTTTCGGCCAAAACCGCCATAAGCAGCAAGCCGACTATGATGACGAGATAAAAGATTAAAGAACCCATGACCATCCCCCAGCAATATGCCTCGCCTGTTCAGGCGCAGACCTCTGTTACCACCACCGCCGAGGGCCAGCCAGCCTCCGGCGTAATGGATGGCATTATACAGCGCGAGGGAAATAATCGACAAAGTTATCTGACACGCCGAGGCGCCAGCGGCTTTAAGGCCACGTTTCGCTCTGGGGGGAGTCGTAGTATTCCACCCACTCAAAGCCGAGCCACCCCGGCCTGGTGTATACGATAACTTCGGAGACGTTAGGTTCCAGCGTTTTGTAGAGCGCCTGGTGTATTCTCACCTGGAAGTATTTGCCGTCTGGAGTCCACGGCTTGACGACCATAGAATAGTCGGGCGTTGATTCGTTGGAGCCTGCCGCCAGGAACTTGTCCGCCACTAGGGCGATATGCTCTGTGGCGAAGCTTTCGTCCTGAGTGCCGTTGAGCACGATCACCAAATAATATCCGTTGTAAATGAATAGCGGCGCGGCCAGGACGCTGGAGAGCAAAAAGTGTTTCCACGAGCCTGTGCTCCCCCGCATCAGCAGAAAAAATACTATGGCTATAAAAATCGCCAGCGCCACCAGTGAATGCGTCAGAGCGTACTGAAAAACCGCAGGCTCATCCACAAGATCGCTGTAATCCATTTTCATAAGGGTAAGCACACCGATGGAATTCATCATGAGGAATAGAAAGCCATAAATAAATATAATTTTCCCCAGAAAGGAGTCCAGCTTGGCCGACACAGCCGGCTTGGGCATAGGCTTGGCGGGTGGATTATCCTTTTTCAGGTTGATCCTGTAGTAAAAAGGGACTTCCTTTTCCGGGGCTTGCTCCTCGGGAGTCGCTTGCCCATCCGCCTCGCCGCCTAAATCGTTTTCCGGTCTATTCTCCAAAGTATTTCCCATTTTAAACCACTAAATTATCAAAGTTAATATTAAGTACCAGGGATGGCGTAAAACGGGTATACAAGCCGCTTAACGCCTCAAATGAGAGTGAAGCCAAGTCTTAAAAATGCGCCCCAGGTGAGGAAACTGACTTCCACTTGCCGGGTATCACGTGAATACTCGAACTGTGCGCCCAGAGAAACAAACAGTCTTTTGTACAGATCATAATCAAGCGATGACCGGATAGCAAAAGCCTGCAAATTGCCCGGATGACCAAAATTACCTGGAAAACTGTCGTGATAATCCACACTCATTGTGGATGGGCCGTTTCCGTCCTGGAAATTCTCCACCGAGTGATTATACCCTGTAAGGGAGAGTACAGGGGCGGATATTTCGACCAAAAGATGAGTTCTGTCGCCAAAGGAGCGAGCCATGGCCATGGCCAGGCCTGTGGAAAAGCTGAACGCCGAATATAGATCCTGGTTCCGGTAAATATAAGACCTGTATCCGCGCCCACCCATCCCCAGCTTCACACCCAGGTATATCGCTCCGGCGCCTTCCGGGCCCCAATCCGATATTTTCTTCCCCCCTGAAAATTCAAGACCGGCGTTATAAATCTGGTCCGTTGTATCGGGTCCCTTGGCGCCACTGCTGTCCCCTTCGCTCCAGTCCGCGGCGTAAATGCCATACCTCACCACGATAAAGCCATGCTTACCGGTCCTGATGAATGAAGCCTCAAACCCAGACGCGCCAGTAGATAAATCACCTTCTTCCCCCAGGCTTTCGTTCACCGTTGACTGATTATACAAAAAACCTAATGCCAGACTTTTTCCTTCATAAGAAGATTCAGCAAAAGCCTGAGACACAGACAGAATCAGAATCAGCGCGATGGGGGAAACCAGAAAACCACAAATGAACCTGTTGAGTGGCCTTTTTTTAGCACGCATCGATTCCGCTCCTGATTATAATGTTAACGCCTGAACATTATGAAAGCTTGGCATATGGCTGTCAAACATACCTTTCTCGATCCCTCCGGTCCCCAATACATTGCAACGGCGGTGAAAACCATTTAAGATTAGGGGTTCGTTACGCATATTATAGATCAATAAAATGAACGAAGAAAAACCGAAAAGAAAATTCTCCAGGATAGAGCGCCTGCCACCATATGTGCTGGCGGAGGTGACAAACCTGCGCGCCATCGCCCGCCGGGCTGGCGAGGATATCATAGACTTCGGCATGGGAAACCCGGACATGCCCACCCCAGATCATATAGTGGAAAAGCTGGTGGAGGCGGCCCGCAAACCACCCAACCATCGCTACTCCGCCAGCCGGGGCATCACAAAGCTGCGCCATGCCATATGCGACTGGTACCGGCGCAAGTTCGATGTCTTCCTGGACCCGGAGAGCGAGGCCATCGTCACCATCGGCAGCAAAGAAGGGATCAGCCACTTGATGCTGGCCATCACCGCGCCGGGGGACTCTGTGCTGGTGCCGTCCCCCACATACCCGATCCACGCCTACGCCGTGGTCATCGCCAATGGTGACGTGATCAACGTGCCGCTGACCAAGGATGACGACTTTTTTACGAACCTGACCATAGCTTTCGAGCGGACCTGGCCCAGGCCGAAGGCGATGTTGCTCAACTTTCCGCACAATCCCACCACTGTGTGCGTGGACCTGAACTTTTTCGAGAAAGTGGTGGATTTTGCCAAAAAGCATGACGTGATGGTGGTTCACGACCTGGCCTACGCCGAGATATCCTTCGACGGCTATCAGGCGCCTTCGTTTCTGCAAGTTCCCGGCGCCAAGGATGTGGGCGTGGAGATGTATACCCTCTCCAAGTCATACAACATGCCTGGATGGCGGGTCGGATTCTGCGTGGGTAATCCGGAGATGGTATACGCGCTCCAGCGGATCAAAGGATACCTGGACTATGGAATGTTTCAGCCGATACAAATCGCCAGCATTATAGCGCTCAATGGTCCCCAGGATTGTGTGGACGAAATCAGGAACACATACCAGAGCCGCCGCGATGTGCTGGTGGATGGGCTCAACCGGATCGGGTGGGAGATCGAAAAACCGATGAGCACCATGTTCGTCTGGGCGCCGATCCCGGAAAAGTACAAGGATATGGGGTCGCTGGAGTTTTCCAAGCTGCTGCTGGCCAAGGCGAAAGTCGCCGTCAGCCCCGGAGTAGGCTTCGGCGATGGCGGTGACGGATTCGTGCGCATCGCCCTGGTGGAAAACGAGCATAGAACCCGTCAGGCGATCCGCGGCATCCGCGACGCGCTGAAACTTTAAGGAATGGCGCCATCATGAAACCTGTACGTATCGGATTAATAGGCTTGGGAGCGGTGGGAAGCCAGGTGGCGCGGATCCTCACAGAGGAGGCCGAATCCCTGCAAGCCAGAGCCGGGATACCCCTGCGGCTGGTGAAAGTGGCCGTCCGCGACACGGGAAAGAAAAGGGGTTTCACTCCGGATAGCGGCCTGCTCACAACAGAGCCTTTCGATGTGGTGAACTCTCCAGAGGTGGATATCGTGGTGGAGCTGATCGGCGGGGAGGACCCTGCCTTCGACCTGGCCATGGCCGCCGCCCGAAAGCGAAAAGGATTCGTCACCGCCAACAAGCTGCTGCTGGCGCTGCGAGGGGCGGAAGTCTTTTCCGCCTTCGAGAAAAGCGGCGCCCGGCTGGGGTTCGAGGCGGCGGTGGCTGGCGCCATACCCATCATCCGCTCCATCCGCGAAAGCTTTTCCGGCGATCAGGTGGAGCTGATCCAGGGAATCGTCAACGGCACCGGCAACTATATATTAAGCCGCATGACCGACGAGGGGAGCCGGTTTGAAGACGTGCTCAAAGACGCCCAGGCGCTCGGTTACGCCGAGGCGGACCCCACCTTGGATGTGGAGGGGATAGACTCCGCCCACAAGGTCGCCATCCTGGCGGCGCTGGCTTTCGAGACCATGGTCGATTTCTCCGACGTATACACCGAAGGGATAACCAATATCACACCGGAGGATATAATCAGCGCCAGGGAGCTTGGGTATCGGATCAAGCTTCTGGGAGTGGCAAGGAGAGTGGATGACACCATCAGCTTGCGGGTTCACCCCACAATGCTGCCCCAAAAGGACCTGATGGCCAATGTGGATGGCCCCTTCAACGCCATCCATATACTTTCCAGCCAGGCGGGAGCGAGCACTCTTGTGGGCCGGGGCGCCGGAGGAGGCCCCACCGCCACAGCCGTGCTCTCCGATATCGTGTCGATGGCCAGAGACATCGCCTCTGGCGCAGGCGCGCGAATGGCGCCACTGGGCGCTCCCGTGGGGGGGATGGACAAGCTCCCGGTGATCCCCATAGATGAGCTGGAGTCGGAATATTACCTTCGCTTCACCGTGCCGGACCGGCCAAACGTGCTGGCGCAGATCGCCGGAGCCCTGGGGGATAATGGCATATCCATAGCCTCCATGATCCAGCGTGAGAGAAAGGAAAATCAGCCTGTGAGCGTGGTGCTGATGACTCACAACGCCGTGGAGGCGGACATGAAAAAATCGCTGGCCCACATCGAATCGTCCGGCATTTGCCTGGCGCCAACAATGATCATAAGGATAGCCGAAAATGGCCGGGACTAAATATGTGATACTCCTCGGCGATGGCATGCCGGACTGGCCTATCGAAGAGATGGGCGGCAAAACCCCGCTTGCCCTGGCCGCCACCCCAAACCTGGACAGGATGGCTCGCGATG
>Ga0224511_10003575_pt1 | contig 11297 bp, 5 predicted proteins | sample SF_May12_sed_USG_2_FD_169988 | JGI IMG/M metagenome (GOLD analysis project Ga0224511, IMG submission 169988) | Sediment microbial communities from San Francisco Bay, California, United States - SF_May12_sed_USGS_8_1 | ecosystem: Environmental > Aquatic > Marine > Sediment | place: USA...
ACGCGTGGGTAGCAATGGCCGGAGAAGTAATAGTATACAAAATGGATGGTATGACCACGATAAATGCATGACATTTTAGGTGTAGTCTATGCCTGCCCTGACTGTTTGAAAATAAAGAAATATCAATTTTTATGACCAGCTTTCTAAAATATTGGACTGAATCTTGATATACATGTATTAATATGTACATGCGATACTCAACAATAGGCATACCCGTGTTGTTTCAGTCAGCCGCAGTTAGCAAATTAGTCGCCATCAGGCGAACATATCATCGCAGGCAAAATCTAATCATCAAAGTTGTCCTTTCTCAAACCACCTCGTGGCACCAAATGAGAGTGTGCAACTTACAATTCAAACACAATAGCCCAATCTTTTTGCGACCTTGACATTGCCTTAACTAGTACACCAGCGCCCACTTTTAGTGGTGAAATTATGTTTACCTGATCTAAATCACTTTCGATTGCATCCGAGGAAATGGGTTTTTTAATCTCACTTTTCAGTCGCATTTCTGAAAACGGGTTCAGTTGGACAAAAAATAATCATGTGAATGCACCGCATCTATTATTTAATTAATACTAAAGGGAAAATTTTCTGCCCGGCATCAAGGACCAGTATCCATGAAGAAGTCACTCTGTGGAAACTTTTCTCAAATATAAATAACAGAATATTATGAGAAACCAGACCAGTGGGTCAAACCCAGACTTAAAAGACGCTCTTTTTACAGCGCTATGAAGGGAAACCTGAGAAAAACAGGGCAAGCCGGTTGGATAGTTTCTGCACTTACAAAAAAATATATACAGTGGAGTTCGGATGTATCGACCTTGGATGGAGTGAGAACCCCTTCCAAACTGTTTAAGTCCACGCGTGACTTATAATAAATACGTAGCGGGTATATATTGAAACACAACTTATATATAGAAGCATTTTTCTCCATGGACAGAAAACTCACCATCTACTATGTGCAATACGTGCATTGTAGATCAGAGATCCCTATTCTTAGATGAGTGAACATTATTCACAAAATCTCTCTCAATGTAGAAAAATTATTTCTTTTCGGCTCGATTTTGACAGGAAACAGCTGGAGTAATGCACTGAATCGAATCATTGTAGAAAAGGTATCCTTAGAGCATCGCGAGGTCAATGTTGTAATCTACTGTAATGTCGTAGCAAAACCTCAAGATTTGCTGCTGAAAAAAGGCCATCTTAAAGGGAAATGGCTACTGGTGCACCTCCATCAGTCATCTGCAAGAGAGAAGGCACACCAATAACACGCACTGTCTCAACAGGGAAAAAAGAAAATAGAAGAGCCGACTGATGAACAAAGTGGTTGTAAGAGACAGAGGGGGGACTTGTATTGAAGTTTTAGAAAATGTGCTATCGGTGTGGTTTAAATAAATCCAGGAACATGACGTGGAGCCAGAGACTAGATTTATTGCTGGCAAGTTGGTTGTGGACTCAAACCCCAAGCAAACCCCCGACAAAGATTAGAGTTAGACCCCTACCGGGTGAGTGGCCAATGACCTATTCTCCAATTAAAGTGTAGGAGTTTGCGCCGGATTCACCTTAGATCGCCAGTAAAAACACAGCGGGCGTGAGTCAAACTCTTTGTACTCTCCAGTCGAAAATTCGTTGACTTAGCAAAGTTTTCCTTCCACTTTTGACCAGACATTTACGGTGCCTGATGGCTAGGGCGATGAGATTCCCTGTCATTACTTGTTACTCAGTTTCTTCGTCATATATACCAATGACAGTTTGTACGCAATAGCCCTAGCTAAAGGTGAATGATCGTTACACCCGGTACCTTGCTAAGCAAGATCAATCGGCGGCCATGTTGACTCCAAATTATATTTTATATTTTGTATTCTCATCAAAAAGTTACAAAAAATGGCTTATCTGATAAATACATTGAACATTGAGTGAATTTTCGAACACATTTCTAAAACAGCAAAATGACTTCATTTTCTGTTTAGATCATATAGTGAGACAGCGGCTTGACTACCGGATCCGTATTTAGATAGGGCCGAATCCGATGGAAATCCCTAAGCTCTGCCCACCATCTTATTGTGTCATACCTTATCAGGCATTTGAGGCAGCACGTTTTGGATCTTCCATGATATGAGATCAAGGACACAATGTGAAACCATGTTTTTCAGTGCACTAACACTTTGGGCCTCAAAATGAACCCAGTGCTCAGTGCTGTTTTTGTACTCACATGCATTTAGACGTAGAAGTCAGTCTTGTAAGCATAAAATCTTTATTCAAGTTCACTCTTATGTAGCCAATTTACTGGCTTTAGATAAGGCTGTTCTTGTGTCTGATGTCCTGTCCGAAGCAGAGATTATTGCCTCTGGCACTCAACCCAAACCTGATGAATGTGAGGAAGATGATGATACACTTGCATGTTGTGATTGAGCCTTCACCTCCCACTCTGTAAGACACTAAACAAGATTCAGCGACATTGAGAAGGTTCATAGAGACATGGGCAAGTGACGTTGCGTGCCTCAAGTCCATCTGTTTGATGCACGATGCAATTGAAAATTACTGAGAGAAAGGTTTGAGGCAAAGTACCATTAACCAATATGTGAATAGAGGCCGTTGCGTTTGGGCTTCTCTATTTGGACAATAATGGCACTAATGCCCGCTCACAGAGGTGAAAAACTGCGCTCTGAAACCCTATTTCTATATTTTTGTGGAACTCTTTCTCTATTTAGACTCCTGTAACTACAGCTCTAGCATACACTTGCAAGAGGATTTTCCAAATGTCAGCGCGGAAGTCCAGAAATCAATGCAAAGACCCAACAACTCTGTATTAATCCTATCCCGAGGCCAATTCTGATGCATCGGAGGTTTTCACCTGCCAACGAGCGTTAGTGCCATTATTGCACAATTGTAGAGGCCCGAACGCAATGGCTTCTATTTAGGGCTAGGGAAAACCGGCAAAGCACTTCTTATAACTTAAGTTTTCTCGACTCTACTCGATGTTATGAGGGGGTGAAAATCGCTATGTTACTAAGTTTTAGTAATTAGATCCCATTTTATCTCTATTTGGGCCATAGTCATTAGAGTGACCGATATTCAGCTTGTGGGAAAAGACCACTCGCTAGCGCTGCAATGAATGCGGAGTTACCTCCCTTTAAGACCGTGTCATAACCCCTTTACGTTATAAGAAATGCTTTGCTGGTTTTCCCTATATAGCCCTTAACAGAGGCCGTTGCGTTCGGGCCTCTAATTGTGCGATAATGGCACTAACGCTCGTTGACAGGTGAAAACCGCTTCTATCATTCTGCAATAATGGCGCTAATGCTTGCTGACAGAGGTCAAAACCTTCACTCTGAAATCATATTTCTATAGTTTTGTTGAACATTTTCTCTATATAAGCTTGTGTAACTACAGGTTTAGTGTGCACCTGCAAAAGGATTTTCCAAACATCAGCGCATAAGTTGAGAAACCAATGCAAACACCAACAGCTCTTTGTAAATTTCCTATTTCAAGGCCATGCAATTCTGTTGCGCCAACGGTCTGAAAAGTGCATCACCAAGGGCTCTAAGTATGCGCATTAGATAGGGCTATATCTAAGCTCCCATTTGAGCTGGGTATTAGGCCCATTTATTCGTGGTAGGCTTCAGACTCTGGAAACAAGTGAAGACACTTTTGGCCCTGACATAATCCCTTTAATCATGTGAATGCTACGTTTAATTCAGCTCATTGTAATCCTTGAACGAGTGTGCAACTGATCTGAAAAAGTGAATAAAAATAACCAGAAGGTTGTCTATTTCTTATAACTTTATTACTGTTATAGTGCACATTATTTCGATACAGAGTTATAGCATTCTCCGGATATTTGGTTCTTCATGGGAGGTAAGTCACTAAGTTGCACATCAAACTTTGTTGAATTGCCCGTACACATTGTAGTAGTTGTCATATCATTCAGCGGCATGTGACCTGCTACTGTCAGGTCCTTGCTTAGTTAACTTAATATGAATTTGTCTCTAGTGAAAGTCTCTAACATTTAGTCTTTGTGCATTGCCTCCTCTTGTTGTTTTTGTTGTTCCTCCAGCTGTTTTTGTTGTTCCTCCTGCTGTTTTTGTTGTTCCTCCTGCTGTTTTTGTTGTTCCGCTAGTTGTTTTTGTTGTTCTTCTAGCTGTTTCTGTTGTTCCTCCTGCTCTTGTTGGAGTTGCTGCTGATATATGGCATATATGTCATATTCAGGGTCCTGTTCTTGTTCCGGTATTGCTTCTGGCTGATCCACGTGAGTGTTCTTGTCTTTCATGGTTTATTGGTAGTGCAGTATGTATAGTTAGTCAATCCACAAGATCAGTTGACCACGCGTGGGTAGCAATGGCCGGAGAAGTAATAGTATAAAAAATGGATGGTATGACCACGATAAATGCATGGCATTTTACGTGTAGTCTCTGCCTGTCCTGACTGTTTCAAAATAACATTGGCTATGACATTGGCTAAAGTGACTGCACTTGTTTGGAGATTCTGAAGCCTACCATGAGCAAAGGGAAGCTTAGATATACCCCTATCCAACGCGCATACTTAGAGCCCTATGATGGTACAGACATTCACCCAACGGATTCCGCTACATTTCTTGGACTCACCGCTGACAAGACACTAACTTTTAGTGAGCATGCCACAAACGTTGCATCAAAATGCAACTCTCGGTTACATCTGATGAGGCAAATCAGACAGACGGGAATGAATTCAGAAGGTTTACTGACATTTTAAAAAACAAATGTAAAAGCCGTCATCTCGTATGCTGCGCCTGCCTGGTTCTGCTTCATCAGTGAGAACAACAAGAGAAAGCTCGAGTCAATCCAACGAACCGCAACCAGAATAATACTGCCAGAAACCGACTTGTACACCACCAGACTGAATAACCTGAGCCTCCCCACAGTCAGCGAGTTTTTATTTGATGTTTGTGCGAGTCATTTTAGCAAGATAGCTGAGGACCTGAGCCATCCTCTTTTTAATCTTTAATACTTCTAGAACATCCTCACGCAGAGCCGCAAAGTTTTTATCCGGGAAAGTGTCGTACAGGAAGAGTTGTTTTCAGTTTTTATGAGTCATTTCAATATGATGTAATCACCCAAATATTGTCAGTTTGACAACTGGATGAAGAAATAAATAAATCTAAATCTAAAACCTTGAAATTAGTGGATTATGTGGCGGTTGGCGGTCGCTGAATAGCAGTATCGTGGCGATGTGAAGCCTGTTGCTGCACTTTGAGAGAAGAGCATCAAGAGCATATTTTATAGTCGAAGATGAATCCCTCAATTCTGGCATAAAAAGGAAAGTTCAATAAATCAACTTAAACTTGCCCAGTTTTAAATGCGCCAGGTGTTGCAGTATTATGCTAGATAAGTAATGGGGTATGCTGTTCCAGACAAAGAGCGAAAGAGATCGAACAGACTTTGCGAACTCACTGGCAAGAGTTTGGATCTTAGCAGTACTCTAGGGACAGAATTTCATGATTGCATCCAAAACTGCTGATCTGTGTCTGTGTCTAAATAGAATGCTAAAATTTTGGGGACCTGTTAAGTTGTGATATGATTCTTGGACCTTTGAGATGAATATAAGGATTTGCGAAAAGAATCAGCCTTTAATAGTATCTGCTCCTCAAGTTCTGAGAATGCTCCCATAAGCTCTGAGGGTATATCACATTCTATGTTTTGCCTGTAATCTGCTTTGTATAACATCTCTAACCCTCGGTGTGTATGCGAGTGTGCGTCATATGATTCCAGCATCTGCGAAAAAAATTAGATTACAGAAAGAAGAGGATATATCTAGTGGGCTGATTTCATTAGGAAAGTTGTGCCAAAAAACGTAGCGAGAACAAATATCAACCATGAGGGAGAATTGGAAGAAACGGTTGGTGTGTATTCATCTCGCCTGACCTGCTTGAGAACTCTTTTAACCAGACACCTGGCCAATATCCCGCATCTACTAAGACAACCAACTCAATACCCCACTGAAATTCAACGAAGACTCCAGTCACTTGGTGAGTGGGTGCAGCCAATTATTACACAATTTCCCGCCAGTTCCGACCTGTATGTGAATTTTAGTGAGAACTCCTTGGTGTATATTGGATGCATCTTTTTCTACAGGCGTGACCATCTCAGATGAGTACTCCAAAAATAAGGACACACTTGACAGACAGACTAGAAACCAACATCTACCTACGCATGTGGCATATTCATTCAGAATTGCAAGGTTAGTAAAATGAAGTGATCAGCAGATGGTCGCAATTGCATGGATTTTGTCCTTGATTTTCAATAGGCTTGAGATCTTTACTCAAGGTTTCCATAGCTATTCCCCCTTTTCTGAGTAAGGGCGGTATTGCTTAATGAGCAACCTAGATTTTATATTACTGGCATACCGTATCATCTCCTGATGTGGTTACAGGTTCTTTCGTATTCCTAGTCGTAATGTGGACTCTATACGACCGAGCAGTGTTCCTGACTGATGTAGAGTTCAGTTAAGAAGTGGTTTTGTCAAAAAGTCCAAGCAAACGCAACGGCCTCTATTTAGGGCTAGGGAAAGCCGGCGAAGTACTTCTTATAACTTAAGTTTTCTCCAATCTTGCGTTCAAACTTAAGTTCTACTCGATGTTATAAGGGGGTGAAGATCACTAGGTTACGAAGTTTTAGTAATTAGATCCCATTTTATTTCTATTTGGGTCATTTGGGCTGTAGTTATTCGAGTGACCGATATTCAGTTTGTGGAAAAAAACCCATTAGCTATCGCTGTGATGAATGCGGAGTTGCCCCCCTTTAAGAATGGGAAACACAACTCCGGAAATGCGTCGACCATCGACCGTGTCATAACCCCTTTAACTAGAAATGTGCCTGGTAATTGAGCTAATCATTATCTTGTTCTAGGTTTCTTCCCGTGCTCGTGCCTTGTTCCGGCTGTATCCTGGGGCAGCTACGAGAAAGCTGCCCTCTCAGATGAACTGGATGAGCGTAATGCGCATGTTCGCAAGACCAACACATGGAAGAGAGCACTGACAGACCGGAACAACCCCTTTCAAAATATGATGGCGGGAAATAGTGGTAATAACCACATGCTGTGTCACACTTATCATTGAATTGTGAATAAAATAAAATTAATCTTCAATGACACAATATACCAGATTCCACAAGAACAGCGTGCTTATGGTTAAATATCTGCCTAGCCTCACAGCATGAAACAATGGCGGTCTGGTGTGATGACCAAGGGAAACAAAATTGTAGAAGAAACGGATTCAACTGGAGCTGAATAGGAGGAAAGTGCAATACAAGAACAGCCTTTTACCGGAGATTAGCATGCAGCTCACACATGAGCTCAAAGGTAATAAGAAAGCAGCACTGTATGTATATGTAGGCTTTAATTATGTCCACAATAATAACTATAGCACCTCTTTAATGGCCAACTGCAGTTTGTTGCATTCCCTTGCATTTTTCTTCATTCTCAGTATGGTTTTAAATTTACTGATACACACATGCAACACGCATGTAAAAGTTTATTTCGAATGTTTCATGATATGGTAGGTACCAAAAGTCAACTGATGTGTCCCTGGCTCTTCTTTTGGTTGGCTTTCCCGGCAGCGGCCATTCGACTGGTCCAAGTCATCTTCTACCTTTACACTATGAACAGCTTTCCTAAAACCGCTGAGGTTCACAAAATCCAACAAATGTACATTTTAACGTGGGGCAGTATTAATATTACCAATTAGATGGACTGTCTATCAATGGCGTGTTTTGCAATTGAAATTATATATTTATTGGCATCTGTATAGGGATCTACAGACCAGCTGCATTGCTGATGGGGGGTGCCTCCAGTTTGATGGAGCCTGGTTGTCCCAGTTTTGAGGTAGTGAAAGTTGAGCCCCGGCATGATCTAAAGACGCTTTTTGTCAATCTTCTGCGAGAACTTCCACTCCACTACCCCGCAGATAGTTGGATGAAACCAGAGTTTACACTACTATGCTAGAAACATGTCGGTGGGTAGCCAAGCCTTATGCAGGTTTCTCTAACTAGCTACGCTCTCGTAACTTTTCATCAATACTTATTGCTCGTTAAACCTATCAACTGGCCTTAGCAACGGTCATGGGTGTGCACATTTTACTGCATCACATTGATATTTTGATCAAAAGCAACCGTTTATTCTCAGTCTGTATGTCACTTGACAAATAAACCCCGAATTCAACATATTTTCTCTGATCTAAAATGCATGGAGATTTTCACCTCACTTTCATGATTTTAACCATATGGTTTTCATCACAGTTATTGATTAGAGCATATTTTAGTCAACTCCGATGTATAAAACAATACAGGGGAGTTTTAAAACATTCAAAAACAACTAGCTTAAGATGCTTATGTTCTTTGACCTGGTCAGAAATGTGCGGTTAACTTTTACGAATACTCATCACCTTTCTAGGCGACAGAAGTGAGCTACGAGACTGTGATGCTCGTTTGGCTTTGGTTACTATATAACCAAGGGCCTACAGACGAAGTATTGTAGCCTCAATGCCAAAGAAGTGCAGATCCTATGTCTCCTGGTGTACGAATGTGTATGGATGCGAGCTCCAGCACATAGCATACAGCCAGGAGAGTAGACGCTCCAGCCGCAAAATCCTTCGTTGTTATAATCTACAACTCCTCCTCTGCGTGGTGATGGAGAAGGTTGTGCCGAAACCGAGAAATGTTGGTGAGCGGGCCTGGAGAGGAGCGTCCTGACACAATTTAACAATCCATCTGGCGGAGAAATTGTGTATTGCAAACTTGCGATCAGCGGTGGCGGAACAAGCTGAGAGAATATTCCACACCATCAGGTAAGTCACTTTTAATGTTGGTCACTTTCCTCTAAGGATTGGATACTATTACACTAACAACCGAATTTTTTGACAAATGGGAAGTCGCCATTACTAAACAGAAGACCGTTCCTTTTTATGTCGACAGAGTACTCACGGCTTAACAAACAATTAAGTGGAGAATATCTTGGATAATTGGGAAGTGAGGTCGCAGTATTCAGTCATGCAGAGGAGGTCTTCGGAACAAGCCGAAGGAGAAATTAAAAAAACACCATCGATCATCTTTAACATGGCAAAATGCATGCAAGGTAAACAGGTTCGGGTGAGTGGTTTGCCACATTCATCAGTAGGGGCCATGTATTGGACTGATTGCAGTCTATTTAGATATGTGCTTTTATTACTAATACTTTCTGTTATATTCAGGTTGATCATGAGATTTATTTGGTCCGCAGCTATTCGGTTATTATGACTGGAACTGTTTTGAAAACTTGTAATTTCAAAATATTTAAAATACTAAATGATCTACTCAATGGTGTTAATATTAGCTAATGGCTGACTCATGCCTCATGATTGGTGTTTGTAGACTATCTCATAATTAAAAAAAAGACTATTGAAGAGAGCCCAACAATAGCGTTAATCCACTTTCAAAGAATTGGCGAATTTGTTGTGCACGGGGATGGGCAATGGGTCATTAAATTAGAAGATGGCACTCTCTCGTTTGGTGACGAGGCTTAAGAGCTGGAAGAAAGGCAATGCTAACCGCCAGTCCGACATTTTCGGTAGGTTTTAGGGCAAATCAACAAACTGCGCACTGAATCCACTGATGATGGTGACTGTCGCAACGGCCTTGCAGTTTTAGCTACCCGTACTTGGCCCTTCAATCATCTAAATGCTTTTAACATTATTGGGTGCAAGCAGAATACCTGGTGGCCCAACAGCTTATACGCCCAATATCTAAACTCTTAGTCAGGCAGTGCCAGTAGGTTTTCAAAGTGGAGTTTTGTATGTGAACTGAGGGAAAGAGAGAGAACTGGAGACTTCTACTAGATACAATGTACTGGTAACACTAGTTTTGTAGATTGTAATCAGCTATTAATAAACACAATCAAAATAACTGCCTACATATTGTAGAGTTACCCAGAGCTACCGAGCGGCCATTGGGGTTGGTTTTGGTATAATCAAAACCAGTGTGGAGGATGCCGCCAACAGAAAAAAAGGCGAAAACGAGGAGTGCTCATGAAGCGAATGTCATGCTGAGCACAGCCCTCCTCACATCTGGCTGCATCATCACACAGACTACTTACCAAAACCGGACCTATATGCCCAAGCTATTTTGATCGTAATAACAGTCACCATTTGGAGACCTGGGACATTGATATATATGCTCACTGTTTCCAGCATTAACAGAGGCAGATGCATAAACAAGGGGTGATCTAATTTCTAATCCCTTTCAGCCTTTTCAATCAGTTGGGCCTGTAGGCAATCACGCAGCGCTCGGTGATGAGACACCAAAAAATTTGTTTTTCCGGCCCTCCAGACCAGTTACATGGCAAGACAGGAGGAATGGCTCGCGGTCCAACAGTTATTTAACCAGACAGCAACATAGACAGCATGTTTGGGACTCATAGCAGCAGGCGCTATCACCAATCAATCAAGGCACTCGCCCACCCCAGTTCCCAATCTCCTGTTTTTATTTGTCGTGATCATTCTAGTCAATGAACTTCGACCAACATGGAAGTGGATGCGGGACCCGTATGTCCGCGAGTGATGAAGCCATCTTATTAATTCGAAGAGTGGAGCAGCTACAACCCCTAAGCCTTTGTGGTGCAGGTGGGCACAACTGAAGTGGCTCGATGCTTTTCGAAACCCGAAGAGGTTTACATTTTAAGTTGGAACCCCAAGCTTCCCGACCTTCACTTAATTGTAGGTTCATGAGCAAGTTGTTTGTTGAGAACCAACAATGTTGGTAAGATGAAATGCACTAATTCTTCCAACAAAAAAGCTCATCTAGTGGTAATGTGCATCTAACTCCCAAATGTTTCATTTCAGTAAACCGACTTCAAGCGCAATACTTGCTTCTCCCTAGTGTGTTCCCACATCCGTTTCAACTCTCAAGCCAGTTCAACAAAGCTCAGATATCACAAGCCCAACCACAACAACCAAACCACTCTCAGTTGCCTCAACCGAAACAAACCAAAGTGCACAGAAAGCGGCCAGCTGAGGAGTCAGTTTCAGCTATTTCCAGCTCTCCAGCTGCCATCCACAACCTGACCATTGGGAAATAAAGAATCGACTAGGCCAGCAGGCATATACTGGCGGTTGGTATGCAATACATTATGTAGAACTGAACACGCCAGTACCACAAATTTGGAATTCTCAACACTCATGTCAAGAGGCATTCTGAGACAGCGCCATTTAAAATGGATTATGCCTCGGTGAGACTACTATGCATTACTTCTTTGTCATTACATATGTGACAAGCTCTGTCATTTTGAGCTAT
>Ga0224511_10003576_pt1 | contig 11296 bp, 9 predicted proteins | sample SF_May12_sed_USG_2_FD_169988 | JGI IMG/M metagenome (GOLD analysis project Ga0224511, IMG submission 169988) | Sediment microbial communities from San Francisco Bay, California, United States - SF_May12_sed_USGS_8_1 | ecosystem: Environmental > Aquatic > Marine > Sediment | place: USA...
GGGATTCCCGGGCAATATCGGCCAAACGTGGCTTTCTTTACGCTTGTTTTGACAAACCTGGAGCTAGTGATTCAACTTTACATCCATTCTCAGCGCTTGTGTTCAACCTTAGGAATGTGTCAATGGTTATGAGGTGTCCCAAATATTGGGACACTCTCTGTAAAGCCAGGTAGAAAACGATCAACTTTGAGTGCCCGGCCATTGACTAGTCATCCAACTTGCGATATTATACGTCATATAAATGGCCGATTAGGCTCCGCCCTTTTAAAAACGCTTTTTCAGAGGGTGCCAATTTTGCCATCTTTAGCACGGATTTAAGGGCACTTCTGCTGTGTCTATTGCACTGTAACTTGACTCAGGTAGGTTTTGAGACATGCTGATATTCTGATCAGCCAAAAAAAATTTGCCTCGTCATCCAACCTTTAAGGGAGAGGATGACTCTACGGGATAGTTGGATAGCCCAGTGGTGGACACTGGTTACTGCAATAACCTCGGTTCAACCCCCCCCCTCCCGCTCATGCCCCTCCTATGGAGTGTCAGCTTTTTACATCAACCATAAACAAACAAAAACCTGTTGTCTGTCCGCATGAGGTAGAGCATTACTGCTGACTTGTTCTCTGCTAGTGGTTCCCAACAGTGAACCACGGCTCATGAACTATCAAATATCTAACCTGACACCTTGGCTATAACTGATGAGAAAATAAACAGGAGACAAAGGTTATTCTAGTCTGTGGTGCCAACCATAGCTTTTTTGAGTTGTACCTCTGATTTGTATTATGCTTTGTTGAACCTATTGGACCAGTTGAAGTTACTATTGTTGAAAGGTTTGTATTTTTTCCAGCATACATCAACTACGGAGGAAACTGAGCTAGCACAACTACATTCAGTTAGTGAGTTAGAGCCAGAACGTTCTTTTTGATTACCAGCAGAACATTTGATTCTCACCGACTCCACCCTCAGATGCTGCCAGTTTGTACATACTCTCCAACTAACAATGGATCTCGCAGCATTAACACACTGTTTGTAGATGAAAAATAATTATAACCATAGAGTTATCCTTTTTTCTTTTAGCTCTGTGATTATAACGCAAATCCAGAGAGGCGATTTAGTATGTAAATTGCCCATGCAGAGGTACATGGTTTTAGTTATGAAATTACTAGTAATTCCATTAATGACAATCTGTACAGGAGTTATCCTGTCCTGCTCAGAATCTCTTCCTCTGTGAGTTTACCACAGAACCTGGTTTATTTTAGTTGTCTTTTGTTATAGCGCAATGATGAATTGGTACACTTAATTTATCAGACCTTTGTAAACAGTTCAGTTCCATCAGTGAACACATTATTATTTTATAGTCTATGATAATAAATAAAAATAAATTAGTAACAAATAAAGGATGTACATTTATATGTAAACTACTTAGTTCAGTCATTTGGCACTATGTTTAGGAGCTGTAGTATGGGAGAAAAATATCAGAGAGAGGCTATGCCGAGTTTTCTCGGGCATTCCGAGTATGCCAGGAAATGCCTAATAGATTATTACTTGAATGACACAGAAAGAATTTCTGGTTGAGTTATCATGTCTCTGTTGTATCGAATCTCCGAGGGTTTTGGTATTTTACTCCAATCAAAATAGTTGTATGTCCAAAGAGCTTTTGTCTGGACTCTGTTTTCAAACTCCTCCTCAATTTCTGCTGATGATGGCCTGAAGGAAAAAATGAGAAAGGATGAAGGCTCACACATATAATACTGCAAGGTGTGTATGGGTGCAATGATGGGTTAATGGATAGCACACTGAGCTTAGGACTAGGGTTGATGGTTAAAGTCTCTAGTCGGGCACCACTTTGCTTCATCCTTGTCATATGTAATCAGGATGTCTACCCATAGAGTAACCTCCTCTAGGGCTGTGTATAATCAAACGGATTATCCGTGGATAGCTCAGTGACTAGCTACACCAGCTTTATTGGGCCACGGATCTGCGGGAGGGTTATGATGAGACAATTAGATCACTTCTTTTTTACCAAGATGTGTGCTTGGGGACACCATAGATCCTTTTATAGGAACAAGCTACTGACTGTAAATGTGCTTCACTACCTGTAGTCCAAGTCAGGATGGCGTGAAGGAGCAATCGGTGTTGTGAGCCGCATGTCATACTTTCGTTTGTAGTAAAGATCCGGAGGTCCTTGTGATCGTCTCATAAATGCGATCGTTTCTCGCACGCGCTCGTTTGCCTGGTCATACACCTGCCTGCTAATCTGCCGCTCTTTATCTTGCACTTCTGTGAAGACCATAAATAGCTTTCGTTAAAAAGACACGGGTTCTGATAGAATATAATGCAGGAGCCACCAAGCAATTAGACACCGACTTATCATATCCTATAGAATAACTATGAAGATGATATCTGCACAGTAGTAAGAATCATCATATGCTTATTTCTTCTGCTCGATTGGGCCTTCTGACAAACCACAACATCTTACAAGGTATATGTTATATTTGGAAACTGTTCGACTATTTAAATGATAAGAACATTCATTTAAACCCTACCATAGCCCCACCCTTCTTGGATGACAAATAGCTGCTATGCTTAGTTTATACATGGTTAATTAGTTGACAGACTCTCTTGTTGAATCTATGACCAACAAAAATTGTCTGGCTTCATTTGGTTTGATAAAATTAGATTAGTCAAGCAGTAGAAAAAACACCAAAATGACCATTAGTAAGGCAAACTAGTGATGGAACCAATTTTTGAGATTCTATTGTATGTTTTAGGTATTAGAGCACGGTTGCTTGTCTTGACACCGAATGTCACATTAATCTGAGGGAAAGGTCAATCTCTAACAACATTTTAGTCTAGCCAGGAACATACCTTTTCTGTCGAGTATAGCTACACTCGGTAGGGAATGGATTGTATAATGTCTGTAATCCTTTTCTTGTGCCAATGGGTTGTCAAACATATCTACAACCATATGCATACATATACATAAATAATACAGAAAACATATATGAATCTCAATGTGTTCTTACACAAAATACATGTACATGTTTAAGATAAAATTTGTATGGTTCTCAACGAGTGCATCATGACCGACCATAATAAATGATGACAACTATGTGCATAAAATAAGCAAAACAAGATTCTGGTATGAGGAACTGAATATTTTATAGCATACAAAAGCAGAGTGGACTATTACATGTGATCTAAGCCATATATAAATTACAGTACAATGCTTGGATAACTTTTTGGTGTAATTTTTATATTCCAGGATGACCCGCAATTTTAGTGACTGATAAAAATAATAACATATGCAATATAGTTCTTTTGGTAACCAAACAAACAATTCAATATTTATAAAATTTATGAGCTTACTTAATATTTGCAAGTTCAGCATCTTTCGGAATTCTCGAACAACTTTTTCTAGATTTGTAAGTTGATTCCCTTGGAGCATTAGCACTTGTAGTTGAGTCAGGTGCTCGAGTGCTCCCGTGATATCCTTTAGTAGATTATACTGGAGGTGCAACTCAGTCAACGGAAAATTCCTTGATAGGCAGTTTATGCGTCTCAGCTACAAAAACAACATGTAGACTTGGTTGTATAGTTGGTTGGAAGTGTTTGGAAAATCCCCCGAACAAGCAGTTTGAACCCAGGGCTTTCTGCCATTGCCAGTGACAAATGCTCCAAGTCTCTAACCACTAAGCTACAGGTCTTTCCTGGCAGAACAATGCTTAATTTCTCATAAAGTCTACACATGGATATTTTGTACTCACCCTGTTGTTGGAAAGCCATAGATATTTTAACTTGGTATACCGCCCAAAGTCACAAACATGTTCCAATTTCCTGGGAACAGAAATCAGTGTTAAGTCAATCAAAGCTAATTATTATGCTATTTCATTATTTCTTTCACACATTTAAGCATATGCTTACTATCAGACTTCAATTGTTCACAACATATGGTTACACTACATTGCAATTAACCTACCGATCTGAGAGACAAATTTCAAGTACATCATTATCTCGTTTTATTTTCTGTATTTTCTTTTGTCTCACCACAGCCTGCAAACACAATTAGAGTGTATTGAAGCCAGTCTAGCCAAATATCTTTAGAGTAGTGTAGTGTATTTGTGTATATAAATATAAGATATAGTTCTTGCAGTGAGTGTGACATGTCACTCTCACTGGTCCTTTGAACCATCCAGGGAAATAAATAGCAAATGTTTAACTTTAAATCAATATTGTTGGAAGTTACACGCAATCCTTCCCTGATTTATGTAGTTGCCAGTGCCAATACAGCGGACTGAACCACGAATGACACCGGCTCCGATACAATGGTATCACTTACATATCGTCCTCATAACGTGAAAGGTGCCTACCTGTTCGCAATCACTACAACAACCTCCTTGAGCCACCATGATGGTTTGACAGGGTTGCCGAGAAACCCAGTGTTATCCGCGGAACAACTGTCGATCAGAAATTGAATAATATGTATGACGTTTATATTAGTCCTAAATCTGGTTTTTGAGAATTAAAAAATAGTTTAAAGAGTTAATAGCAATTGAACAAGAAAATAAAACGGTTTATCAGTGTTAATCTGCAAACCAATCATCGACCGTTTAAGGTCACGTGATATATCAAGGTCGCAGTGACAAAAGGCACAAACTGACTAACTGACAGGAGAACTGATTCATCTTCTTATTATCTTTGGGATTTCAGATTCCAACAATGAGCAGCTGTTAAGGTGGAGCGGCTGCCTTAGCTACTAGTAGGTTCGAGGACAATTTTATTACATTTTGTGATGTGGGGGTAAAGAGTCGGTATGTTTTAGGAAAAACGGTAAAGGAAAAGGGATATTCGTATTGAATTATTGATAGATATTGATACCTATACAAAATTCATTCGGCCAGCGACTGCGAGCCTCCATCTCAGTCTGACTCTGAGTCTCACTGATCTCAGGTTCTGCGTCTCATTCATCCAGTATCACGGCTATCAGACTCAGAGTTATGTTCTGGCAGTTTGTCAGTCCGTTACCAGTCACTTACTGACTCCACCATTTTGACCGAGTCACTGCCAGCGTTACTAGTAGTAGTAGTAGTACTACTTACTAGTTACTAAGTTAGTAACTAGTAAGCAACTTCGCACTTAGCAGTGAGTTAGTTGGTCGAATCTATTTAGATGTCGACCTGTCTAACCATCCGGCAATACTATACAGCATCATTCGCGCTGCGGTGTCTGTTTTGTCGCTTCTTTGCACGTAGACTAACATCTAAACTGCCGAATAAGATCTGCTAGTTGGTTATTTCGTTACTTATTGTTAGTACTTAGTTGTTTGCTTGAGTGTAACTGTATGACCGACTGAGTGGGCAACTCGACAAGCGATTTGAGTGCCTTTTTATTACGCATTGTGACAGAGCTTTATTATTGCCTGGTAACATTCACTGAGTGCTGGTCTTTGTCAACTTAAAAGTGTGATTTACACGACATTGATAACGATGGGTCACATGGACTGAAGTAACTCTCAGTCTTTAAATAAAACTATCCCATCCATCTACAGTTATGATTGGGTAAGCCTATATGTTGAGTTGTTTGAGTCATTAGATATAATCTGAATCAAGAGCACCATCTCAATCCGAGCTTGTTGCCCTGTATTGTCATTAGTAAAACTGGGTGTAGATGGCGTACCTTGGTTAGAAAAGTAGAAAAAGCAATCTCAGTACACCTGTTACCATACTTTGTTTCGTTTAGGTAAAAATTCAGTTAAAATGGAAGACCTGCGTCGGATGTATGAGTTGCCATTTGTGCTAAATTTCATATCAACAAATAGAGAACAATTTTCGTTTCCTCAGCTGGACATAGCAGTAAGTAAAGTATGCAACCTCAATCCAAAGTTTTATCAGTGTCTTTGTTCTAATTTAGTTTTGTTGGTATTTTGTGGCTAAACTATAACGTCCCTGAATGATCTTTTGCCAAACACTGTATCTCCTGCCACTGGCGTAGGCGGCAAAAAAGTCTTCCATTCAACCTTCGCCATTCTAAATTGTTGATTGCATTTGCTAACTCATGATATCCCTTTTGTAAGTTGTTGTTTTGTGTTGTTGCAGAGTTTTGAAGAATGTTTGTGCGATAGCGACAGTCTTTTGCCCGCAGCTCTTCAGGCCAAGCTACTACGTTCGCTTCTGTCTGATAAGGAAATCAGGTATCCAAACGGACTAAGGTCGACATATATAGAATGAATAAATACACTAGAATTGTATTTTATCTGCTCAACAAAACATGACTACGTGTCGTAGGTCAGTCACAAAAGAAGGTCATGCTGTCATGGCCCAGTGACTCACCAATGCTTCCTTGTTATAGAATAAACAGTTTTGAATCGCAGTTGAAGGCTCACCTTAAAGCCAAAGAGGCTTCATTCAACCCCCTGGAAAAATTGGATTACAAAAATATCAGCGCTGCTGATAAGGTTAGTATCGTGAGTAAATTTGGTTATGACAAAACAGCAAAGCAAAAGTTATAAATAGATAATGGGCATCACATGTATAGGGTGTTGCTGTACTGCTGTGTGCTCAATCATCCTCTTTCTTTTTATAGCTCAAATTGCTCAAGTGGTCAGTGGATTTGACGAAACCAAAACCCGCAGGAACTGGTGAAACAATAGATGATATTCTGAATGAAGATATTGAGAGTGAACTTGATTCGGTATGTATTAGTAAACAAACAGGCGCGCACATGCTCACACATCATTTAGAAACAAAACGGTATGAATACGATACAGACTTTCCACGTGACTTTGATAATATAATTATTGTTACTACACCCAACATTACTCAGTATTTTCATTCATAGTGGTACCCTGTTGGCTGTGTTGGTACCTGAATTCTGATTTGCTTTGTAGTCGACTGCAGTCGTCGATGTTGGTCAGGATGCTGATAACAGAACCTATTGGTACTTCGACGGTAAGTTTAACCAGGTCTCTGTAGTTTTACATGGGCCTCGTGTTTCACAAGAAATATACCCGAGTGCTAAGGAAACTTTGGTAATAAACAGCGGAAAATGCCGTTGGCATCCTGGAGGTTTTTCTCTATAGACAGGTAAGTTTCCGGACAGTCTAACTTATTTGTAAGAGTTTCTAGCCCTCAAATCAAAGTAATACACTTGGACTGTAGAAATTTATAGTGGATTCTTAGCTTTAGGGTTCTTCTTGGGTCGTTTGTGCGTGAATGGTATTTTGGCTGATTAATGGTGCGGAAATACTTAGCCAGTCTCTCAATATTGTCAGTGTCAGTTATATGTACTCGCTTGCCTTTCTATTTTAGATCTCAGGCTATACAGACAGAGAAGGGGTCAGCCCAAAGCCAACATGGAGTGGCACTGCGTGGCTATCTCACAGCAAGACTGGGAGAATCTCATCCAGCAGCTTAGCACATCAAACGATGAGCAAGAGCAGGAATTATATTCTTACCTCAAAGACCAGCTCTATCCTCCGATCGAAAGAATGCTCATACAGGTGCTCTTTCTGTCATCATTCACCTTCACTCTCATGGATACCCGTTAAGTAGGGACAAGCATAAACTTTGTCCGGCTTGAGAAGATTGAGGTGTTGTTCCTACACAGTAATTTACCATCAATCTCATCGCGTAGATTGAAAACTCAATCAACAGGTTAAATAACTCATCGCATTTGTGCTATTTAACAGTTTTGTTCCAACCAATGGTGTGAGTAAATGCAGTATACAAAATGTCTGTATTACTTTCCAAACTCTCTGAAAACAATGTGTCTTCAATGATTCCATGTTTCTACTGTCTTGCAGAAACCAGTGCGGTTTAAACCCACCAATGATGATCTGTTAAATGCAGAAAACAAAGAGAACAGTAGTAGTAGCGTAGACCCAGCGGAACTGATACGATCTGCTAACCCAGAGCTTACCAAGGTCCTAGAAGAGGAACCTCATCCAGTGGAGCGTGAGTTATCTCCCTTTATAAGTATCATTTCCAGCTCCGTACTATGCAACCGCAGAACCAGTGAATGTTGGCGTATATAACATTGTTAGGTGTCAATCACCAGTTCAATTCATTTAAAGAACTTTTAATTTGACCAAAGAAGGCACAGAGTCGACCTTTTAAGAGAGTTTATGCAATAAACAGCTGGAGTTGGGGGCTGTTTTTCTCCAAAACTAAAAATGCGAGTCATCTTACTTCAGATGCTGGTAATTGTTATGCTTTGTAGCAAAATCAAAAAATGGAGGTGTGGCGTTCACCCATCAACAGTGCCAGCTTTTCGTGTTCTCTACAAAGATGGCAAATAATGCGGCTGAGGCGGTACGACTTGGTCAACAAGAATCAATCTTGAGTTATCATCTTGAGGACCCAGACACAAAGGCTTTTCTTCAGGTAAGCGTAGACAAAGTGCCCTCGCTTATATCCAACATGCTAGCGTGTGCGACCCACATTTGAGAAAACCACAATAGTTTAGTTAATATAGGACTGAAGCACCAATGTGTTTTGTAGGCTAAACCGATGAAGGTAGTACTGCCGAATATTCACTCTAGACTTCCGATGCCGGCATCAGCTAACGTAAAGCCACAGAATCCATACCAGCGTCGGCCAGTCGTTGACAGGAAACCGGGATTTAACCATGAGACCCCGATGGGGGGCGCAGACATATCACAACAATTTGTACCCAATGAGAACCTCACCCCGGAGCAGCTACAAAAGAGAGAGGATGGTCTAGCTAGTCTCCGCAAAATTCATCAGATGCTTCTGGCTGATGACTCTAATCATCCCGGGTCAACCGATTTTGGGCATATTACCATGGCGATGGCACAGGATCGCCAGGGCTATACCAGGTCACCATCTCAAGGTTACGGCATGTCATGCAATCCAATGAGCCCTAATGCTATGCCGCCATACATGCATGGCCCACACGGCAGTCCGGGCATGGGGCCTAGCCCTCCACACAGTCACATGCATCCCAACCACATGGGTATGCCCATGGGGCATATGCCGCAGTCTCCCCAGATGGGTATGCCGCAAGGCTACTACGGTCACCCAATGAGTCCAATGGGTGGTCAGCCAATGATGGATAACCGGCCACCGCCTCCGTACCCACTGGCGATGCCAGAGCCGTCCCCCCCTGAAAAGAAAAAGAAAGTCGGTCGGAAGCGTAAGAATCCCGTCTCTTCTCCATCCCCGTTGTCGCCCATCAACCAGCCCATCAAGTCACCAAAGAGCAACATACCTCCATCGCCATTGGCGAGTCAGTTCAGCGTGGGAGGGCCACCACAAAATTATCCGATGACACCACAGGAAAACCCCATGACGCCACAGTTTCCTGCACCAGGAGAAGCGTACCCCGGCTCCCCTGGAATGCGACAGCCTGCATACCCGCCGCATCCAGGACCGCCTCCATGCAGTCAGGCCTACTCAACCAGCAGCAATAATCTCATCACGGCCGGAGAGCCGGTTCCTTTTGGGGTAAGTCATCTCAAATAGGATTTATCAACACTCCTTGTTAGTCGCATTATACTACTGTTATAAACTTGTGTGCTTTAATCGAATGTTCGACATAAGATATAATAGGAGAAACTTGGGTCACTACGAGCATTTTTTAATCTGCGACTTTTAATAAACCTGCAAGATGATTTTGCGAGGAAGTTCCTTGGCAAGGAATAACTACGTTACAATTGCTGGATAATTCAGTCGGCGCCTAAACAAGTTTTTTTCTCTTTATGTATGATGAGTTTGATTATAAGTCTTCTGTTTGCAGTCTGTCGTGCAAGTACCTGGTGGTAACTACAGATCGTCTGACAGTATTCTTGCTCCCCCGTCTCACCCTCAACAGTATGACTCTCAAGAATATAAAGAGAGGCCCATCAATCTGCTACCTAACTCAACTATCAATCCGCCCCAAACAGACCATCGACCCAACTTCAGTCACAGCAATACCGAGAATATCACATCTAGCTCACTGGCCAATCTAGCCAAAGGTGTGGAGGAGAATCTCTCTAATATGCACCAACAGATGACACCAAGTGGACCGTATGGGGACATTCCGCACAGCAAGGCCAACGGGCCGCGCTCTGAGTCGGAATCAACTCCAAGTGTCAACAACACCTACGTTAATACTCACATGTCAATAGGGCAGGTCAATATTCAAAATGTCACCGCCTCTCAGCACAGTCACGGCGATGGGGTTAACATGCAGCAGAATGTCGATGTGAACATGAGTAACTTTAATAGCGGTCAAACTCAGGGTTATAATGGAACCTCTCAGGCTTCGTTTAACCCAACTTCAAACACGGGACCCTCTGTACGCATCCAAAACAAGGGACCAAACACCTACCAGGTCAGTTCGAGTTATGGTTTTATGCTATTTTTCTCTGTCAACTCGATGTATTCTGATTGATCAGACGGTTTAGTTCGCGGTTTTTCATTGTTGTGACAATGACCCATTACTTGTGACATTGAATTTCTGTTTTTCTTGTAGTACTTGCCTGTGAGTCAGTCTAATGCTCTACCCTCACACAATCCCATCATACCACCTAAAGGAGATTACATGTCGAGCAGCCAGGCTCCAGGCTCCATGCCAATTGGTCATCCCAGACCAATCGGCCATGGCTTTCCTGGGCCGGAGCAGCATATGCCCATGGCACCGGGTCACCCTATGGGCGCAATGCCAGGGCCTCCGGTCTCTGCGCACGGAAGTATGCCTGGTCATATGAGCCATCCTGGTCATCCATCTCACCCTAGTATGAGCCATCCTGGAGGTCACCCCGGAGGCCATCCCGGACCGCACCCGGGAGCTTCTCCTATCGGACCTCCTGCAGACTACAAACCTCCCGGCTACATGGGTCCTGGTAAGCATTTTTTCCCATCGGTGTGGTTTCAAGTACGCAATAAAAGGAGTGCGCACAACCTAGGATCGTCATTCAAGCATACTCATCCACAACAAAGTTGCCGAACAATGCATTAACCCCGCGAGCGTGTAGTGACGTCGGCTTGTTGATGGAGCGTGTAGTGACGTCGGCTTGTTGATGGAGCGTGCTGCGTCCATGGCTTGCGGGTTTCGGTCAACTGTATGTTGTCTTTTGTAGCAGGACCATATCCTCCTACCATGAGGGAGCGTGGCCCCGCTGCTAGTCACCAATATATGATGGCACAACAGATGGCTCAAAGTGTAAACGTTAGCTATCCATCAGGGCACCCTCAATCAGGTGAGAATGAGACTCCCGTCAGATATTTTCAGCCATTTCCCTCAATTTTATTCGATCCTGTACAAGGGCATCAACAAGAATACATTTTGTATTCTCCAT
>Ga0224511_10003577_pt1 | contig 11296 bp, 5 predicted proteins | sample SF_May12_sed_USG_2_FD_169988 | JGI IMG/M metagenome (GOLD analysis project Ga0224511, IMG submission 169988) | Sediment microbial communities from San Francisco Bay, California, United States - SF_May12_sed_USGS_8_1 | ecosystem: Environmental > Aquatic > Marine > Sediment | place: USA...
ACTTTGAGCGGTGGTTTAGTTTAATTGAAATATCAAATAATGTTGTCAGTTTTCTTGAAATGTTATTTACCAGATAGTTGGAAAAACAAACCTACGTAGACTATTATAAATTCCAGTACACAAAATGATATTTTGCATTTGACACATTCGCACGAGCGTTCTTAATGTCACGCAGAAGTCAAGGGTGTTGACCATATGTCAGAAACAATTTTCTTCGTTTCAAGTATATGCGTTGTGCCGTTCTAAACAAAGTAACATTATATACATAGACTGTAGTGCAACAGCGTTATTACCTAGTGCGCACATACTTGGAACCGATCATTCTATAAATAGACTGTAACACTACAAGGTAACGTAACGGTGTTAACATACTGGGTACCGTTTCATTGGATACATACAGCATGACGTCACTACGCAGTTACCCTATGTCACAATAGAATTGCTCGGTTCAGTTTTGTCATACTATTGTTTGTCTAGTGCTCATCTTCAAAAGTACCAAAATAATTGGCTCCTTTCGTGAGCATTCACTAGGTCCAACGGCTCTTGTTACAATAAAAAATATATGGGCATAACCTTTACATTTTACGGTATGTTTAAAAACAGTTTACGCATTTTAGTAAAAAGGCTTGCAGGCGTTGTTTGATGTTTTATTATGTTCATTTGTTAATTCAGTTGATTTCATTCATTAATGATCATACAATTTCTACAGTTATTATATTTTTAAGTTTAAATCCATATATGATTATTCTACATTTCAAAACAAACAACAAATACAAACACATATTGTACACCAATATAACTAGTTTGAAAGAATCACATTGACAGGTGAGAAGTTGTTGGCAGACATAGAGATCAAAGGTCAAAATTGGTCAACATTATGTTTGTCCGGAAAACACCCAGAATTTGCATTCTGTGGCTCGATACTGCTGCCCTTTCGGCAACATATTTCTTGATTCACAACGTTCTCCGTGTAACATAAGAAAATCAAATGGCAATGCATTTATAAGTTTTAAAATTTACCTCTTTTATATTATTTGATTGCTTCAACGTCTGATCCAACTATATTTATGTCTGTGGAGTGTCCCTTTTCTCTTTCTTTTTTCTGAATTATAGACGAAACATTTTTCTTCGAAATTTTAAATAATCTTGTGACATTGTTAATATTATATTTTATATTTTTACTCATTAACGCATTATGGTCTTTTTTGTTTATGATCCTGAATGTAAAAATATATATGTAGTTATGTGAATAATAAAAAAGAGTTCCTTTGTGTTTTGTTGCTGTTCTACTTGATTGGGAAAAGGTGGTTGTTTTGTAAAAAAACATCGTTCCGATAAATGTTAAGTGTTGGGTTTGTTGCAACCCAAACTAATGAAAAACCCAAATGAACCATACAGATGCGGTAATTTAGCATTTGTTCGACATACATATTTATTTATTTAAACATTAACAACTAAAAAAACAATACATCATGTATATTGCTTGTTGCGCCCATGTGGTGTTCATTTGTTTTGTGTGTTTCTTGGTAATGCGGTGGTACGTATGTATTTGTGTGCTGGCCAATTTTAAACATTCGGAATTTCGGAGTAACTCAAGGGTGAACAAGTGACTTAGTCTTCTGTTGTATTTGGACATCGTTTGCAAATTTGCAGTGAAACAAATACCTTTTGCAAATAACGTAGTCTTTGCATTCATTATCTTTGCCATTGAATTCCACTTTGGCGAGGAATATAATTATCTTTCATGTGTTAATGGTGTGGTGTGGATGGGAAAATATATCCCTCGGGCTTCGTGAAGCATGGGCGGTGACGAGGCTTTTCCATCCACGCCAGGAACACACGATAGATACATATTCTTGCACATTTTATTTCATTTAATTCTATGGTGCCCAAAACAATAAAGTAAATTGCGCGGCCTATTTCTTTAGTATGTATGTCGGGTAAATTTGCTTATTTTGCTTATTTATTAAAACATAACTTACTGAAGACACCCGATTATTTCTTTCAATGTACATGTATGTGTAAGCTTGCGTCGACATTTAAGTTACAACGCGTGCGCTTTTCTAGCCGTTTGGGATACGTCGTCGACTTAAATAGGAGCGCAGACTTAGGCAGTGGTGTTTTTAACTTGATAATACTTGGTAAATACCAGGTGTCGGTTTAAGTGTGTGAACTCAAAACCAGACTGTGCGACACGTTACATTATATATTTCTTTGTTTGTTAAGAAATATGTTTATGTTTTTAAAAACATCGATAAAAATTAAAGTCTAAAATTTCAAAGTTCTCTTACTTTTACCATTTTGTTATGATTATACATATTAAACATATATGTAATGATACGTTAATGAATGTTATATACGTCAGAACTAACCCGAAATCCGGGTAAAATGCAAAAGAAAACATATTTCCAGTATAATCGTATCCATTGTATGTTTAGTTCGGATATATAGAACTACATGTATATGTTGACAATACGTTATTATCAAAAGCATAGAACTAAAGATGTATATGAACTTGTTACTCTTATTTTCTTATCCAAGCAACTGTATGACAATGTATGGACTAGAGTTACCGTATTATATTGTCTTTCCGTGATTTTTGTGTTATTTTTTCGGCATTAGATGGTAACCATTGCATGTATCTATTTCGCACACTTATTTTATGACACAAGCTCAAATAGTTTCACATTTAAAGTGATGAAAGGAAAAGCCACTTGTAACATTTAAGTAAGTTTGTAAACATCATTTTGCTTGCCCGTTTCTTATTATTAAAAAACGACCGGCGCTAATCAAAGTTCTTGAACGGCGACGCGAGATACTCTTTGTCTGTGGGAGTATAGCGTGCGCTTTCTATAACTTATGGAATTGCATATTTGCATACTTGAATTTTTAATAAGACAATCTAGCGTGCGCTATCTATTACTCTGCATATTTGAATTTTAGTACGACAATGCCATCTAAATAAAACAAATATTTAAAACTTTGACGATAAAACGAATAGTTGCACAACATTAAGACAGAATAGAACTCATAAGAAATCTACCCTGCCGGAATACTTTTGACAATAGGCTTGGCCCCTAAACATGTTTTTTGGCTCGTTTTTAAAAATCAATTTAGTTGATCTAATTAAATAGTACTATGTTTCCTCTTTCAAAAATGGTATTTGTTTTAATTAATTTAAGAATAATGATGTTACGGAACTTTGAAAATACTACAAAGCGACCTTTAATTCACGGATTTCGTAACGATTGTGACGTTACAAGGCTTTGACGTCGTGTTCCATAATTTATAACGTTACCGACGTCAACATAAACAGCAAGCGAAATAAACCATATATAATATAGATGTTTTAATGTTTAATTTCCCTATTCAACACATGTAGACTGTTTATGGTGTGTGTAACAAAAAGGAACATTCTTTATTTAAAACAACAATATTTCGTTCATTCCTTTGATAGACAGACAGACAGACAGACAGAACTTTTATTCAGATTTGTACACAGTACATTATCTAAACACATAAACAATGACATAAACTGTCAACCCAATAAAACGATTTACAACATTGTTGAACTAGTAAGGAATAAAACAATATGGATATTAGTTATTATTATTATTATTATTATTATTATTATTATTATTATTATTATTATTATATACAACGGAGATGAACACCCAAGGTTAAACGCTCAATATATACAGCATCGGTACGCATTTGTAAAGCATGTTTAAGGAAAGTTTGATTATATCTATTTTGTCAGTACTTTATAACAACTATAAGTACTTATACACAGAGGTTTTAACATAGTAACATTTGTTTATATATTTACTTCTTAATACAGAATATCAAAGACATATACATACGAACTGGTATTCGTCCTCTATATCATTTGAGATACAATAAATACAATATCTTTCGTTTCTTGGCCTATTATCATTGGCATTTCTACCTGTTTGTATTCTTAGATGTTGGACTGACAGACGTAGTCTAGTAAAGTAAACATGTACAGATTTAAGTAATAGTAAGGTACAATTCATAGTCTAATGAGGTTTAAAAAAATTATACACAATTATAACCGTGCTTTTATTAAAGATGCTATGTCTGTATCTTGTAAGTCAGAATTGTTGACATTTTAACCATATTTAAGCAGTGAAGCCTACTCCCGTAAATATGAGAAACTGCCAAAATATTACAGAAAAATGAATTTGTTGAAATGTGTGGCCCGCAAATTCAGATTTGTTTATTTACATTTCGCCCATTGCGTCGAAACAGTTAAATAGCTTGACTATAATGGTTACTTTCAGTTGACTCGGTGGTGCAGTGGTAACGCATCCGCTTTGGGTGCAAGAATACCCGGGTTTAATACCCGGTTCCGGCAAGGAGTTTTTATGTTTGATTTTTTGTTTTGGTGTTGTTGTGTTTTTACTTTTTGTCCAAAACACATTATCTGTCGCGCAATGTTGCAATTCCTTTTGCAGTGTTAATTTATGTAGTATACTTAGCATTATGCAAGATTTGTGACCGATTATAAGGGTATAAAGATACAGATCTAGCATCTTTAACAGAGTTCCACCATTCTTGTTTATACATTTCAATAACTCGCAACCTAAATTAAAATGATGAAAAGTGAATATCTCAGGAATAATAGCCTGCACGAGAAAACAGCAGCCTCGGTTTTATTGAAGCTGTTCATCAGTGGTAATTAATGATGCCACACCACTGACGTCCCCTAGCGCATGTGCGGAAAAACTAAAGGGAATGACTTGGTGTTTATAGCATGTACATTTTCAAACACATCTTCAAATTGATATTCATTTACCATTTCTCTGATATTGTACACCCAATAGCCATTATTACAATCTTTAACATCCTGTGTATACACATATTTAAGTAAAACATTAGCATATGCTTTGATACATGTTATCTTTCTTGCAACAATCGAATGACACTTTAAAAGTTGAAATTTTGGAATATCCCCGGGAACTACTCAAGTAGTAGGCTATATAATATCAGTAGAAAACAAATAGAAGTAATATGTAAGGAATTTCTTAATCCAATTGGACGTAACCCAAGTTAGACAATTGTTAACTCTTTTCCGTTGATAACGACATGGGAAAATATAATTTTACACCAAAATGTTATAAAAACCACAATCACAAAAAGTACAACAATATCCATAATGTTTTACAAAATATGTCTACTAATACAAATGTAAGCTTGAAATCAGAAATTAACCGCATAATTATGCTTTAAATGATAAAAGTACAATAATTTATTATTTACACAACATCTAGTACAATGTACTATTTAGTGATATGTTTTTCTAGTAGAATGACTTGCTGTCTTAATATTCAATCATTATAACCAGTTCACTAGGAAAGGCGAAAAGTACATGCCTACTACCAATGCTTTGTCTGAAAACATGAAGGCCTATTATATAAAAGTTTTGAAGTATACCTTATTTTTTGTAGCTTACCCAATATAGTAAAAATATAGTGGAAACTTGTTGGAGGTGTGATATATTGGTTTATTGTGTTTTATTATGGACGACAAGTAATTCAGAACTTCAGAATTATTTATGAATCATCATTTTATTCGCTTTTACTGCTAACATTGAAAACTTAGTTGTTACCCTTGTTATAATATATAAATTTAAATTGTATTATAAAAAAATATATATAAAATTAAATTGTGAAAGGCACCTTGAATCAGTTTTTTCTTTTTAATATATATATTATATATATTTAATATATATTTTACTAGACATTTCCCTGTGCGCAGAACTGGGTCTTATCGCAATAGTGACGTAAGCGAGTATTTTTACGTCAAAGTTTGTAGATAAATCAAAATGGCAGCGCCCATGTTTTGAAAACGCGCAGAGGTATGGATACTTTTAAGGTAAATATTTACTGTTGCATTATGTATATATGTATGTATAATCACACTATTATTTTTCTTTCATGATTTTACATTCAGATGAAACACAATCCCGTCATTGATTTTAAAAAAATCTCACACTAGTCCTTCAAAGCTTTCTGTCCTTGGAAAATGTATTTGCTGCCAAAGCTACTGTAAATCCTCATGTTTAAAGTTTGCTTGATACAGATATCATTAAAGTAAATTATTGTAGTAATCGTAAAATAACCGTGCGATTATGAAAATTGATGTTTAAGTTTTGAAATCAAATGTAGACCTCACTTTTGATCGGTAGTAGATCAACCTCCGTTATGTCACTTTTAGTAATTTATGGAGGTTTAATTTTGTAAATTAAAATCATGCACCCATGTCATCTTCTGCATAACACTCCAGCCAAATATTGAGCCTTAGAATCTACCATGTCTCTATGAAATGTCAAAGCTGCTCACCATCGATTAATTGGAACATTATGTAATTCAAGTTGCATAATACAGCATTATTAATATAATCGACTCTACATACACATACTGCTGTTCAAAGTTTGTTAGATCCTCTCCACTGCATTTATGACTAAACCTTACCACACCTCATGTGTTTACCACTGTAATTTGCTGTTAAATTTTCTTGACAATTGTTACCTACTATGAAACATTTTCAAAGAAGACATGCATTACCCAGCATAATACAATTAATAAACACTATTTTGTGATATACCAAGATGAATACTAGTATTCAAAAATTACAATGTATAAAATTAATTACACTGTAATAGGGTAAATTCACATTACTTAGATAAACTCAATGGCAAACTGATTTATTTAATGACTCAATAGAACGATATCACTAACATTATTAGTATTGTTAGAAATATCAGACTGTCAAAACCATCAGAGTGACATCAATAGCTAAGGTTGGAAATATACTGCGCAACAGTTAACATAATAACAATTGCAAATGCCACAATAATTTCAAACATTTGACTATTTTTTATTAATGTGTAAATAATGTATGTACATGGTTTTATATTTTTACCTTAATATATCTTGCAAAAAAATGAAGAATGTGTGAAAAATTAATTGTCTCATTTGTATGTTTAATTTACATTGTTTAAGTGAAAGTTGCAAAACTCATATTTTAAAATGAAATTGACAATAACATTGTTATAAATACAAATGAAAGGCTAAACAACACATATGAAAAAGTGCATTATATACAAAGGTTAAAAATAAAACACAAACAAAGCAATCAAACGACAGTCATTCAAATAATTGACATACGGTGTACTAAGTAGTCTAAATGCGATCCTTCGCAGCGCCTTTTAATGAACGTCGTCAGAAAAGCCAAACAACGCAGCTGCACGTTGTAATCGAGACAGATGCACTTTCGTAAGAAGATAATTGCTGTCCATATATAGAAAATGAACAAGAATATTTTGTCTCATGTTGGCCTTATGGGTAACATACGAAAATCTCTACAATAAGTTATATTTGCATCTTCGTGCTTTATAGACATTCTTTTACCGAACTCTTATTGTTACGAATGTATGAATTGAATTATTGGTAAAGCAAATTTAATACAGCAAAATAAGTTACAAATATATGTTGAACCTTGTCTGTATTAAAAGTTTTAATGAAAATATCAAACTACTTTTTGCAGATATTTATCTTGATTTGTGGATTGGGTTTGTGTCTGGCTCTGCTAAATATAAATAATAATAATAAAAAGTTTTCGATAAGTAAATTGACAAATATGTGTTACAGATTGTAAAACAACCACGCAAACTGATCCATTTAATACAGTTATATAAAATACGTGTATATGTATGTTTTATATATTCGTTATCGTTCTCGAGTTACACTTAAAGCTTAACATTTAGCTTGTTGTTGGGTAAACGTTTTTACTCAACTAATTATGATACTTTTATATTATGGGTTAAGGTACCTATCGCTTCACCCATATCATAATTACATATATTTTTCCCCAAAATAAATGAGTTTAAAAATATTTTAATTTTAATTTTTATGCAATAAACGAAGATAAAATGCCGCTTTCAACTGTCATATAAAAATATCAAATACTTATTATATAAGAAATAGTGAATCTCACTGAGGGCCCTATGGCATTGTATTGACTAGCCAGTAGCACCACCAATGTATTGGGACCGAAGCCAAAGGCTGAGGTCTCAATACGTTGGTGGTGCTGCCTGGCTGGTCAATAGAATGTCATGGGGCCCGAAGTGAGATTCACTATTTCTTATATTATACCGAACACTGTTCAAGTAAAAGAACGTCGTCTTGCAACAATGTGTTGATTAATAGAGTGAATGATAAACGACATATTTCCGCACTGTACGAAACACTGGAAAACAGTGCCGTAATATACGCATCTTAAAAAAATTGTTGAGTGCCATTTACCCGCTCCGTACTTTGTGCAAATAACGACCGGTGCTGCGGGCGTTATAAGAACAACATAGAATATGGTAAAATAACACCCGGAGCTGATATAGACATAAAAAGGACACTATAAAGTCAGGTATAATATTATACTAATATAGGTTTTCCAGGGCGAATCTGTGCCATTGTTAGTTCACTTTCGTCATGACTCGAGTGCTACATTTTACTTCATACATTCCTTAAAATCAATTAAAACTATAAACAGCATTTAACATTATTTTATCGTGCTGCCAGCGCTCCATCCCTACGCCACAATGAAAAGAACTTTCTCTCGACCCAAGTGGCGCTGCAATGTTCCCCTAGCTATAACAGTTTCATATGTGACATATAATGAGAACTATTTAACATCATATTGATAAGTAGATAAATTAGTCTAGAAGGTGCGGGTTATATAGGCCAGCATTAATGTCAGTTCGTAATTAAATTCAGTGCCGTCTATTTTAAAATTATAAATATTGGAATAGAACATAATTTTACTTTACATGAACTTATTGAACAATAGTGCGTATCATGCATAGATATAATTTGGTGAGAACATAAGCAATAGTGATTTATTTTAAAGCTTTAAAGTACATTATGTGATTAACTTTCATTCAATCGTCGAGTCGTTAACTTATATTAATGTAAGTTTAATTTATCAGCATGTTAGAGTGTATGTCTATGTGTACGTCTGTCTGTTCGACCAGACCCCGGGACGCAACGTGTGTAGCGTTAAGTCATCAAAAAAATTTTGATTGCTGTAGCCAGTTGTCCCATATATTAGAAAGGATAGTTGTTAGTTTCTGTCACTAGTGGCGGATTCAGTGTATGTCCTTACGGGGGACGTGACTTTGTCAACGGGTAGGGGGGGCGAAAATGTAAGTTATTTATTGTGGGCATGTATTGGCCATATTTCTATTAAAATGTGGTTTAGAAAAAAAATCGCCAGCGAAGCGAGCTACAAAAAGTGAAAAATTAGCGTTTGGGGCAAAAGCAAAATCATAGGACCGCAGCCGTTAGGGGGGAGAGCTCGGTGCGCCCCCTTCCTCATCCCTAGAACCGCCAGTGTTCATGACGACTGTGCACTCGGTACTGTTTAAATCGGCTAAATGTCACAGAAAGTGTGAGTAAATTACGGCGTGAAATAACAACCATCTTCAATATCAATGCACCGTTCCGCAAAATTTCAAACTCCGCCCAATGCGGTAGATTTGCTTTGATCTTGTGAAGGCTTGTGAAGGGGTCTTTCCTTTGTGTTTTCTAGGTCAGATTGTCACCTGACAATATAACCCTAATCTATTGGATTAAAATTGACCTTGTACTGTTATAAATGATCATGATTGACAGTTGCGGAACGGTCCATTCTCATATCTCATCAATACTATAAAATCCATTACTTTAAAAAGTATTATAATCGTTCTTTAAATGTTTGGTTTCAGTTAAGATCATTTTATAAAGTTTTAATATTTAAAACAACAACAGCAACAATGTGTACACCATTGGCAATGTATTTCCTTTGCTGTTGTTGCTAGTAGTGTTGCCTAAAACAAATAGTTCCTATAGTGTGTTCTGTTTATTTTATTTTATTCTGAAACGTGATACATGATTGGTAATGTATTTTTATTTCGTGTAAATGAGAAACAATAAAGAGCTAAACGTGCTTAACGCGTTACTAACTTAACAAAATACTCATGAATAATTTTGAAATTTTGATCAAACTGTCAAAGTTTATTTACATAACATCCAGAAGGTCGTAGACCCATAAGGCATATTTACATACATTTATATTATGGCAGAATATTAAACATGTATATATAAAACATATACGTTGAAAGGAAATATAAATAGAACATACATACTATTATTAAACACATATTTTATACAATGATGTAAGAATCAACTTTATGAGTATAATTATGGAGTTTACTCTGATTTCTCTTATATTGAAAGTTTGGTAAGTTGTTTACAAATATAACAACAAAATATTATAAACGGTGCACATGTCAATTAAAAGGCCATTACAGATTAATCAATAAATTAATGGTCATTTTAATAAGATAATTTTGCAAAGATATGATATATTTATATCACTTGAAAAAAATTGTCACTGAAAAGCTTTTTACAGTTATTGTTGCCCGTTGAAAATCCACTTAGAAACCATAATAATTTGATGCATTATTTTGACGTCATTTTACTAAATGACGTCATTTGAGCATTTGGACCAAAAGACACACGTCGGGTCACAAATGCATTGCAAGATATGTTGTTGCTGTAACGTTTTAAAACTTACACTCAGTGATAACGTTACAAAAACAAACACTCAAAGATAACATAAATATTAAATACGTTGGCACAGGCCATAATTAAGCATTGTGTACATATAGTTGTATAATTATCACGGCACTAACGTTTAACGTACATTGGTATCTCACACTACATATCATTTATTTAAATATTTTTTGATACTCATAACGTCTACTTGTTAATGGGCAAACGCCAACAGTTCTACTAATTGTATATAAGCATAGTTCTATGTTTAAAAGCTCTTTTATGTACATAGCAAATTTGATCGGAAAGTCATTATTCGTGTCTTAATCGAACTGTGAAATGCGTTATTGTGATTGGATGACTTATTGTTTTATTGTTTTACTTTAAACTGTTGCATGTGACACACATTACCCAAATTCGATCACAATAAAGAAGGAAAGGTAAATCGGCGCATGCGCACTGGTGGAAGCTTTTTATGTTATTTTCCCCTAAACTTTTATGTTTTGTAAAGGTATGTCATAACAGGAACACACATTCGTTTTATTTTTTATTCTACGAGGGGTGTTCAATATATAATGAGACTGTGCTCATAACTTTTACTTTTTACAAAGTACAAAGACACAAGTACAATAAACATTAAGATCAATCATTTTTGTAGTAGACCTCCAAAAATAAGACAG
>Ga0224511_10003578_pt1 | contig 11292 bp, 3 predicted proteins | sample SF_May12_sed_USG_2_FD_169988 | JGI IMG/M metagenome (GOLD analysis project Ga0224511, IMG submission 169988) | Sediment microbial communities from San Francisco Bay, California, United States - SF_May12_sed_USGS_8_1 | ecosystem: Environmental > Aquatic > Marine > Sediment | place: USA...
CTCAACGTACCATGTTCACTTTGTCAGGCCACGGGGAGGTCAACCATGATTATGATTCCAGCCAAACTGACATGTCCGGATTCTTCATGGACCCTGGAATACACTGGTTTTATCATGTCAGCTTCCACTTGGGGTGAATACAAACTTCACCGGTCGATGTATGAATGTGTAGATAGACGGGCTGAAGGCACTCATGGTAGTCAGAGCGATGTCAATGGAGCTGTGTTTTATTATAGTAGTATCTCGTGTCATTCATTTTTACACTGCCCGCCATATAAAGAGAATATAGCCTTGTCCTGCGTCGTTTGCAGCAAATAAAACAATAATGATAATACCTCATATCTGTAGGTATGTCTTTATTGACATTTTAATTTCGTCTATTGATGTCTTTGATCTACCAGCAAGTTTATAATTCGGGACAGTCCTGTGGCAGACCGAAGCGACCCCATTAAAAGATATTACAGCTGACGAACTGGTTGGCTGTGCCCCATGACGTATGTTTTGATTTCCTCTTTTAGCCAATCCCCGGTCAATCGAAATAAAAGCCTTCCGCTTCCTTCTAGGCTGAATATTTTCATTGGGCGAAAATTTTGAATATAAACGTGTGACGTTTAGTAATCGATTTACATGTAGTTATTTGATGCGATGTACAAAATGGCCATCGCATGAATTTTTTTAATTTTCGGGATGAGCTCATGCCTTATAGAAAACATGCCTACAATAAAGGCAAGAGATTAGAGGGTATTAATGGTGTTGAGACAGTAGGAGCATGAATGCACATGTACAGTAAAACACTACAGCTCCTTTATTGCACGAAATTTGACCAATAAGACATACGCGACTTTTCTGCCGCTTAGATAGAAATAAATGAAGGCAGAACCGAGACGGTGAAAACAGGGATAAACAACATGATAGGTTTCAGTTTTCAGGCAAATCAAACCATGTTTTCTCAGATTGATTCGAAAGGATAGCTTTCGTTCTCTGTCGGATGGGAATCTGGTGAAGGCCGCACTGGTTTCAGCTCCTGTAAGCAAACATGTAAGCATTGACACTGCGTTTTACAGTAACGCCTATCACAGACCTCTGGTCTATCATGATGGTATAAACGCGTTTTTAGTCCAGTTTTCCTACCGCGATCCAAATCAGGCTCGTAGCTGACAAAACGCCTTCTAAAAATTGCGACATAGTGAAAATGATGTTGCAATGGAAGAACAAGGGGTGAATATACCTTAGTTAAAGTTATAAAAAAAGCCTATGGCACCCGGCATTCCCAGGCGGTCACTCTATCGAGCATTAGCCGGGCTCGACGATGTTTGGCTGCGGTGATCGGACGAGAACCGGAGTTTTCAACGTGATTTGCCCGTACGCATGTGTTTTCCTGTAAGGCGATTACACTACTACAGGCGAATACTGTAATGAACGGTTTTACGCGAATCGCTAATTGCCATGTATATACTCGCACCTGATTGGACGATGCAATGCGACCTATTTCGCTACTACAGTATATGTACCTCAATCGTAACATTGCCGTACTCTTCCTCAGTTCTTGGCAGGCTCGGCTGTTAGCCACTAGGTGCCTTTTCTTGCGGCTTTGGGGTATGTTAATGTGAATGATGCATGGCTTAGGTCAACGCAATGCACAATGGTTGTATTTGTAATTATAGCTCTGTGTCAGAGTTACTCAGTTAGTCTGTGGCTGACCAGACTGTCCGTGACACTCACGTTGCTCACGGTTGCTGACAGTGACACTGACTGACCGAGTCTGACATTGACAGTGACAGTGAACTGAATGAGTGAATCGGTGATCGAGTGATGAGTGAACAAACTGACTCAGTCTTACAGTTACAGTTACCCGACTTCGTTAGTGACTGACTGCGTGAGTAGGAGTTACTAAGTAACCACAAGTTGTATGTGGCCTACTACTAGTACAAGTAGTAGTAACTTCTTACTCTTAGTCTTAGTCTTAGTCTTAAGTTAGTAGTTCCTACTGACAGGCTGGCTGAATCTGGGTTGGCTTGAATGACTGATAGTATCAGTGCCAGTGATAGTAATACTGAGTGATAGTGATAGCCACCGACCAAGACCTGCAATGCGTCAATCACTAGCACAGCTATTGACGGAGCCACCAGAGAGATGACAGAAAGGCATTCACATGAATGAATGATTTCTTTTTTAGTTTTTACCGTGGTAATCGAACCCTCACTAGAGTTTCGGAGTGAGAGGCTTGCTAAAGCCCTATACCAAGAGACTCCCCCACCGGCAGTGAAGCTTGAACCTACAATCTATACATTGCTAATCCGGGCTTCCTGTCCCCACTGGCCTAGCAAACCAATAAAATTCTGAGCCAACACTGTCAGTTATGTCACTCTCTTTTATTGGCAGATATGACCGTCATTGTTTATTAACTGGAGTCGTGTTTATCACTCGACAATCGACCATGAATGAAAAGGATACCCTCCTGGCTTGGGGAGATGCCGCAGATGTGGCCGCTAAGGGCCGAGGGGAGTATAAACTCGCCCTGAGTAAATTTGAGAAGGTGAGAGCATTAGTTATCTGTATGGCTGAATGGCAATGCTGCGTTCTACTCGGGGAGAATCAGCGGTTTAATAGGTAGCACATTCCACTGTGGACCAGGTCACCTGGATTCAACTCTAAGTTTGTGTGTCATTTTGAACTTTTTCCCTAGTCGGAATCGAATCGCTATATTAAATAATAAAGGTCCACCCGACTCTCTGGGAAACTAAAGACCATTTAAAAAAAACAGCCACTGGCTCAGTGATGTCATCCATGTTTTTATCTCATCCTGTAGATTTTTATCTTTTATGGCATCTTCACCATTATGACGAGATTACCATATTAGATGTTCGTCTTCCCGCCAGTTACAGCTTAGCATGAAGCCCTACGAACGGACCAGTTTCAACGCTCCACCTCATATTAGGTGCATTCGCGTGCTCCGACCGAAATTTTTGAAACATTTTTGGTCTCGAACACACGGTCGCGATGAGAAAACGCAGTTGAGTTCCGGATGGACTCCGATCGAATCAGAGTTGTCCTCTCCCAACTCATCGGTTAGAGCCGAACGATCGTTAGCGTTTCATTATCTCAATGTAGTAATCAAGCCTCTTTCGGTGGCCTTGACATTTGCCTAAACTACTACTTGCGGTTGCGGAATTCTGTTCGCATGCTTTCAGTCGCGGAAAGATGCTTTTCTAGATCACGCTTTTCGGTCCCGTATTTTAGCAGATTTGGCAATTGTAGGAAAAACCTGAGCACACAAATTCACCTAATGAGGCCGTTTTGAGCTAGATTTAAAATGAGTGGAGCTCATACTCACAGCGGGAAAGCCCGGGATTTGTACCCAGGCTAACACAGTTGCGAGCCCAGTGCTCTGGCACTTGAGTCTCTCGCTATGGCTGAACAGTAGTGCTTTGTTCTCCGCTAGATAAGATAAGGTCAATTTGTTTTACACGGATTGCGTCCATAAGACAGTGACTCGTTTCCTGGGTGGTTTATTATTGAGTTTGGCAAAGAACTGGTTTATAAGGTCGCCTGTACTTCTGGAATTGTTTTCTGAAATTCGTCGATAGGATATCATTTGTGGATGCTTATGTTAACTTCGACGGAGTTTGATCACAACATGGTTCACAGGCAACAATACAGATATTTCATGCGCAAACTGGCAGATAGCGGAAAGACTTCTGGTCCGGACTGTGTCGCTAATATCGGGATCAGACGGGCGTATGTGATCTGGCGAATTTGATTTCCCATGGCTTCGTCGGGGTGAGCCGCCAGAGTAGTCGCAACGCGGGTCTCGCTGCCGTAGATTCATGCAGAAAACCAAAAGCTAATTATGAAAATCAGATACAAATCTGAGTGGCTGCGTATGCACCGAAGTCCAGCCTGGTGTAACAACAAATATAATCTGGATCGCTACAATTCTGTTTGGTCCGCGGCTAGTTTCCAGAGTCTTCCCATTATATCATGTGGATTACGCTAACAAAGATAACGATCTCCCTTGCAAACCAATGAAAAAATTCCAGTCCACATACGGGTCGGGTTTGTTCGGATCTTTGACGGAAACGGAATCTCTTCCCATATTTGTCTTTTGCAATGACTCTATCACTCTGAAATTTTACAGCGAGTCTGTTGACTACGCTAGCTCATTGACAGACGAAAGGCATTTGAGAGGTCACCTCAAATGTTCAATGAGCCTGCTAAACTGTTCACAGTACACTGTGCCCCTGTTTACCATGACTGGCATTGCCAGCCTGTTCTTTATGACAGTTTCGGATTGAATCGCCTTGATCAAGAGGCTTGATACTGGAGTATAGCCATTCTAGATAGTCATACAGTCATAGATACTCGGACTGGCTTGCAAAGCCCCTGCGTGTTGCATAAAAAAGAGGGCTCTATCTCTGTTTTAATTTGGATGGCCCGGCGTTAGTCTAACAGACTGAAATCGTATGAATGGGGAAAAAACTCAAGCAGGTAGTCCGGTGCATCAGATTAGTGGCAGTGCAACGAGCATTAGGTTGTCCAAAAAGCCTTATATCAGCTTGAAAGGGAGGTATGAACAAACCTCACCACTCTATTGGTTCATTCTAGTTGATGGCTGGTGAGCCGCACCAAGGGCTGTCGAAGCTTTATTATAATATCGCCTTACTGAGACGAGATTTGGGAGACAATGCTGGAGCGATTCAGGTGAGGAGCGGGGGTCGTTTCGAGAAGCGCATTGGGCACTGTGACAGGGTGACCTCTCTATGACCCCACTTCTCTGTTATCAGTCGTATTTCCTTTTCACTAAGGCCATGGATGTTAATGACCAATAGACTGTCATTTAAATTGTGTTTTATCTGGGAGATTAAAATGAAAACATTTAATTTCATTCACCCTTAAAATCGATATTTGATAAAGTGTGGCTAAGGAGAGAAGGGGGAGGGGTGAGGGAGAGAGAGAGGGGGAGGGAGAGAGATGGGGAGGGAGAGAGAGATCCATTCCCCGAGTGGGATTTCTGGGGAAATCTCGCTCACAAGCTGTCTTGAACCCGGAACCTTTAACACCAGATCTCTAACCGCTCATCCACACCGCCTCCCATTTATCTACCCAAGCATTCTTTTCTGGTATGGACGTGACTCTCGGATTTGTTCAACCTCTCTTGAACCAGAACCTTTAGCTCAAGTGGTGAGCCCTTTAGCCCCTCCACCACAGCGCTTCCCAAATACCATAGAATCTCTTAACATGTCTATATTATGACGTGACTGCATCGTCTGTTATCAGTCCCTGGTACGACGTTGATTAGGCCTAGCTATGCTAGTATCACATAGAAATCTGTCATTATCTAGCTAATAATGAGACGCTCGCGAGTGCGCACGCGGTCACGTTGATTACAATCTTCGTATCGCTGTTGAAGCGTGGATACTGATCCGCACAAGGTACTCCATGCGAAGTCATAACACAAATATCTAACCCGATGGCCTCGCCGTAGCAGTGAGGACATCATACCCGGGAAAGATAGGATAACTTACCGGCGTAACTGGGCCATGAGCGAAATGAGTCGGTTAAGGGTGGATGTTGATATGTGATGGGGAGGTGTACGATGCATTGAAATACTTTAGACCGAATAAATATAAGCTGATGAATGGAGTGCAGGTTGACCAAACAGGGAAGCAGTAGTCCACTGAGGCGCTTCCGTCGTTGGCTATTCTTCACTAGACCTTAGCCTAAACACCATCTGGATTTAGTTTCTTTATCATAACTAAATCTAGGATTTCATGTAAAATATCAATTCAACGGTCTTTCATTCGGAACGTGGTATACCTTATTCCTGGCTTGTCCCATTAAGTGAAGGCTCACTGTGTGTTATACGGATAGGTTTTTCATCCGGAAGATAGTACACCTTATTCCTGGCTTGTCCTGTTAAGTGGAGGCTCACTGTGTGTGATACGGATAGGGTTTTCATCCGGAAGATAGTATACCTTATTCCTGGCTTGTCCCATTAAGTGAAGGCTCACTGGGGTTGACGGCCCACTCCATGTACGGGATGGGGGTTGACGCCCCACTCCATTACGGGATGGGGGTTGACACCCCCACTGCCCCACACTCCATGTACGGGATGGCCTGGCTGGTTGGTTGTGGTCATCCGCTCAACGACGAGGTCGGGTTGACGAGCTCGGGTTGATGAGGTTGGGTTGACGAGGTTGGGTTGACTTCCCGCACAGTCTTACATTTGCAGACAATCAGCGACACCGGAATGATGTAATTTTTAGGCGGGCAGCCATCGTTCTAACTTCCCACTAGCGATCAGACTGCCCTTTTACGCATCGTCTTTCAACTATTTATATTTGTACCTATTTCTTTTTGCGCAATAAAATATCATCAAATCGTATCAAAGTGCGCGTATGCCTGATGTCACGTATAGCGCGTAGCCTTTGTGCTCTATCTTCTTGTTACCAACTTGTCTGTTTGCTAATCATTTTTATCTCTGTTTGCTTTGTATTCTCAGTTGATGTTCATTTTTTCCTTTTGTCACCGGCCCAGATTTTGGCCCTGTAACTAACAAAGCCTTTTCACTTAAATCGGCCATAAAAATATCAGAGGAAACCAAGCTTAACCGACCCTCAACGTAATCTTTCTTTCCCTAAATTTTCTTTGAGCGGGAGTGGTTACTTGACGACCATCTTTTTTCTGGAAACCAACGAGTTAGTACCAAACTAGTTTAGGTTATAAAGTAGCTCTGATGTTTCGTTACAGGCCCTGAATGATTCAATTGCCAAGGATTCTCATAATGGAATAGCTTATTACCAAAGAGCCTGTCTGCACTACCAGAATGGAGGGTGAGGGTTGTTTACCCCCCCCCCCCCCCCCCCCCCCTCTCCCTCATTAGGAGTTAAGTCAGTGTTAAGTGAACTCTGTGGATTTCGTTGCTTAGAGTTGACTCGTAGTTGATGGCATGACTGTGGTATGGGTGATCATGGACCTATGGAATTGGCTCTGTTACTGCGGTATCATGGTGCACCGTTTAAGATAAATGTTTGACCTTCAAGAATTCTCCGATGAGCGAATGTGATTCTTGCACAATTTGTGAGCGATTGCGCGTAATTTGGCCGGGAAAATTCGCGTCTGTTGCTGAAAAAAACTTTTTAGTCTCAAGACCGCTTATTCTTGTCACTCCCACTCAAGTTCCACAGAGTTGTCTGTCACAAGGCATAATACCCCGCCGCCGATGTTTGTTAGCACAATGCATTCACAATGCTCTGAGTTTGCGGAAGGGTAAAGTGGCAACAATTGTCCGGGCGTTTTAAAAATCGGTTGGCTTTGTGGAGCTGTTAGCTGAAGCTAAGCTGCACCGGCAATGTACAGTAGCAGACTAATACAGATACCATGCATATGTAATGTGTGCACCGCACCTTCTTGGTCTCCAATGTGATGCACACACCAAACACCATTTTTAATTATAATCGGGAATTTCATGTTATGAAAAGGCGCGGCTCTAGTTTATGGCCAGTCGTTGTTCGAAATGTGAGCTAAACTAAAACTGTATATGCACTGTGGTTGGTGGTACAGAATGTTCTGCAGTTGCACAAACATGGAACGCGGTTAATGAAAGCTTCTTTTGCATGGATAACATCTGTTAAGCCAACAGGTAACCACCTCTACTACTGTCCTACGACACCATGACAAGCCACACGGGTCATAAAAAGCCTGCAGTTGATCAGAATACCTCCTTTACCGTTTACAAACAGCCGATATAAACATTATCCCCAGCCAATTTCTATGGGGAGAAGCTGTAGCTTAAAGGGTAAGGTAATTCCCTTTGAGTCTAGAACTCCGGATCCGTCTTCAATGACGGGGGTAGCAAGGGCTTAGTGGGTAGTATATTCGACTTTCCACCAGGTGACCCGTATTCAATTATCTGCATCGCGTTGCGCCTTCCCCGTCGTCAGAATCCCACCATAGCATACAATAAGGCAGGCTCACTCATAGAGTACCAACTTCATATGGCAAGCCGTGGGCTATCCTGAAAACGAGCCATTGGCTTGATTTGATTTGGTAGTTATATTTTACATGGATAGCTTAAATAAAACTAGAAGTCTTTTTTACATTAGGTCCATGAAGCGAAGGAGGCATTAACCAAGTAATTGGTCCGGCAAACAGAGTCCATTTGATAGTCCCGGTCAACGTTGAAAACATTTATATCTTGTGGCTTAATGATGTCATCCATGTAAAACAAGATGATCTTATCCGACGCGTCCTGGCACTGGGCTCTCCGGTACACTGAGCTTTGTGTTTCGAGACGAGGCTTTAAGTTACGTGTTAGAGACGAGGCTTTAAGTTACGTGTATGTCCGGGAATGCAGGAGTTTTTACTAGCGCCCGTTTCCATAAATAGACCGGAGTAGTCGCAGCGGTGATTTTTAATAAATGGTTTTCTGCAATAATGGTTCTGATATTCAAGCTCGATTAGATTCAAGGTTAAAACGATTGCTTTAATTAGGGATTCGCTAAGCCTAACCCTAGTTATTTTGTCAGTTCCCCACGAGTGTGAGCTCCTCGATCATCTGTCGTGCTAGATTTATACGAGGACGTCCGTCGACAGAACGAGCAGAAATCATGTGACTCTATACGGCGTCGAACGCGGATTGAAACAAAATATACATTCAATGTTCGGCTTGAATTATTTTATTGGTGGGGGTTCGAGACTCATATATCTCAGAGGTCTCCTTGAATTTTTGTGTTGTGTCGACCGCGTTGGCTGGGTGTGGAATTTTTTCATCGATGAAGTCAATCGTCGACTGAGGACTCATCAATGAACGCCCTCGTATAAACCTAGTAAATCTTTCAAGTGCCCGCATATCTTGAAGGTCGGGTGTCCTACATATTATAGTTATTCTCATACAATTTGATTCTTAGATCATAGCCATAGGCTTATCCTCAATGGCAGTCCGTAGAGTGGCAGTCCGTAGAGTGGAAGACCGCGGCTTGGCAACCCGATAATAAATAATCGAACAAAAGCGAAGTCCTTTTAGTCTAGTCGCTTGTAATATATGGTGGTAGAAGAAATAAATTCGGTCCCAATATTTAAATCCGTGTCACACAGGAGTTTCTTATGTGTGAAACGATCATCCATTTGAAAGTCATGCGCTATACTGTTCTCATAAATCCAGTAAGGCGTTGTAGAAAATCCTGTTCTATATTAAATGGAAGACAGTGATAGACTCATCTGGCCCATTTCAGTTATATAGAATCATGCCGTGACTTCCAGAAGGCGTGTGACACTATGAGACAGGCGACTGTGATAGATTACTCCCAACTCGGACTGAGGTGTAAACTTTACCAACATGAGGTGAGTGAAAAAAAGAATAACCGCACCGTGGGACGGAGGTAAACATTATTATTGCCATCGGCAGCGTCATCATCGTGATCAGTCTCAATGATTATACCAAGATAACTATTCCATTCAAACTGATGGAAACAAAAGAGTGTGAGGTGAGACGTCCGGTGTACCCGTCGCTGTAATCGTTTGCCCGATTAGTCCACCCAGTCGCTGAGTGGCTTCCAATAATACTATTTAATAGAAATTTCGGAGAACACTCAGCTAATCAGCTACTGGGTCGACTAATCGGGTTATACTTTAGAGCCCGGACTCCGCGATACTGTAGTTTTGCCATGCTCAAACTGGTCTTCATCAGCATAGCAGCGGATCGCACTACTTTGTAAACAGTGAGCCCAATTCTTTTATTTCTACAAAAACAGCTGCAATTATATCCTGATTTGGCTATCACTAGTCATGGTCAGCTTTTAATACGTTACTCCTGTCCAGGCAACAACTTCAGTAGCTGTGGTCATTGTCATCGGCAGCATCATCATCATTATCGGTATAACGAAGACATCAAATCAAAACTCTACAAAATCTAAATTCCGCGTCCTTTGAATTAGGGAATATTCCTGAAGTAAAAATATAAAACTTGATTATGAGTAGCACAGTAATTGACTTTCTGGTCCGGAATTTTCCAGGGCAAGGTCCTTGGATAATTTATGTTCGCTCGAGTGTACTTCATTGAGAAGGTAGCTGTATGGGTGTGGTGTGACCTCAAGGACGAATTGACACAGGAAAAGGTCCTGGTGTCCTGTTTAACTCCACTAATTTATTATATTATGTTTGTAGTGTATTTACAACGAGGGGGCATGTCATCTGCAACTCGGCAGTCGACAGAAATGCCTGGATGCTCTCCAAGAAGCCGCGCTGCTCGCCGCTAAGAACGGCCCGTCCTTTCAGACGATTGACATTGAAAGTACGACAAAAGCAGTTACAGTGAGTGTCCCCGCATTACAGCGAGCCTCTCCGCATTACAGCGAGTGTCCCCGTGTTACAGCAAGTGTCCCCGTATTACAGAGAGCGTCCCCACTCCACAATGAGTGTCCCCGTGCTACAGCGAGTGTCCCCGTATTACAGCGAGCCTCTCCGCATTACAGCGAGTGTCCCCGTGTTACAGCAAGTGTCCCCGTATTACAGTGAGCGTCCCCACTCCACAGCGAGTGTCCCCGTGCTACAGCGAGTGTCCCCGTATTACAGCGAGCGTCCCCACTCCACAGCGAGTGTCCCCGCATTACAGGGAGCCTCTCCGCATTACAGCAAGCCTCCCGCATTACAGCGAGTGTCCCCGCATTACAGCGAGCGTCCGCATTACAGCGAGCGTCCGCATTACAGCGACCGTCCCCGTGCTACAGCGAGTGTCCCCACTCCACAGCGAGTGTCCCCACATTTCAGCGAGCGTCCCCACTCCACAGCAAGTGTCCCCGTATTACAGTGAATATCACCCGCGTTACAACAATTGACCCCCACCCCGCTACAGCGAGCCTCTCTGCATTACAGCAAGTGTCCCTGCGTTACAGCGAGCGTCCGCATTACAGCGACCGTCCCCGTGCTACAGCGAGTGTCCCCACTCCACAGCGAGTGTCCCCACATTTCAGCGAGCGTCCCCACTCCACAGCAAGTGTCCCCGTATTACAGTGAATATCACCCGCGTTACAACAATTGACCCCCACCCCGCTACAGCGAGCCTCTCTGCATTACAGCAAGTGTCCCTGCGTTACAGCGAGCGTCCCCACTCCACAGCGAGCGTCCCCATGCTACAGCGAGTGTCCCCGTATTACAGTGAATATCACCCACGTTACAGCAATTTACCCCTACCCCGCTACAGCGAGCGTCTCTATATCACAGTAAGTGTCCCTGCGTTACAGCGAGTGCCCACCTATTGTAGCGAGAGTTCCGCCATTACAGCCAGAGTTCCCT
>Ga0224511_10003579_pt1 | contig 11290 bp, 2 predicted proteins | sample SF_May12_sed_USG_2_FD_169988 | JGI IMG/M metagenome (GOLD analysis project Ga0224511, IMG submission 169988) | Sediment microbial communities from San Francisco Bay, California, United States - SF_May12_sed_USGS_8_1 | ecosystem: Environmental > Aquatic > Marine > Sediment | place: USA...
TGCGCTAGGGGGCGTCAGTGGTGTGGCATCTTTCATTACCACTGATGAACAGCTTCAATAAAACCGAGGCTGCTGTTTTCTCATTCAGGCCTTGTTTCCTGAGGGCTACCCTTTCTTCAGTTTAATAAGTAATTATTAAATCAATTTTCACGTATTTGGAACCAAATCCATATCAGAAAAGTGCCCAATGATGTGCGCACAAAATTACACATTAATTTAACAAAAGTGTTTAGACTCAGCACTGTTCATGCAACCATTGTGTATCTTTGTTGATAATTGACTAGATAGTGATTTAGCGTAGGAAATATTAATACCATTTTTTTAATAAACTAATTAATTGTTTAATTTATTATATATTATATATTATTATTATATTAATTTATTGCAATATTGGTTCCTTCCTTTTATTATTTACACTAGCAGATGTTATTGCGTGTTAAATCTTCATGTATTTTTTCACCTGCAGATTATTACATTTCATTTTAAGTGGTGTGTTGAATTTATAATACACCTTTTGTAATAACAATTATTGAATATGGTCTTACATCTATTTTATGAAAAGTGGTATGTTTTATACGGATTATTAAAATAATACACTGACATTTTAGACATATCATATTGCTAGGTAGTATATCTTCATATGTAAAAGAAATAAGCAATGGACTGTTTTAAAATGACATACCGGTACGATGATGATGACTCAAAGGTGTGTACATTTTACTGTTTTATTGTCTTGATATATTTATAATAATATGAATCGTATACATTTTAGGGGTACTATGGACAATAGCTAATTCATACATTGATAAGTCCCTGTGTTTTCTATTTCAATAATATGGGGTTCCCATCCAGGCGACGTGAGTAGTAACTCAGCAGTTGACAGTTTTGTCATAGGAATATGCACCCGTTTCAATGTACGCTTAGGACGCGTTATTGTTTTTATTGGTAAAATGTTCGAATGTTACCAAAGATATTAAACGCAATTGATACCATGTGTTTATTAAATTAAACAATATTTATCATGTTGCTAACTACACAAGACTGGGAGTATAAAATGTACCTTGTTAACATTTGAAAATAGAGGTCCGCTCATGATCTATGCGGGCGTCAGTGATGTGGCATCTTTGATTACTATTAATGTATAGCTAAAACCCCGAGGTTGCTTGCACCCCACGCCCTCCAAAAATTTAAGACAGAAGAAGGTACATATTAATCATAAAATTATGTAAAAATAGTTGTGGCAGCTCTACTCGGTATATGAAAGGTTAACAGTGCAAAATTCTAGAAAGGTTTCATGGGCTTTGATTAAGCCAACCTATAATCAATATAACGTGGTGCCCAGTCCATGTGAACGAAAATAATTCCAAGAGAGTAAATGCTCCGACATATTGTGTCGTTGTCCTTGTTAATATTAAGAGTACTTAATAGTACTTCGTATTTGAAATTGCATCTTTAATATTAGTCGTACATTTTTTTCATGTAATGTATTTCACATCGTGTCAATATTTTTTTAACAATGTCATAAAGTATTCCGAATACGGATTATATTCAACGTTTGTATGTTACATCTTGTTCTGTGTTACCTTAACCTTATGTTTTTGTCTGTCACTTTAACTTGGTGTCCTTATACGTTAGCATATATGATTGGTCTTTTAGAACGTAACTTTATTATAAATCATGTAATAGATATGGGCTCAGGCAGAAAGAAACGTCAATACTAAAGTGATAGAAATCTATAGTATATTTTCTTATTTGTTTTTTGTTTTTGTTTTTGCATCATTCACCCAAGAAAACGTTCAAACGAGATATTAAATCGGCAGCGAATTTATTGAGGGGAAATGCAGTTGCACATATGAAAACTGTTTAATCAATCTCCAGTTTCTATAAATTCTCCCTAAGAGAAATTTGACTTAATTTAAACGTCATCGCAATTGTCCCGTGCAAATAGATTGGTTTCCGTCGTGTTGGTGTAGATCCATTGAATGCGTGACACACAATCGCTCTAACAACGCCAGTCAGCACCGTTTATGAATACTTACATATTATTATCATGTTCTAACAATGTCAACCGATTAGTAAGCGCAACTAGTAACAATTGCACAATTGACCTGTAACTACCCATCTTGATTTAGTAATATCGTAGTAGTCGAGTTCCCGTAAGGTAGACTGCCGCCAAATCTTATCAAAGGTGACAACATGGCGTTAAATCGATCAATACAACAAGAAAAACATGAAGACTTATGAAAAACAACAACAATATAATGTGCAACAAATCGCTGTAAACTATTTCAATAATTATCAGGAATATTAAATTAAAAACACGAAGCCTAGCGGGACAACAACTACTATTTAAAATACAAACGCGATAAAACGCAATACTGAATCTATTTTCATGTAATTATTACTCAGAATTTTCTGAAGACATTGTAGTGTGTGCTTTGTCATATTATTATAATCTACAATAGTTTTGATAGAATTGTAGCCTAACTCTTTAATAATAAATGACAACTTGACACTTTTCAATATTTAAAAAAAACAGATGTGATTTATAAAACTCTGTCTTAAAAACAAAGTAAATTGAGAGTCACATGGACAAGATGAATACAGAACAAAGACAAAGGTTTGTCAGATGCAGGTACTGCATAAATACTCGGAAAGGAAGACGAAAAAAAAAACGAAAAGTAAGTGTTTCTGTCGTCAAACAATTTGAAAATGCATTACAGAAAAAAATGTAAATAAGAAATGTTAACAAATGGTCACGACAAAATAACTATCAGCTGTATCTCCGTACAAATTAACATGCTTTTAAATCACTTGTAGTGTTCGACTACTTTACAACTGGAAAAAATGTATATACTTGTAACAAACTGTTGATCCTACAGAAGACTTACACGTAGTGTTTTTGTTCTTTCTTTAATAAATACATATTTATTACTTACAGTACTGGAATGATACTACATAATAAAATTGCCATCTGCATATTACATCAGTGTCTAGGTTATTGTAAATTTAAAACCACGCAAAAATTTTGGATTGTTTTTAGAATGCATTGTGTTTTCATAGAATATCATCTATATTTTATATGAACAGTTTATAGTTATTAAAAACCATGATCTCGCCGGATTGATCTAAAAAAGTATCTTATGTAACAGAGTAAGACAACTAAGTAAGATTCTGCTGGTAAATGTAGTCCCAGCCATGAATCTCTTTAGTCGTACTCTGGGTGGTTTATACTTCTTGAAGGATCGGACCCGGTGTGTCTGAATCAAAAGCTTAAGGACATGGAATTAGGTACCAGTATTGGCATACAAATACGGCATTTTGTACACTTATTATTTCAGTTGTTTTCCTGTTTTGTTTCATCAATATCGAAGGTCGTTAAAATAACACTTATTAGAGAATTCTTTAAACGGAAATACAAGATTTAGATTTAATGATTTATCATAAACCAAGACTCTGAACAGGGTATACGAGTTGCAAAAACCAACATACACACATATGAACTGCATCGTATATTTATAACATCAGTACTACAACAGTGTAAGCGTTTCTAGATTGACAGTATGACTCGAAGGAAATACCGTAATATGTAATTAATATTCAGAATTCAAGTTGTACACGCATAACTGTTGGTGGTCGATATAGTTGATGTTAACAGCCTTTTACATCACAACTACATGATTGGTGTAATTATGTCATTATTAGGAAAATTAGTAAGAATGGCGTGCATTGGAATGATAAAATGGTATGTGAACGAAGCGAAATTACTAGTAATTGTTCAACGCGGACAAGGTTGGTAATGTTTTAATAAGTATGTTTGATCATGTCAAATATGGTTTACAACATTCTTTATTTGAACATCTCTTTAATTTATATTATACATGTACATAAGCACAAACACAGAAAACTGAATAATCATATGCTTAACTCAAACGTATTGTGGTTGTTTTTAGACAACCTATGTCGGAAAATGCCTATTAAACGAAATATTCTTACTTGATGATATTTGGCTTTAAAACAAGTTTGACATATCCTCGCTGTAATACGATAACCCCGTATATAGAAAACAGTAACTTTTCAGGAGAAACAAAAAACTGTATAACGTTTTAATTAAATATCGAAATTTTCTGAAATTTGGAATATAAAATGTACAATGTATTTAATTACAAGATGATTCTTATCCCATAAAATGCTTATATACAAAGGCAAATATATCAAACCGGCCTCACACAGTATTCTTGCAATTGACCTATCGACAGCCAGCCCAAAATGGCGTCTTGACGGACCAGCTTTGTCTGGCCATCTATTGTATTCACTAGTCAATCATGCCTATGCAAATTGCTATCACCTTCACCTTGTCCGATAGTTGGTCAGTAATATTATAATTGCGCGATATGGCTTTCATATTATAATAAGTATTCATGCAAGCGATGCGTAATTCATGAAGACCAGGACATGAGGGCGGGCTGTAGTTAGGTCTATAGCACAATATTAGAAAGTCTATATTTTGGTGAACGTGGGTGTTCCAGTGGGTTTGAGGTTCGTTAACTTTGTATTTGTGTTGTATGAAGGCTTGTCGTTTGCACAACATAATAAAACTGATTACCTGTGATCTATTTGACCCGCATGGTATAATATAGTTACTGACTATTAGTCGGGTATAGTTTTAAAATTCTCTCCTTAGAGTCTATTATTGTTGTGCTTAGTGTTATTAATACATCTGTGGTGTGAATGTGGAATGCGAGTATGCGTTTTTTCTGACATATAAACAATTTTGTTTTTATATAATTGTCGTCTATAATGATATACAAAATACATGTATCGATATATTGATATCGGTAACAGTAAGGATAGTACGTTAATAAATGTTGTAGGAATTTAATATGTATATTGAATATTGCTTTTGTGTACGTATACTTTACAAGAGACTTAAAAAAAACATAAATTCTAAACTAATTTAAAGGTTGTATCTAAGCCAGTCTGTAACATATGCACACTAGATGCAAGTGGTTTAAATCGTGTTTGATGTCATAGACTGCCTTGAATGATAAAATATTGGAAACCAATTGAAATGCGAACATTAATTACCCTTATCTTCTCTGAACATCCAAGGTGGCTAAACTCGATCCTGCAAAATACCTTGGGTTTACGCGATATAATTTATGACTTGACATGAGATTGAAAGGGAATTAAATAATAGTAGTATCAGTACACCTTAAAGGTCGCCTTTACTGCATGCAAATGTACGTTTGTCTACATCTTACACGACGCTTGGTCTTAAAGCCACCAGAGCACAGTTTGGGCACACACAAGGGAAAATTCTTAAGTATCTCAAAGAATCTAAAAAATCTGCGTGATAAAGCAGATACAGTTACACTTCCAGTACACCATTTAATATGAGGGGAAATCAGTTTCTTGTCAATTGGAAAGAAAAAACTAGTTACCTGCGTTGCATGCATATTTTACCTTTTAAGTAGTTGGGTATATTATGTTAATTTGATAGTTTTAAATTTTTGATCCGGAGAAAAACATGTCAAGCGTACAGATCGGTTTATATTTCATAACATTGCACATTTTATTTAAATTGTAAGTGATTTGTTGAGCAATTGTATAATGCATTTAACGCACAAAATATTTCCTGTTAATAATTATTCATTACTTCGCAGTAGGTCAATACAAAATGCTTTAATAACTTTTTAACTCATTATTCCCTTTAGAATCACGTGGCATAAGTTGCCTCGCAGACAATCAGAGATCCGCGACTGTCATTCTCTTATTGGAAATTTGCAGAACTGAAATATTTTACATATAACGGTAGTGATGGAACTGAAGTTTCCATAGTTATATGAATGATGTGTGGTCCTCACTTTGAGAGTATTGCTATCACAGAGATATGTAATTTCCACACGTAAGGCGTGTAAATTATTGGGATAACAAAAAAGACAATACGCATGTCATTGTTTAGTTAAGACATAGATAACATATTTATATTGATTATTCCAAGAAACGTTTAGGCTATTTACATAATACGGTATAAATAGTGTTCTGTTGTACAAACACAAACAACGTGCCTTTCAATAAATAAAATGTAAGATTTGAAAAGTGTTGGTGTATATTCAGTCTTCAAACTAAGATACGAAAACAATAATAAGTACCAAGTATTCTAATATCATATTTGTAATATGTCTACGAGATTATTATATATACGTGTGATTCTATATTTTGAATGAAGGCTTAGTGGCAAACACAAATATGTTACTGGAGCCTCATGGAGGATAATATTGTGTAAAACAATGCATCAAGTGCATCATAATCCTAGGTCCCTGGACATGAAATATTCGACACTGGACAACAAACCGTTCAAAAGTTTCAACAAAACATGCACCCATAGGAAGGGTGGCCCACATGTTAACTTGCAACTGACGAAAATACGTGAACCACAGCTGATCATTATAAGAAACAAATACACCAAAGAAATCGTTGATCTAGAGGTATGGAGTTATGATATGCTAAATGTTCGGTTGGGTCATTATAATGTTTTTTCTGTTATATGTGTTATTTGTTGGACCGACTCTTTTTGTTTTCTGTCCGGGCCATGCAGTCATATAAAGGTGGCTCTGTGTTCTTGGTATGCAACATGGTGGCTTTGGACATCGTTTACATTGATATAACTTTACATATGGATAGTGATAGAGTGTAGTGTCATTTTCGATGTGCACTCAGTTTGTTTTTTCTTCAGTCAGCCAAAAACATTTAAGGGTAACTTAAAGTTAATACTATTTCATAAGCGTTACCAAAGTAAAATTCCACCAACACATGTGTCAAAGTTTGAGATTTTGGATCCAATTGACGAAGTGACTTCGCTTAGATGAATGAAGTAAAAAAGACGCATCAAATTTTTTTGGTATTTAGGAGGAGTTTTATCAGTCTACAAGAACTGTTAAAAGCGGTGTCAAAATGATTTAAAATTTATATAAATATGTAATATATTTGCAAAAATATGTTATGAATATAAATCAACATGTATTAATAAAATATGTATCGCCCTCATGTTTGACATTTACACCGTTCATGATGCTTTAGGTATGTATTTCAAAGAGGTGATATTGACATATTAATAGGGTTTTTAAAACTGTAATCCTCAATCATGGCCTTTCAAACAATACCACATTCTCAATATCGCTTAAATAGTCAAATGGACTTAACATGTCATACTCATATTATAGTCTACGAAAGGCTGTTATGCGCACCACCATCCATCGTGACATTCCGGCAAGCACAGTATAATCAACAAAATTACTTTTTATATTTTATAACAACGTTTTCGTATTACATGATTTGTTCTAAAAATAAAAAATAATATGCATGACTTTTGTAGTTTTAATGGTAATTTCCGGAATATCCAGTCTTTAACGCATCTAATTGTTTTGTATCGTAATTGTCAATTTTATAATTATTATTATTAAGACTCAATTAATATCTAATTAAGAAGATGGTGCCCGATAGATACTCACCCACTCCCCACCTCCCCGACAGATGGTGGTGCGTGTTTAATCTCGATTTTCCCAATCACCTGCAGATTATTACTACAAAACGACATTTCCTGAATGTGTTTTAATGGCTGACAATAGTTTTGTAATAATAAGTATTGCTAGTTTTCGTGTAAAGTATCGTTCAGCAGACAAGCAATGGTGTGATTAATATTTCTAATGTTTGATTCTGGCCTGATAGGTGATGAATATGTGTACATATGTTTTACACAAACATTATACGTGTTTGATTATATATCCTACGGCGTAGGCAATAATGCGATGATACTCTATAACATGCAAGTAAACGAACATTTATGTTTTAATGTTTAAAAATGATTCAAATTAGATCTAGCTATCGCCATGTGTTCGATGTCATGTTTTAAATTGATTAATGTAATACCACTGACGTTTCAAACATATTATTTGCCAAGGACAGGAGTCTTTGAACAAGCAATCACTGTATCATGATGAAAGGTGAAGAATTAGAGGTGTGTAATTTAATTGTATTATTATTATCAAAACATTATATTTATACAATATGTTGATAATGTACGGACAATCATACATTGATAATACATTGTCGTTTAAATGTAATAACTCATATGACTGACATCTTTAGCAAGTGTTACCATAAATACTTATTTCAATATTATTTTACTGAGAACATTTATCAAATTTAACACACACAAAAAAAAATAGTTTTTATGAATACAAAATAACCTTTTTTTAAAGTTATTTAAGCTTATAATGAATTTTTCTTCATGTTCATTTAGAACCATTTTATCATCCAGTTTCAGCTTTTAAATTTTATCAGTTAATGCAGCTTTATAAGCAATGTTAAAAACTAAAAGGTGCGGGTATTGTGAAAAATAAAAAAGTCCGTTAGGGCTGGCACACGCGGTATGTTTGCGCATTCATGCTTTTATTTGAGGATGATAATACTGTTATGTGACTTTAGGGCTCTTGTTTTTTTCCTGAGGGCTTTCCCTTTCATCAGTATAGTTTAGAACATATGCCTTCGCATTCTAATTCTAATTAACGGTACCTTCGTACAAACAAACGATGTTTCTATGACTTATTAGAGATATTTAAAATAGAATATTAAATCTGCATATTTTTCCAGTTTAATTGTTTAAAAAGTAAACTGTGTAATATACATTTAAACCATGAATTTGTTTTTAAGTGAAACAAATACAACATCATCATATATAATATATAAATACATATTACATAAATAATTAAGGTAATCGTCCAGGTCTTGTCAAAATGAACTGATAATTAGGAATATATAGAACAAATTAGTGTTACGTAGAATTTGTAATTCCTTTCTACCGGTTTACACTTCTTATATTTATAAAATACATGTACATATAATAAGCAATTGCTTGCACCATTAATATTGGAAAATGAAATATTATAGTATTAATTATACATTTTATTAAATGTATTTCTCCCTCGAACAAAGAAGATTAAGTCCCATTGAGGCAAACTTTGCCATACGAATTATAAAATTTAAAAACAATATGTACGAAACTGTGAACTTTGTGTTGCATCCGAAAAGTTAGTAAACCCATATAAGTGCATAAACAAGTTCAGACTAAGTTAGTTATACCCAATTAACGAGCACTGTCTTTTAAAAAGTGACGTTGAATACTGTATTATTTTTGATCTGAAATAAGAAGGTAATTCTACGCCAATCAGATATCCGGATAAGCGTTCAATTTCGTAATAAAACTAGCAATATGCTATGATTGTTGCTGAAAACGTACACACTAGTGATTGAAATCTGAATAAGGCACATAATTATTTAATGGTTTTTGCTTCATCAACTTGGAAAAAGGTTTAAATAACAATGTATTTTATGAGCAAAACCATTGACAGAAAATGCAAATGCAGACATGTAATTGTTGATTCAAGCTTGTGGTTCTGCCTTTGATGTATGTTAAGATTAAAAGCAAAACACGATTTTTCTCCTATTACATTCCATCGGATTAGGCATCTGTAAATGTTTTGTTGTTGGATTTGAACGCCGTAACTCTGATTTGCGCCAATCGCGCAAAGAAAATATATAATTTCGCATTACAATTCCAATAACAACTTAAATAACCTAATATTTAGCGTAACCATACCAAGTGCACTAGTAAACGTTTGACATTAACATGCACCAACCCTTCTTGATAAGCGGTATGTTGTCTGTGTGTAATCGGAGGCCAAAAGCAACATTATAAAGGTTTATGTTGTATGAGGTAAACTAAACCCACCTTCTTTGGCGCGAAACTTATTACTACAGCCGGTTTGTATTGCTTGTGTGGCGGCTTTAAAGAATCACTGTCAAATCGACTCCCGGACATATCTACCCCGTCCTTTATTGTCACGTTTTGTATTATACGATGTCAATTTAAGAGTTAAGGTAGCGATAGTATTTATAGAGTATTTAATTTACAGGTCCTTTCGTAAAAAGCGCTAAACAGTACACCGAACGAATGCAGATAAACACATGACAGGAACTTTTTTTTCGTAACACAAATGGCACATGTACAAGGTACAGACGGGAAGGGAAATATCCAGTATGACAAAATTGACGGAAGGGGAATTGTCCGGGACGGGATTTGTTCGTACACCGGCTTATAAATGTCGCCCCTAATAAATATCATGTGCAAGTGTAGTTTTTTCTGGTCCTCTGAGATCATGAATTTATGTATGTTTTGTTTTGAAAAAAGACTTCCTCTTAAGCGCTGGAGGCATCAGGGGTGTGACATCTTTCAGTTCTATTGATGAACTATTAGTATGTCGCGTGTGATAATTTGTATTTTACCGCTTATTCCTATATTTGTTACGTTTAGATATAAATTGTGCATAACCAGCATGCATGGTGGCATTTTAACTGTTTTGTTAAATTTTCTGTTCAGAATTTGCTCAATATTCAAATAATAAGGTAACAAAGATAATTAGATGTTCTGCTGTTTCAGGCGGGGTTTAACTTAAGTTTATAGTTCTGTCTGTAAGAGAAATACCTTTTGATACCGTAAAAAAATCCCCCCCCCCCATCAATTGATTAGTATCTCGATTGATGTCATAAGCTGCCATCAATGTTTAATATTAGCAACTAAGTGATAGACTATCATTAATTACCCTTATCTCTTTAGAACATGCGAGGTGGCTTAACTCGCTCCTGCACATTATTATGGCTGAACAAGCACAGGCTAAAGTAGAATTTAATTGGAATTGAAGCACGCTATGAATAACATGTTTTTGGAAGTTTTTCTGCGTGCGACCAGCTCCGTCAATTTCACAACGACTTTAAAGATGCTAGGTCTGTATATTGATAACCTTTTAATTGGTCACATATTTTGCAGTTTAATAAATACACTAAATGAATTACCATTGATTGTCAAAGGAATTGCAAAATGTCATGACAAATAATGTGCTTTGAACAAAAAAGTAAAAACAAATACGCAAACATAAAATCCTTGCAAGAGCCGGGAATTTAACGTCTTGCTTGACTGTTCCAACGACTCATATAAATATATATAATAAAGTCAAGCAGTGATAATTTTTCGTTTCAAAACAATGGGATAAAAAAGTGCACATGTTGGAAAACAATGGTTTTTTTGGGAACACAATGGGTTTTGGGAAACAATGGGTTTTTTTTAAAAAGCAATGTTTTTGACACGACTTCACACATGATTTATTTTGATTATAGGGCATATGCATTTTATCAAAATAAAAGCTATTCATGTTTTACATAAACTTTCTTT
>Ga0224511_10003580_pt1 | contig 11289 bp, 4 predicted proteins | sample SF_May12_sed_USG_2_FD_169988 | JGI IMG/M metagenome (GOLD analysis project Ga0224511, IMG submission 169988) | Sediment microbial communities from San Francisco Bay, California, United States - SF_May12_sed_USGS_8_1 | ecosystem: Environmental > Aquatic > Marine > Sediment | place: USA...
ACTATTTTCTAGTATTTATAGCATTAAATCTTGTTTAAACAAAGATGTCAATTACGTCAAAGGATCGATCAATTGTAGTTACCTCAGTAGTTTACTTTTTCATAGCTTTTGTAGACCGACTTGTATTTGAGTCCAACACTTGAAGTGACATGTAAACACTAGTTATTGTCACATTGAACAATGGTAAAGAGTAACGATCTTGTCACCGTACAACATTCTATAAAACAATTTTTTGAAATGTATTTGACAGACCTAGCATCCTCTTTAATGTCAAGTTTAAAACAACGGGGTGCATAGTTTTAACTGTAAATATAAAAACATACATACACATTATTTGCATTTAATCGTCGATGTAAACACAAGAAGAGGAGTACACTTTGCTGATGCTAAATAATTAAAAAACAAGAAATGTCTTTAAAAACGACAAACTCCTCTCAAAACCTCGTTCAAAAAAAGAGATGGATACCATCCGGAATGAGCGGTCGAAAGTGATTAATATAAGTTGGAATAACTTGTTTCGCAATCGACCTTAAATAAATAAGTTTAAATAAAAAAAGACAAACGGCGTCAGATTAAAAAAAGAAGAAAATATAACACAAGGTTAAGTACTTGTACACAAATCTTACACAGATGACAGAAAACTTAAAACGCATATTGTCAAGTGGACAGCTATTTTGGCCAACTTTGTTAGAAAGTAAGTGATGTCTTCAAATTCCATTAAGGAGATTCATTACTTGTGGAATGACAAACCGAGGCAGGAAAAACTTGCAAGTCTTATCTTGTACACATAGCACATGCTCAAGCCAATAACATTAAATGAGAGTTTCAAGTCAAAAGTTGTTGCGTTATATAATCTCTACTAGACAAATGAGCTCGTGGTCGCAAACATGGGCAACAAAACATATAATTTGTTCATAAAATAAATGTTTTTATTGTTCCAGGTTTTAATTTAATTCATTACTTATAATAGTGGAATTTTAACCTCTTGGTTTCAATTAAATTCCATAGTTACACCTGACCTTCTGCAAATTTTACAGCACAAACCTATTTCATGACTCAAAGTGTAAACCCCGGAATTTAGACATAGTGAGGCGAACATTGTAGATATGTTTAAAGATAAAAAAGGATGTAAAAATGTAGACAATTCAAGTTGAAGGGCACCATGACAAATTGGCCCGAACAAAAACAAACACATAGAACAGAACAAATCATTATGTCCGATACTAATCGTTTTCGACCAACTAGTTTATGAAATATACATTTATTTGAACATTATAAACCTAACTCCATAATTTTAGGTAGGCATTCTTGTTTTGTTCTATGTTTTTAAAAAAGATCAACATTCACGACTGTGTAGTTAAATCAGGTACGACATCTGCTAGAAAACAAAGAGTTATTTGTTAAGATAATTAAAGTGGGTTGGATTAAATTACCCCATTTTAAAATTATATAAACATAATTTTATGTGGAAAACAGATTGATATAGACTATGGTTTGTGTTATGTGTTATTTAATAAATGGCATACATAAACTGGTGGGCGGAGTTATACCTACTTTATGGCACATATAACAACTCTTTCATTTTTCATAACACTTTCTTGACTCTTCACATGAACATGTATATATAGATGATTGTTAAAAACACAGACTTTGGGAAGAATCAATACACTTAATTCATAGATATTGCCCTCTGATCGACATAAACTATGACTGCTTGAACGCTGTACTGACGTCCAACAGAGTACATCATTTCACTCGTTCTTGTCGATGATTTTCATCAAACTTAAGTTATTTACAGCGATGATTCACAAATGCTTCGTCAGTAAGAAAGGTGTTGTTATCCATAAGTTTACCAAATATATTTTAAATCTTACTGAAGGTCGATGTAAGAGAGAGATGTATGTTTTTGATGGGAGTAGATCTGTTTCTATTCTCTTGACCATGTTTACGAGAAGACTAGTACTAAGTCTTTGGCACATAGTTTGAGGAGTCTGGTATATGCTACTGCAAGTCTTTAACCAAGCTATGTAAGTTGTTCTGCAGCTCATTGGTTTGTTTCATTTATGAACATGACATATTTTCACTTCAGTTCGACACGTTTGCCACTATGATAGAGTAGAGGAGATTCAAACAAAAATTATTCATTTGCCAAGGGCTTTGTCAAGCGACACTCTGCTATGGTAGAGGCTGCAATACTTAATTATGCATCAATTATATCAGAACAAACATAGGCAGCAAACACAAGAGCCTGCTTACAACGAAAACCTGAATAGCTTTTGTTAAGGGTTTCAGAATTATATGGAAGTTGTTTAGGGTTTGATTATATCAGCCGACAAGGGAAACAGACATGCGGCGCTTTTGTTCTCTTGTTCTGCATACACCACTGTAAAACAAAAAAACATCAAATATTTACAGCGACACTTGAAAACTAGAAACATTTCAATGCAGTTACTGAATAGAACGTCTCGAACATAAATTGTAACCTTGAGCGCGTATCAAAGCTACGCTGCAGGCACCTAACAACAACTGCTTCTGATGCAAAATTCATAAAACTTTTATATAGTGTACTTATTTCCTAGACTTCATTGACGAATGTTCAACAATTTAACGTGCATTAAGGGTTACAATATATGTTTATGTGTGCAGTTATTGCACTTTCAAGTTTCGAGTCGTCTTAATTTTGCTTTTTGAATATCGGTTTGATCAAACCAGGGTTACAACTGATACTGCTGCGGTAACTTATCCAAATATGGACGTGTTATTGTGTGACAATAAAACACACTTATTTTATTGAAGACAATTGCAATCCTGCCAACAGTTGTTGACCACCATTTTAATTAACCTACTTTAGGAAATGTATAAATTATACTTTTATTTATATCAATGATTGCAAAACAATGATAATTTTAAATGTAATACAAAAATGTATGTGTGTTTGGTCAATTCTAAAAATGATTTATTATTGAATAAAACAACAAACGCGAACACCTCGTTGAAGAAGCTTTTAGTGTTATTCAGTCGCAGTCAGACTTAAACAGGAGACAGTATCAATAAAGCGTCAAGTAACCACCATTTTAATTATAACAAACAATTTCAAACGTTGAACTCTAGTTTAGAGAAATATAGTTATAAAAAAGCACCTGACCATGAAACCGATGAAGATTTACGCATAAGATGTAGTTTCAGGTACAAAGTTATGCAATATAAACACCCAAAGTTAGGTAGCGTAGCCAACAGGCAAAGGGAATGCGTTTATTTCGTATATATATATGTCTACTGAGACTCTAACTGACTTAGTGTTTATTGTAGTTTTTCCTAGTATTTGTATAAACTGAATATTAAACTGACTTATTACTGTCCGTATAATAAAAATTATTTCCAGTGAGCAACCTATGTATGTAATAGCCTTTTGCGAATTATGTACGGACTTACCACCTTAAAACTGCGTTCCAAGGGGAGGGTCTACCTCATGATTGACAAACTGCTTGATAGAAACAACCTCATGTTATTCAATGTACGTATATTGTACACATGAATTCTCATATTTAATTGGTTGTTGCTATGACATAATCAAATTACAAACATAACATTATTAACCACGAAATGCCACGAGGAACAAATACATACTATTCATTACATTCCGAGTGAATCTAACGTTTTCTTTGTTAATAATTACAATATTAATAGTACCATTATTTTAACAAAATGAAAGTGCTTGTGGCAAGCCTGGTGTGTCTATTGTGTGTCCTTCAACTGTCCCGCTACGCGTTCTACCAGCGTTCAAACGGATCTTCGACGACAAAACGTGCTCGGGTGCCGTCGTTTGTGTTCAATTATCTTAGGTTGCGGATCGTGTAGTTTTAGGGAAGGTAAAGGCTCGTTCATCTTTAAACTTTGTCTTTATATTGATACTCTAAAAGCCGGTCACGGACATAACAATATTTAAAACACCTTTAACAAAAAATAAATTGCAGAACAAATAGGGCTTTTAATGACAAATAAAGGATACTATCCACAAAGGAACAACACATCATAAACAATAAGTAAGGCAAACATAACAAATCCTTGCTTGCTAGAGGACTTGATCCGGAATCTCGAGCACAGCGGTTAAGTCCGCCACTAGCGCAAGAGTAATTGGCGAATGCAATATAGATTTATAACTGTTTTAAAGCTATAAATGCAAATCATACAAAAAAGTCAAAATTGCGGGTCACATGTGTTTGTTTATATTGAAACATGTATACATATATTCATCCATATTTGGCACAGTTTCTTAAAACAAGCGAAGTACGATTCACTGCTTAATTTAAGTCTGGTCTTATGATTCGTGACGATATTCTTTGCTATTCTTTAATTATATAGAAGCTAGGGAGCTGGTTATCTCATTATCAATTTCCGCGAACACTCTATAAAACCAAATGGATTCTACTGATCAAAAACAAATATTATTTATTTGAACTACACACACTATGATATGTTGAAGTGCTTTCGGGTGATTCTATTTGTTTAAAAAATCGGACGTATAAAACTTCTTTAAACAAAGGGACATATTAGAGCAATTTCTCTTTGTTATTAATGTCAATAGTTTTGAAAGAGTATCGTTAAAACTGAGTTCAAAGGCGTTCAGATGGAATATTTACTTAAAATAAAAAGTTAACACATGTTTTTATGTTTCCATGTTTAAACACGCATTATAGTCTGTATTTTCTAGAGATAAAAGCAAATGTATTATGTAGTCTCTTAAAATATATTCTACGGTTTATTTAAACAAGCTGTTGTTTATAATTTCAAATGTTTACCGGCTAATCAATCCAGTTACGATCAGAACAATTAAAGGTCCAACCTCTATGCGACATTTGTCACGTGATAAATTCTCGGCTTATGACTGGATTTCATATTCGGCGCTTTCGTAGAAATCAAAAACAGGGGAAACCATAACCACGCCCTTAGGCAGGTGGCTGATTTGTTTAACAAAAACTCATTGTGTCTAAAGTAATGTGTTAAAGTAGGTGCTGGAGTCTATAATATGCGCAGAAGAGGTAAAGGCGTTAAGAAGAACGCTTCGTGTATCTTCGCCATCACTGCACTGACATGGCTTTCTGTCTTGAACATTTAGCTGGAACTGCAATTGTTTTACTGTTTACTGTCTCACTGTGTGACGCAAAAATTGTGCGATACAGGTTTACTGAGAAGAAAAGTGTCGGAACAAACCATACTACACTTCACAGTATTTCGGATATTCAGTGCGTGAGAAAATGCAATAAAGAAAGACAGAATGGCAGGTGCACTCTGGCTGGATACGACAAACGAACGAAGACTTGTTACCTGAGCGACGATGATCCACAGAATGTCGTAGACACCGAAGATGAGATGACTGGTGTCTTCTATGGACCTGATGTGAATGGTAGGGGTATGATAATATTTTTATCAACATCAGTTTATTTTTGAAAACATTTGAAGAAGGTTATTGTTTAAAAAACTAGGTTTGGGAATTTTGTTAATGAGTGCTCACTGTAAAAAACAACAAAGATTGATTATACATATACATGTAGATACACATTATATATATAAATCATTGTTTGTGTTTGTCGTGACAATAAATAATGTCATAAGTATGCCTTGTAGTAATAGCTTTTCAACAAAACTGTCTCATAGTTTGTTTGTTCGGTCACTTACCTGGCCATACATTAGTATATTTTAAAACTACTTAACATATATTTTATAATCGAAAAGATTCAGTGACGCACGAAATAATCACATGTATACATTTGGATCTGGTTGTCCATCGAACACACATAATCTTCATTATGCAGGCTCAAATATATTTCCTTCTCGGCTACGTATTTCTAGTTAACTAGATCACCGTTTATTTTGAACTTAAAATGTTTAGGGCTCACTATATTTAAATACTATTACAACGAACATGACACACTGACTTAATTGGTAAGAGCGGCTATAGTCAACAGTAGGTTGAGTGATATCTGGTAAAGAAACATAACTGGCTATTTTTTACAAGCAAAATCAACTCCAAACAGATCTAAGAAAGGCTGAAATACAATAAAAATGTAAAACGTTAAGTCGTTAAGTGACCGATCGAGACGTTTAATATAGGATTGACTAATACTTATCCGATTAAATATTTACTTATATTTACTTATAACATTGGAATTAGCTCTATGTTTTAATGACCTCACATCAACTACAACTTAGAATTTACAATAGTTTAGCACATACGTCTTTTAGCTTTTCATTCCACAGATGTAATTTGTGCTGCTGATGAGCCCCTATTGAACGGCGTACCAGACAGCTACTTCACGGCTTCAAGCGAAGGCCGCCCAGCACACTATGCTCGTATGGTGGAACCATACACCAACTACTGGAATCCTTCGGGAGCTGAAAGGAGTGCCAATCCACAACGGGCGTATCTGCAAGTAGGTCAATTGTATAAAAAAATGGTATAGTGGGTAATTTAATAGCATGAATTGTATCAAATAGTTTATTTGAGTACGTTTCTTTTAGGGGAATTGTTAAAAGGAAAAATGATAAGAGCAGCAGCAGTTGCAAAAGAATAAAACAACACCTAATTGGAAAATTATTTAAGATGCAACACAACTTGATCGAACCGCAAAATATATCGAATTTGAGTTGTCAGTGTCAGTTTCAATACTGATTGTCCGACACTTATGAACAGGCCTTTATTTAACATAAGTTAAGTAGTTAAGCTAGAAAACAAACGTGAATATTATTTACATGTAAGCAATATGGGTGTATTAAAAATGAAGACTCTTCTATATATCCATCAATGTTACAATTATAGCATCAATCTTGTAATTAAGACAAATGCATAATTCACGCCTATATTTGCCAACATATTAAAATATCTGTTCTATAAAAATTTAAAATACATGGTGTTTAACGTTGACCGGCAAAACAAAAGGTGATTAATTTATTTTTTATTTCCGATCAAGAATTGATTATATGAAAAAAGATAAAAGAAAAGAAAAAAACAAAAACACATGTTCTGCTCAGCTCTGGCATATACAAAGTAGCGGTGGAAAGAAACTTTCAAATGCAACATGTGGGCTCATTTAAACGTTGTATGTACAATCATGTCAATCATTACAAAACTCGTTCTTCAGAAGTCACAAAAGTAAGTGTACCGTTTGAAAAAACTTTTGCTGAAAAGTGCGTATTAATCGGGATGTTTTATTTTAAAATGTTATTTCAATTCGCAGTATAATATTCGCTAGTGTAAATCTGGATTCCAGGTTTTAGTTGTTCCCGGATGAAGTAACCATGGTTGAAGTTTGCGAATGTAGCCGGTAGTGTAGGTAAACAACCGACAAACGACCCGAATAAAATTATGGACAGTAGATTAACTTATTTCCTAAGCTAAGATAATTGACGACTGGTGGGGCCTTAAAGGGGCTATTTAGTATTCAAAATGCTTTCACCATTCGCGGCATTAAAATAAGTTGCGATTCTTGTTGGCTATTGACGTTGAAAACGTCAATTATTCCTAACGATCGGGTGCTTAATTGAAGCTATGATTGACCCCTTGACACTTACAATAATGTTGTAAGGCATGTGCATACATTATTTAAATCGATTTTAAGTTAAAAACAAATCGTGTATGTCTTTATCTACAGGTCCAGTTTCATGCCTCGAGTAAAGTCGTTGCTGTTGCAACCAGAGGAGGAAACGCTGGTGGGTGGACCACTCTGTACCGCCTGGCCTACTCCGGAGACTGTGGAGTATTCCACGACCTAGTGGATGTCGCTGGAAATAACATAGTAAACTTATTTCTTATCAACGTTTTTATTTGCGGTACATATTCAATAATTATTTTCAAGAACAACATTATCTACTGCACTGAAAATTTCATAAAAAGTTTTGCTTACATTAGACATATGTTTAAGGCTACATTACGGCAGTCACTCCACCTAGCAGCGTGTGTATGTTGGTCAAAAATAGCATTTTCCTCCGCCAGAGATAAACTGCTTCCTCCAGAAGTTAATCTGTAAGATGAAACTGTACGACACTAAGAGCAATGTCTAATATCAATCACCATTGAAACAACGTGGCTTGTCGGCGAGGTTTGATATCTCGTGCCCGTAATGATAATATTGTAATTGCGGTATTAATTAATAGGTCAATTAATCTATTAAAAGGGAAAGTCCTAAGGAAGCATAGTCTCCATGAGGAAAATAGCAGTCTCGGTTTTATTTAAGCTGTTCATAAAAATAAATGAAAAAGCCGCCCCATTGACGTCCCCGAGCGAACCCTATGTTTAAATGTAAAGAACATACACACCATTTTCCAAAAACGACCATAAAAACCCACTACACAAATATGTTCTAAACATGATCAACTGGGTAAATGGATTCGCATTTTACGACTTTTATATCTTAGAACAATGTTTCAATAATACGATGTCACATTGTACCCTATCCAGCATAAATAGATTCGCATTTTACGACTTTTATATCTTAGAACAATGTTTCAATAATACGATGTCACATTGTACCCTATCCAGCATAAGTATTCATGTGTGCTACATAATGTTATAAGAATTATCACAATTAGTGTATATATTATTTGACAAAATATATTTTTCAGCTAACACTTAAAACATTTAAAACCAACACGACAAGCCATTTACGTATTATAATATATGGTTAATTCTGTGTAGTTGGGCAATGCATTAATGGCTGTAGTTATTGGTAATACGTGAATAAAATGCATTTAAACAGACAAACAATGCCAAACCTTATTTAGACACTGGTACATGTTTACTTACAGACGTTCAATGGAAACACAGACAGTGTCACAGTCGTCACAAACCAGCTGCCCAACCCGGTCCTGGCTGGCTGCCTCCGACTCTACGTTCTTGGGGCTAATAACGACTTTCCTGATTTGAATATGGAAGTATACGGGTGTCCAGCTGTATAAATACAGAACTGACGCTCATATAAACGACAAAAATAGTAATTGCCCGTTAATTAGAATGAGGTTGTGACATTGAAAACTGTCTGAACATTTTATTGCAGACCCTTTACATTTAAATATAAGCACATTCTCAACAGCACTATAAAACTTAGTGTACCAAAATAAACAACGTGTAAATGGTAAACCTTTTTTGCATCTTCACTTCATAATTCCCATACAACAGTATATGAATTATCATTTTTAACACACGTCTATTGAATGACGTTTCTTAGAGAATCAAGTGACGATATTGATGAACCATCCATCCTCCCCAATGTTCAGCTTTCAACTGTTTGATTATATATTTATAAGGAGAAACCTGTATTTAAATTAAATTTCATATTACAATAATGGCATCTTATCTCAAAGATATTAAGTTGTTTCTGCATGTAACAGTGTTGTTTGTAATGTCAATCTAATGCAAATACACGCCTCGATTTATTTATTTTTTGTAATTCTATGAATGGCAATTGTATCAGATATATTTTAAATATAAGACTATGGTACAGCCGGAGATCGTTGAACATAGAACTTTGTGCTAAACACATATAAACTGTTTCCCACGTATTTATTTTCGAAATGGTTAATGAATCACTTTCTTAGGTTGAACTCATGGACAGTGGAATGTCGAAGACAGTAAATGAAAAGGAAGGTATCATGACAGGTTTGTGCCAAAAATTGATCCGTATATGATGCTGCGTACTTACTGATGTTCCCAGCAAACACACACACAACCAGCCACCAGCCCTATTAGGGGTCCTCTGTCTCCGAGTCTACCCTCTGACGTGGAGCAAATGTCCCGACATTAATGTGGTAGCATATGGGTGCCCATCCGTATTGACGCCAAGTAAACAGCAGAATCATCCGCATGCAAGTTGTCCAAATGATGATTCATTGAAACGTTCTCTTTTTAAAGATTCCAGTTATTAGACTAGCAAACTCTCGTTTATTAGTACTAAACGCTTACGGTAAACTTGTTTATAAACTACCACGCATCTGTTTCCTAATATGTTGGGGAAAAAAACTTGCCTGTTGCTATTGCGTTCTAATTTGTAATGCTATTCTTGAAAAAAGTAATTATTATTAATAATAGCATAGCATTGCTCGTACACATACTCGAAAAGGTCGTATAATGACTAACGGTTCATATAACTGCCTAGTGGCGTTAAATAGTAAAGTGCAAACTATATATTCATCATATACCGGTAATTCGTCGTATTGGTTGGAATATAGTATTATTAATTACACTACATCTACTATGTGTTGGAGAAGGCCCGTCAGTACTGTTTTATATAATATCAATTGCAAGAAATATATTCAGTATTTGGTGTATTATTCGACTTAATATTAAATCTCACTCAGTGGTATTGTTTTCGGCTTCATATGACATATACAATGTCGTATATGTTAAATATATCACAATATAGATCATTAATTATGAATCGTTAACATTGTTCATACTGCAAAATGTGTGAACGACTATAAGTGTATCAATATTCACACCTAGCATTGGTAACATCATATTACCAAAAACTGCTGCGAAGATTTACTGTTGAATTGTTTAACTTAATGTTTGTTTCAAGATGTAAAAATCAACTTCAACTCACAGTATAAAATAAGAATGGCTTGTTGACATTTTTTTCAACTGCAAAACAAAACATGTTTTATCGAATGCGAGTGTCAATGCTCAGAAAGTCATATTGCAAAAAAATTATCAAATAGGATTCTCGTATGTTATATTTCTGTTATGTTAACTTCTTTTGTATTTCTAGGCAAATCCAATAAGTCAATAGCAAATGCCCATCACTTAAAATAATGAATATTATATTATTTATCTCGCACCTCACATAATTAAGGGAGACAACTTAAAATTGTCAAAACCATTTAATTATTCGGGTGTCACTTGTCTTGTTGCTATCGCTTTCACGATGTTTTTTTCGACCTACATGTAAGTGCATTTATTGTTTAACTGTGGTTTTCTTAAAATATATTATACATGCTTGCTGCTGCTTCTTCTGCTGCTATTGGTGTGTTTGCTATTGCTTCTAGAAACAATTTGTAACAATACGTTTTTATTGGACAAACGTATTTAACCTGAATTGCTACGTAACATTGTGTAAATATCGCATAACGAATCGACACAAGCGATGTATATTAAGTAGTTTAATGTATATCACAAATAGTAAATTACTGCAGTGTTATAGACAGTAAAAATCAAACCAAATAAATATATTGCATATCCGCTATAATCAAAGAAACATGTTAAAAGTGCCTTTTCCATTGGGAGATAACCAACTCGTT
>Ga0224511_10003581_pt1 | contig 11289 bp, 8 predicted proteins | sample SF_May12_sed_USG_2_FD_169988 | JGI IMG/M metagenome (GOLD analysis project Ga0224511, IMG submission 169988) | Sediment microbial communities from San Francisco Bay, California, United States - SF_May12_sed_USGS_8_1 | ecosystem: Environmental > Aquatic > Marine > Sediment | place: USA...
CTGCCAGACAAAACTTTAAGTCATGCGCTACATACTGCGCTAACGCCGGAGAGTGTTGAACACAGTTAGTGGTAACTCGTGTGCTCTAGACCTCCATAACCTTTCCTTCTTTGTTTCACACAATCAGTTAATCCAGACCCCAAATTGTAGCACCCAAAACCCAGATGAGGCATACAGAGGGACCACGTCTCTGGCTAATTACCTACCCATTTTAAATATAAGTTCTTTACACCCATACTATCATCCTTCAGTCAAAATCCAGGGACATAGAAATATTTCTCCCCCAAGTGCATCGTCCATTTTTAAAGCTGATCTTGGAAGACGGGGGTATTCATTTCCTTCAATTCAGAACTGTTAGGAGTTTCATGAAGGGCTCTGCCTTAAATTCATATTTCCTGTCGTTATTGATCTGTATTTGAAGTCAGGATCACGCGGTCGGCGTACATGTATACAAAGAGATCGTAGTGCATTTTCATTATATACTGCAATCTACCCACCCTGCATGTCACACACCACCTATGTAGATACTATAGGCAGATCACAGTATAACTAATAATAGCTCACCAGCCCAGTGGTACAGCGTTTAGGTAGCAACTGTGAGAACCTGGGTTTGAATCCCCATCACAGCCGCCCACTGTTATGGGTATGAGCTCCTCATATTTATCCTCACTCCTACCGCTCACACAAGCCTTAGCTGTAATATAGACCAAGTGCCTGAGTATAGCACAATAAATTGTGTAAGTCATATTACGATTGCCGCAGTGGTAACTTGTTGATGGATCAGGGATTGTAACTGAACTCTAAGCCTAAGGTGTGGTATCCTGAGCAGAGACGAGCTCTTTTATGTCTCTGGTTCTGAGTAGCATTATGCTCTTTACTGAAGGATTGTCTTTCAGTGGCAGTTTGCCAGCCGGGCTGTTCACTGGTAGATGGACCGTTTATACAACTTAAACCAGTGACATAATGTCACTGTTTTAACGGAGTAAAACTTTTTGTAATTAGAATTAAAAATTGTTCCAAGTTAATAGTTGTTGATATAGAATGTTTCCAAAAAGATTTATTTAATAATAATATTAAAAAATGTGGCATTATCAGCGGAAAAGCGGTAGCGCATTTGACCAGGTGGCTGTAGTTCGATTACACATCTATGCATCATGTTCTGCTTTCTCTTTATAGCTATACATGGAAACCGATCGCGACATTATTTAAAGGAGACCCATCTATACCCATAGAAAATTAATTCTGTGGGACAATTTATGGATAATCTAAAACAATAATAATGGCTTCGTGATTCAATCCTTATGAAACAAAATTATGTGCTTATTGGAACTTCTGATCTCTTTGTTACAACAAACTGTTTTTTTGTTGATGTTATTTAAAGGGAGACCTAAGTTCTGTGTGGATCCCGACTGAACAATCGTTGATGGTATGTGGTATTCCTTATGTTTTTAAGGGGTTTGCGGTCCGGTCCGTGATTGGTTATGAGCTGAGTGGTTGAGTTTACTAATTATGGGGGGGGGAGGGCCACTGGGGCATTGACAACTATAAGCCGTTTAATTATCTTTCTGAAAATTGGCTGAAAGTGTCTACATGTGTCAGGATGACACCTGTGAAAACATTTCGCCATCAGACCACTCATTCAATAGTTATGATCAAAAATCCAAATGCTCCATATATGTCTATCATTGAATTCCATTAGGTTCCATATGAAAATCTTAGCTGCCTCTGACACCGGAATCTGATTACGCAATACACTGCACTAGGGTGTTGTCACTCCACCTGTACAGGTGAGAGCAGGACATGCATAACAGATCTCCAGAAAGAGACCAATATATAAAGGCATGTTACAAACTTAAGTAGCACTTTAACCTGGGATTTCCTTTCCATTGAAACTGTGTGTGTAGGCAGGCACCCACTCGTTACTGAGTGTGGGGTTTATCTGACAAGCCAGATAGCAGCTGGGAACGTGGGGAGTTTATAGTGTAAGTTGGCTTGCCCGGGCCAACTCACACTCTACCAGGGCACCCGCTGATTCAGTGTGAAGCACCAGCTATAAGACTGAACGGATGGTCCTGGAAGGTTGGGGGGGGTCAGTCAACCTAAGCCATTTGTTTACACTTCACCCGCCGAAATTCGAAATTAATGAAAAGGGAGAGGTGGATCTTTTACAACAGTGGGGTGATCCTGACCCTAATCCACTGGTTGGGACCTTCAGTTTTTTTAGCGTGGTGATCCGAACCCAGGCTAGCAATTTGGAGTGAGAGGCTTGCTAAAGGCTAACACCTCGCTAGCAGTGACGCATGAACCTACAATCCTTAGATTGCAGATCCAAGCTTTTACCAACTGAGCTATCCTGGCACGCCCCCTCCCGCATTGAAACTGTAAGCTGTTGGTAAATCATTGATCTTCATCCCAGACACGAAAAGTGTAGTGACCCCTGAAGAGCCTTGAGCCAATGATTGTCTTTGTGTTTTTCTTAGATTCTGACGGAGGCTTTTGTTTTCTTATAATTTTAATGAATATGGTTTCATGGTTTCATTCAGGCGCAGAGAAAAAATTTCAGAAGAGAGCGCAAACAGATAGGCCCAGTCAAAAACACATGGACCCTGCATAGTGTGGTCTCACAGCTCCAACATGGTGCTCATGTGATGCGATGTATAGAGTGGGCTCCACCCCGGATGTATATCCCATGAGACCATTCAAATATTCTAAATAGACACATTAAACTGGGTTGCTATCCTCACTTTGGTAAGAAAATGATAGAGCTTTATGCGTAACCATATAGATTTATTAATGGCAAATATATAGAGACACCTGCCAGCCTCGCAACGATATAAATAATTTCTGAATTCCCCGATTTTAAGTTACAATCTTTAAGATAATCTACGGAGTCCACAGGACGTGGTCGAGAGGTAAATGAATAATTCATACGATCGGAAAGAATTCTGGTCGGAAGGGTGAATACTGCTGACGCACATACCAAACGTAAACAAAACATAAACATCAATATATACATTAAACTGCACAACAAGTATAATATCAAATGAATGGCAATGAGCCACACATACATGTACATTACAAACTGTTTACAGATGATATGCATGTCACTGAGGACCGACTGTTACAGTGTCTCATACTTTCCATGCTTCGATGCTGTTTAAGCGAAGTCGTAAGCTGGTGGAAATATCTCTCCTTGGTGATTTGCTTTCCACGACAAACCGCGCGTAGCTGTTTCCGGAACGTTCCATTCGAAGCGAGATAAAGCAAAAAGTTAACGGCAAAGTTAAGCTGATAGATACAGAAACAGAATGAGCGTATGAGTTTCAGTAGGTCTTTCCGGTGTATGTATAGAATGTAGCTCGGATCCCCATCATCTGGTCTGTTCATGTTATGAACCATCTCCATCGATTGGAGGATTCCGAGCGGCAGAACAAGAATTACATATGCGAGCGAGACGGCGAGCAGAGTACGTGTAATGGCAGCCTCTCGCATATTGGGGTGACATTCTCGGCTAAAGATTCGCCGGCGTAGTCTCTCGGTAGATTTCACTTTGATGACAAGTGCCAGATTCGTGCCAGTGATAATACATAGTGGAGCCCATGTACTAACAGCGACATTAATTAGCACTATCTGTGGCAAAACGAGTCTCTGTGTGCGACACGCTTTATAACCAAATACGGAATCACCTTCGAATCCGGTAACAAAAATCTTCTGCGACGCGAACAGCAGCATTATCAATGAAACGACGATGATCAGAACCCGAGCTTTCCGTACTCCACTGATGCGCTGAGCTTTTAGTGGTAAAAACACAGTTAAACACCTCTCCAATGAGAAGCTAACAATCATCCAAATACTGAGCACGCTGAACAGATCTACTACGACGGCGTGTAGTCTACAGATCCACTCATTCCGCTGAAAGAATTCATTCACTACTGGTATCTGGGCCCGGGCAACCCCGACAGCGAAGTTTAGTAGTAAGACGAAGATATCATAGACTGCTAGTGCGATGAGGTAGTTGTTAGCTGGTACTTTTCTCATTCGTCTAGTCAGCAGAATAGCCAGTGAAATCAGGTTGAAAACGACTCCGATTATGATAATGGCAATCGTTCCATAAAACAAAAAACCTACAACAAAGATATATTTTACAGATACTATACAGCTCTCCAGCTGTCTGATGGTCAAGTATAGAGACTGGTATATGTCCCATCTGAATAAAACGTAGCTAACCTCTAGTTGTCTCTGGTGGCTGTCTTTGCTATCAGTTCTTACTGCACACAGATTGGCCCATTGGCTGATCATTAGATTTTCGAATTCTAATTTGCTTGCTATTATTATTTGCCTGTACCTCCTAACGTAGCGAGGCACTGCGGCTTAGTGGTTTGAGCGCCCACCAGCGGATCAGGTCCCAGGTGTAGGAGAACTTGTGCACAGGATTTTTCTAAAACTCTTTCTGATCACCCAACAAGGAATAAAGGTTCACTCCATTCACACGTCTGGTCCGCCCCCAAAAATGAAGTGAAAAAGCGTCATCTGGTCCGCCTCAGACGTCCGAGCGGACGTCCAACCGTTTATCTCCCAGAGACAAAATGAGTACGACATCCGACTCATCAACCAATCAAATGGTCTTCCACGAAGTACCTAGCAACGTTCACTCGTTTCCGGTCTCAAACTAGGATCATTTCAAAGGGAAATTTGTTTGATTTTGCAAAAATATTCACTCGACTACCAGCACGAAGTTGCACTGGATAGAGAGGCAACCTGTAGTGAAAGAATGGAGTAGGGAATTGACTTTCTTTTGAAGTTATGAGCAAAGAATTGTTGTCGTATCTGGAAACACAGGTTCGGTCCCATTGATTGGCTCCAAAGTAATCCGGGATCGCGCGTCTGACAGATCTATTTGGAGTGTTTCACTCCATTTTTGGGGGTAAGACATCCGTCTCGAGCGTCCGGTCCGAGGCGGACCAGACGTCCGAATGGAGTAAAAAATAATCGGCTCCCTTCAAAGCCGGGGAAAGCGTAGACACTGGAAGAGGAACAGCACCCCACCTCGGTTACAGCGTTGGTTCTACAAGTTGGCTCTCTGACAGCCACTTTTCTACATGGTCATTGGCTAAAGAAGCACTCTTTACTTTTTTACCTAATGTGGACAGGAAAGTGCCAGCGAGGGACAAGGGTCAAAATACAGGGTAACACATAAATGCTGTCTAACATAAGCACAAAGCAGGGTTTTAAAATCGCGCAAACCAGTGGCACTGCACAAACTAGTTGCATTTACTAAATCAAGACCGTTCCAAACCATAAGCCAGTAGCGAGTTAATCCGCCCGATGGATACTGGAAATACTATACGCATGAAGGAAGCCGACTAACCCAAACACTCTACCCGTCTACTCTACAGCTTAGCTCCCTGTGGTTACAGCTTAAAGGAGAATTTAACCACGTGAGTAAAAAACTATACAAAGATTGTACCATGCTGTAACGATGAAGTTTTTACACGAGAGACGGCTGAGCTAGCGAAGTGCCAAAGTCGGTAGTCTGCAGAATTACAATCCAGGGTTGTGAGTTCACTTTTCAGGGCAGGCGAGGTTTTTTCTTGGTACAGGCCTTGAGCAAGCCTATCATTCCCATTAAACGTGGGTTTTGATTATCATGGTATAAATAATGGAGGTCACGGTCAGTGGATAAGACTCAAAATCACTCTACCATTGTCAAAGATCCACCTCAATAAGAGTAGCGGAATTCTCGGCAGGCGACACATGTAAACAAATGACTTCTAACCAGGAACCTGAGGAAGGAAACAGGGAATGACTAAAGTACCATCCCACGCGATCATGACAAGCCAGGTTATGAAAAACCTGACTTCGGCAATTTAACGCTTCACCGTCAAATTTTTTTTAGACGACGTTCTGGCTGGGGTTAAAAAGATAACCTACCAGCCGGGTTGCACTCAGAGGGTTAACAGAGGGCGCCTAGTGGCTGATATAATACGATAGGAAAAAGTTACTGTAATCTTATCTAACAATCAATAAGTCAAGCGTATTCCTATATTCCCCAAGAGTGAATCCAAATTTTTACCTCATACCAGAATAGTCCGTTTATAATACAAGTACTATTTTGATTGCGATTTCTGATACAGGGGCTGCTGAGAGAAGATTTAATATGGCTATGAATCCAAGAGATAGAAATCTTTCCTCTAGGGAGCCATTAGGGACATGAGTGGGACCTTGTGTTAGAAATAGCAGAATATCTTAGTGGCGTGTCTTTCTTTTTTTGCATCCTGACCAGCATCAGAGGTCTGCAGAAATTAGGCTATTGTGTCTCTTGATTCAGCATTTGCCAGAATTGCGCTAATAGGTTGAGACTTTCTGCTTGCACCCGCATACTCCATAGAACAGGTAACTCTATGGGAGGGCTTCCTTTGTTTATTGTCTCGAGCCGAAAATGACTCAAGTGGTGCAAAAAACAATGGCTTTGCCTGAATTGGGAATCGAACCATGCGGGGACCCAGGGTACAATGTCCAGTACTAAGCCATCCTGCGAAGACCACTAGCGAATCTCAGCAAACGAACACTAATTCCGAATCGAATAGAAAGGGAGAGGAGACAGAGAATCGGGATGAATTGACTCGAAGTACTAGCAGTAGGAATCTGAATCGACTCAAATTATAGTTGCTTAGACAGCGAATTTATACCGAGGATGAAACGCCATCACACTTCCTCTTATGACACAACAGCATCATTTCATCGCAGTAAAAAAAGACAATGGAGGTTCAAACCAGCTGGATAAGGGTCAAGATCACTCCACAGTTGGAAAAAATCCACCTCTCCCTTTTTGATAAGAGTAGCCGAGTTTGGCGGGTGATGTGTAAATGACTACTTTAGGTTAACTGACCCCAACCTGTAGTGATGATACTGATCGACCCGCATGTGGTGCTCCATGCTAAGCCGTAATTGGTGTAAAACAAGTATCTAACCCGGCATCGCTGCCATACGCGAGAGGAAAATCACAACATACGGGATGTGACATGTCAACTTATTTACGACCCCTGAAGCCTAGAGCACTGTCACCGGTTATCATTGAAAACATGTGCTAAGCATCAATACAGTAGGTACTACAACATCCGATCAGTAGAATGGTATAGCGAGATAGTTCGGTGGTAGAGAGTAGGGCTCGCAACTGTGAGAACCTGGGTTCAAATCCCAGTCATTGTGGGTGCCTGTTGTGAATATGAGCTCCTCATTCTATTCCTAACCAAAGCAAAACCTCATTATGAGGTGGAGCAGTAGTACTGACCACTCCGTGATACTGGTGCTTCATGCTATGCCGTAACTGGGGAAAAACGAGTATATCTAAGAAAAATAAGATCAGTAAAATGGGGCACGACTGAAGAAATGAGATCAGACGTTTGCTTGCTATAAGGCGCTAGGATCAGAGTCTCCGTGATTCATCTCGCCGGTTAGTTTTCTTACACCCTCGTCGGATTAGGTGGCGATTGGTAAATATAGTGAAGAACTGCCGATAGCACAACCTTCTTTATTGGTAAGAACCAACTCGCAAGCATTCCCCTCCCTCAATGTTTTCCTCATGTAAAAAGAATGGTGATCTTATTTCAAAGCTTGGTTCCAATCCATATCACAGTGGGCCACCGTTGTGAGTTTCTCACATGTATCCTAGCTCTTACCGCTCCAACAAGCCTCGATCAAACTTAAAAAGTCCGTTGAACAGGATGGCCAAATGCCTGAGTAGAACACGACCTACTACATTGGGACTACCACAGTTACTAATAAAATTGTCCATTTTGGTGCATCATGATGTCTGGTAAGGAACTCTCAAGTCAAGTAGTGGTCAAAACATTTGGCCGAAGACTTCGAGCCTTTTGAGAACACGAGTAAATGATCGAGTAAATGTGTTGAGTAAATCATTGAGTAAATACCTGTGATTTTCTATGGTGACTCAACAGAGCCATTGAGTAGAGTAAATGTTAAGTAATGTTCATGCCGGAGAGGGCAGTGAGATCATCACTTATTTAGAGAATTTATAAAAACAACCAGGTGTGATATAAAGAAAGAATAAAATGATCGGACATACCCAAATCTTCGGTTGTCATAATAGTGACTGCGAGCATGTCTACATGATCACGCGGACTGGCATTATTAGACACACCATCTAACCGTAACAATACACTGGATAATGCCGAAGAGTTTGCAAAAAAGAGGCAAGTGAAACTATGGCAACTGGCCACATAGAGCCCTCTATAGCCCCCTTTCTCCCTTATATCGGACAAAGATTTCACTTACCAGAGACAATAAGTCTCAGTTTCATCAGACTGTCATCTTCAACGGAATTCGGATCTGGTTCCGCCTCTGTCGTGTACAGATCGGCCCCAGACTGAGCCATGAGCGTATCACTGAAATAAGAAATAAGCTAATGACGCATCAAAGATATATGTGAACGATATAGAGATAAGATAAAAAGATATATTATGCGTGTTTTATGCTAATGGCCATGACATAGTCATGTTACTGGGAGAGTTTAGCTAGCCTTAGCCTTTAGTCGTTGGCAGCAGCGGTTTTAACCAATTGTGGTAGAGAGTCGAACCGCCTAGTACAGCAAAGGGATGCTGTCAACTAGCTTTTCAAGCGTTTTACAATGGCCTGTCTTGCCATTGTTTGTCGATTCGTGGTTGGGCGTAGGTCTTCCTCAATGCCCATGGGTTGTGTTGTGCCATTTAAGGGAGATTGAACCATTTTCTGCCATGCAGGACGGGTTGGCAGAGTGTGATCAGCCAGGGAAAGATCCCCGCAAATACTTTGTCATGGCCGGGAATTGAATGAGGGTCATGGAGAGGACTGACAGTGAAATACATTCATTCTCCCACTGAACTATCATGACTGACTTTTGTGCTTTATACATGCAGACATATAAATGCACCATCATAGCGTGCACTCAACTAGCTACTCATTTACTTGTTATTATATTACCAGTATATTATATTACCAGTATACAGTGTGCCTCATTCAGTATATATACCTTGCGAATTGGAGAAGCTAAATTGACATTTCAAGATTTTTTTATAAATTATAAAAAGGTTAAAATTGAATCAGTGGACTACTAAGTGAAGTGCGCCCAGGTGATATATATCTGGGTAAAACAAAATGGCTGCGCCGCTGCATGGGATATGTGAAAAGTGTACTTTTCAGCGGTCACTCACAGTGGTCGGATTATTACATGGCTTGGTGGTCAGTTTGGTTGACCGATAGGTAGCTGTGATCAAAATGCCCGGAACCTCAGATTAATCCCATCGGGATTTGAACATCAATCGTAGTATTTACATGAACATGTGCGAACGCATTTACTTTCTGAATGGTACCTGGTGCGTACTGTGCTGCTCCCATGCCAACATCACGCTGGCCCACCCAACATCAAATGTGCAAGTACATGTATGATGACACCAAAGTTAATTATGGTTGAAAATCACAGTTGTATGCAGGCCATGTGTAATTAGACAATGGTTAGGTAGAAGTCATCAAATGCTGCTGATGGGGGCCAGGGTAGCTCAGTTGGTAAAAAGCCTGGACTTACAGTCTATAGATCGCGGGTTCGAATCTCACTGGCAGCGGGGTGTGGACCTTTAGCAAGCCCCTCACTCCAAACTGCTAGCGTGGGTTCGGAGCACCATGGTAAAAAATGGAGGTCCCAACCAGTTGATAATTCAGGTCAGAACTACTCCTTGGTTGTTAAAAATCCACCTCTCCCTTCTCCAAAGGAGTAACCGGGTTTTGATGTGTTGACTGACCTTAAATATTGGTACTGACCCACACATGGCGCTCCGCTAAGCCGTAACTGATGAAAAGACAAGTATCTAACCCGGCAGCTCGGTTGTACACGAGAAGCTGCCGATTAGGATGAGTGACCATAGAGAACACATGGCTTTATGCATGAGAGGTTATCCTCATCCTGTTTTGATATATCCAGTATGACCACTATTTTTCATATGACGTCTTCACCATTATGGTGGAGCCGCCGATTAGATACCCAAGGTACTTGTTTAGTCACCAGTAAATATGCGGCATGGAGCACCATGGATGGGTCACTATTGACATTCCACCTCATAGCGAGGCTCGTTATTGTTTTGCAGCCAGGATTATTGAGAGAACCTCACCCCCACAGTGTGAGCCAGCCATGACCAGGACTCAGACCCAGGCTCTCACAGATGCAAGTCCAGTGTTCGATCACTGAACATTCCCACCATCCCGTTGGTTGCTTGGCTCAATACAAAACTGTTTCTTCATTTTAGACAAGTGATGATCATTACAAGTCACATCCATGAAATTTAATTTGCTTTATTGTCCGACGTATTTTCGTTGTGATATCTTTGAGAGATATAACGGGCACTCTAGATGTCGGCGCTCTTGCTCGGAATGTATCGGGGCATAATGTAATATATACGAGCAGGTTTCAATGTCAGGTGCTCACAAATGTGTTTTCAGCGCTCTACCATTGAGTTATCCATGACCACCGCTTGATTATACAAAATAATAATATTGTGATGACTTCCATCATTCAAGGGACTTGAATTTAGTTGAAACCTTCAATTCAAGGAAATTTAGCTCATTCTGTGTGTAACTTTCATCCAAAGGGTGCAACGAAATCGCCAGGTGATTTTATTCCAATGTAAGCAAAACAATATATAAAGGTAAAGGTCGTCCTTGGGTCAATGTCCGTTAGGTATGTGGCTATTAGAGAGCAAGCTCGTACTAAAAACATGTAATTGAGGTTAGGTGCCAGTACTCCCCACCTTCACCTTCTTCAGCTCTAAACTCTGAAGAGAGCCGAGTACCCATTCCCTGCTGGGCAAAAGGAGAGAGTTTTTGAAAATTCTCGGATACAGACTGTCTTGGACCTTCAGCTCCAGTGGCGAGCATTGAAACGACTCAGCCACAGCACCTCCAGTATGCAAGCACGTGTATAACGATATAAAAGAGACTAACCGTAAAAATCAATTAGGGATGCGGGCATATAAGGTGCACTCGCGCGCTTTCAGTCAGACGCAGACAAAGAAATTTCAGACGCGAGCACACAAACGGATAGGCGCAGTTAAAAGACGCAAGGGTTTTGAGGGCATCAAAGTTGTCCTCTCTCAATGTCTTGCGTGTGTAAGGACAAAGAAGTTGTGCGGTCCGTTTCACGGTCTGTTTTGGAACAACCAAGCGACCCGTGAAGTGACCATAGAATGAGAAAGCGATCGATGGTTAGCCTTGAAAGTTTGATAACCTTGACACTATATAAAC
>Ga0224511_10003582_pt1 | contig 11288 bp, 8 predicted proteins | sample SF_May12_sed_USG_2_FD_169988 | JGI IMG/M metagenome (GOLD analysis project Ga0224511, IMG submission 169988) | Sediment microbial communities from San Francisco Bay, California, United States - SF_May12_sed_USGS_8_1 | ecosystem: Environmental > Aquatic > Marine > Sediment | place: USA...
CCCACAAACACACACAGTTAAGACAGGTCACGTGCGATTCCCAATGTACTACTGTTTTATAAATTATCATATGTTTTACCAAGTTATTGTATTTTTGTTAAAATTCTAAGAAAAAGTTTACTGTTTTCTGGAGAAAAAAGCATTCACGCTATCCAGTTTCTATCCCACCCAATAAAATTGTCTAAATAATACTGTGTGAACATTCTAACGCAATATGTTTTGTTTAACTCTTTTTTGAAAAGGAGGGGTGTACTTTTCAATACATCTTACTATTACAATTTCGATGTCCTTGATGATGATAAAAATATATTCCTTGATGGTTTCCTCCAAAGTGAGTAATGATCCAGAGTAAGAACGCAGTATTTAAGAAAACATGAATGAGATTCATTCACGTGCAAACCCTACTTTTCACTTCGTTGAAATATTGTCAGACTTTAGCAAAATAACTAAAATGTTCAAGTTCTTATTTTTTAATTTGGTATGCGTTAGAGTGTTTTAAAATTGGAGTTCTATTTCTAGACTTCATAAGGAAACCTTGGTGCAACCACCACATGCTTTCATGAAATGAATACATCGGTCGTGTATAATGTCCCATGTACGTATGAGATCATGTGTTATGCAAACAAATGAGAAACGTGTTCTTGGTGATTTGTTTTCGTTTAAAGAATAGCACGCAAGGCGTGTGTGAAATGTTGTATATATAATAGCTATGCCAAGCCATTTTTTGCCTTGCCGTTCACGGCAAGCCAGTTTTGTTTTGGAAAGGTATTTCCGGTTTGAAATTTCCCTGCTTTCTATTTTATGCATGCTAATTGCCCGAATGGAGATGGGAACCAGTCGAGTGTCGGGCGATTCCGATATTATTACATAAACTACCCAACATTTGCTAGACGGTAATGTCCGAGTTGTTCCGATTATGATAATGTAATGCTATTTTTAGCGGAATGTATTCGCATCTTCACAACATGGCAAGCCATTCCTTTTAAAAGGAAATTTTATTAAAAAACACTTTTTTAAATTTCCGTTTGAAGTTATATTAAATATGATTCCTAAATTGAATATAAAACTCTACCCCAGTAAGAAATCTTTACTTTTGATGAAGTTATAGCCTGTCAAACATGTACACCCTCAACCCCCGAAAATTTCTACGTTTTGAAAATGACCAAAAAGTCAATCCCTTTTAAGTTCTCTTGGAAAAATGTCATTTAAGCAGGGTTTCTTCTATTTTTTCGTTCAAGGACATCTAAATGCAATATAAACAACTCGTTCTATAGAAAAAAAAAAATTTGTTTTAAGGTTTTAATCATTTAAACATGAGCAACTAAACTGTCTTAAGATACAAAACAGAATTTTATATGTCAAACAAACGTTATTTGACTCATCAAAAACCAAGCATATTGTATTAAAACGATCCGTAGTGACTGGCGTTATGGGTTAACGTTATGAACGATAGATATTTCATATGTGTTCAATGAAAATTGTAGCAAAACTGATTGATTTTGAGCAAATACAACCGAGTAAAAAACAAATATTAGAAACATTTTTTTATAACACAAAAATAAAAAAATTGAAATATGAAAACAAGAGGTTCTGTTCGTGTTTATAACCGTTATCGTGTATTTTGTGAGATTGCCTCTTTAAACAACTACATAATCATACATTATTTATAATTAAGACTTAACTCTTTAACGACGAACCTATAACAAATCAATTATATTTAGATTGCTGGGTGTACACTACATTTTATTTATATTTGTGTGTGTTTTACATATGTTGGATTAGTTATAAACACGTCAAGTTAAACTGACACGAGATGCCAACAAAGAAAAATAATAACCTTGAAAATATTCGGCGAAACCTGGTATCGAACCCGAGTTGTCGCGGCCAAAACAAAACCATTATGTCCACTGGCCTATCGCGTTTTAACACAGTATACTGTGCTTGTTCATTTAATATACTTACTCAATATTAATTTGCGTTTCAGATGTTCAGGTTGATATTAAATGTTATTTTACATATGGAGTACGGGGCTGTACGTGTAAAATGACATCATATTTGGATTCAACACATGTTAATTTACCTAACAACATGACTGGCATTAGTGTGATCGACTGTGATTGATAAAATCTACTTGTTTTTTTATTTTCAACCAAGAAATAATTTGGCAAAATAACAGCGTTTATATGAAATACCGGGATACACAGACACTTTGACCTTTGCTGTAGCCCGCAGAAAAAATAATTTTTAAAAAATCTTACATTCTAAGAGCGTAATCAACTGTTAAAATATGTACCTAAAATCATAGCTTTTTGGGTTGAATTTCGATGCGTTTGAATATTCATGAGATGAAATAGGCGGCGCAACTCGTATTGGACTGGCATAGCTATATATAAAGAGAGACAATGTTATATCACCCGAGCTTTCCTTTCAATTCTGAGGCCTTTTTTCAACATGCATTCGATTGGCAGAATAATTAACATTTTTACATTTTCATTGATATCAATTATAAATGTTATAATAAAGTATTTCACCAATACTATTTTGTTCTGCTATTACTGCTTTATATGCTAATTCAGATGTGTATGCTACCATTCAATTGTATGTGTTACATTTGAAATAAATACTGTTTAAATTAAATGGTGTGCTCGAAATCAGGGCCCGATGCTGTTTTCTGTTTAAGATGTCTCTGAACTGAATGCGAGAGTGTAGGTTTCATTTCGTCCCCGAATGTTTCTCATGCTGGTGTGCCATGGGATATGGCTTTAATTAATTAACAAAAGTCACAGTATACACTATAAGGTCTTATTTTGTCATGGTACCACGCGATGGCTTAGTTTTAACGCTTATTCGTCTTCTTTTCTTAATATCAGTTATACTACATATGGTAGTTTATGTACACAATGTAGACCTAAGCCTGTGCGACATTGTGTTTGGTCCTTCAAAAGACATTATTGTCTGGGAAATTTAAAACACAGCTTAATCAATATAAGTTGCAAGTCATTCAGACAGAAATGACGTATGTCGATTTTTGTTTGATATAATCTCGCCCTTGAAAGAACAACCCATCACTTCTAAAGCGAAGGGAATAATGAATGATGTAGACGTTTGTTAAACATGATCATTATTGGCTAATTAAACTCGTCTACAAGGTTCATTCACACAAAAAACTGAATATGGCAAAATGGAACTATGAAGTCAATGTCTAAGAGAGTTCCTGCTTGGTTAAATAGATAAACTTGTGTGATAATTTTTGTAAAGATGAACATCTATCTATTTACATATAATCTTAGTTACTCAAACTTATAATAGATCACGAAGCAAATTTCTTTGATTTTATTGAAAAGCACGAGCAACAAAAATCATACGAAGAAGCAACAGTAACGTACGAGAAAAAACTCTAACATAGACGTATTCTTGATATACGTCCACGGTTTTCTGACAGGGCTTTAATTTGCATGTTAAACATTTAAATTTTACTCGTGGTATATAAGTTTGTCAAACAGAAAAGGTTTCCTTAAGTATCTATTTGTCTTAACTGTCCACTGTCATAACATTCCGGGTGTATCTTTACGTGTATGTCACCAATTTACATACATGTGTGTGGTCTTTTGATTTTGTAGTTTCCCTAAAGGGCGGGTGTACGATCTTTTATCCAATTGATTTGTAATTTAAAAAACGGCATATATTATCTTATTCTCAAAAATGCAGTAAATTATTATACAAGATAGGTACGGTTAAAATAATGACCAAAAATCTAAATTCAAATATATATGGCTACTAATACCCGGTATCCGGATTATTCTGCTAAGAAGCGAAATTATATATCCCTCTTCATAAGCATTTTAGGTGTTAGGTTTTTTAATGGTACATTTCCTTTTGTGTCTTCTAGATGATTATTGAGTTTAATATTTATTTACATGATGGAAAATAATAATTGGCAAGATCATACACCGTCCGTTTAACATATGCACCCATTCAGTTTAAGGTGCGCAATCCATATGTGTACTCGTATCAATGTTACTACGTTGCCAAATGCGTTTTCTTTTTTAATCTTGTTTTTGTATCTTTGTATAGTTACACGATTTAAAGAAAAAACGATTTGAACTCAAATCTGGCAAAATGCTGCTTTAAAGCGCATTATAAGTACATATTCATCTGTTTTAGCTGTTACGGCAGGACCTAATTGTCATCCAGACAGGATTAACGAATGTCTATTCTCGTAGGATATAATTTCACCCATAAAAGAACAATCTCACACGTCTAAAGCAGGGGAATAGTTACGGATGTAGACGTTTCCTAAACATGTATTAGACCATGATTTGCTTACCAATCTCACAAAAGACGGCAAAAGGTTCATTCACAAAACTAACTGAATAGGTAGAACCAATACCTGTATTGGAGTGTAAGGTAGTGGCGGTTCAGGATTTGACCTTTGGGGTGGGAGCTAACTTTTTCAACGGAGGGGGTTATGTTATCGAACCAGTGTTATGGGAAACCTAAATTTAGAAACTTTAACATTTAACTTTAGAAAACCTTAAAAATCGTAAATTTATGCAACGATTATTTTACATATCACTGGTATCACAGGAACCATAGCCTGCAGTGAAAAATAGCAGCCTCGGTTTTATTGAAGCTGTTTGTCCGTGTTAATGAAAGATGCAACACCACTGACGCCCCCTTGCGCATGAGCGGAACTCTATTTTTAAAATTTAAACAACATACAATCCATAACCCAGACAAATATAAATTCACAATGGGCGACATTTTATAGCCGCCACACAGGCACTTAACACCAGCTTAACATGTCGCATCAAAGAGTTGTCTAAGCCAATACCAAATTATGATGTAATTCACGTGGTGCGTTTCTTAGTTGTTTGTTAGTTAATTATATATTTTAGACTTCGAAGAAGCTTACTATATGTTGAATATAAGTGTTCACGATAACAGTTATTGTATTTAATACAGGTTTTGGCCATACATTTATTAAAAAATGTTTGAAAAATGAATCGCAAGCGGAAAAAAAACAGACGAATTGTGGCATTTGGCGCATTAAAACATCGTCGGTCCGCGGCCGCTGCCCCCCATCCGCTAGTGTAAGGGCTTGAATGTATGTATCAAATATTCTTATGGGTCAATGTTTGTGAATATGAAGATGTAATAATATCATTAAATGTACTTTACGAAATTTCCCAGACATTGGTGCAATACTGGGATATTTGGGTTAGATATGAGAGTAAATCCGATGAGACAACGGTCGACTTACGCAAACTAAGGGATTTGTTAGAGCGTGTATACACGTATACGTTCTAGGTTAACAAGGTGTACGATAAGGTAAATAAGTATGTACGATACTGCAAATTAATATAAAACTCATTTAGAAGACTCAAAAGTAAGTGTACCGTTAACAAAACGTAATACCAAACATGCGTATTAAGCGAGATTCTTATTTCTGAAATTTATTTCACTTTTCAGAGCAAGAACCTTATGTATGCATCTGGATTCTGGGTTTTATAAGCCATCTATATCTAAATTTAGTTAAATCACGAGTGTAGCCGCTATTGTAGGAAACAAACAACCAAAATTTTGTGGCCGTCAACATTTTCATTGGCACATATCGTGTATACCTTTTTTTCTGACGTCTTTTACAAGAAATTTCGACGTTGTTTAATTATTTAACTCTGTATTAAGTTTTTTATTGATTTGTTTACAAAACAGTTGATAAAAAGATCATACTCCCACACTTTAAGCACGATCAAGACTTGAATTAAGTTCATCGTGTGTAGATTGTAATACAAAATGTGTTTCTTTTCAGAAAATTAATGTGCATTATATATGGATAAACAGGTTTTCATATTGCTTTAAGATGCGCATAACTGAAATATCACGTTCAGAGCCTAACTTGCTAATACATAATTAATTGCACTATGTCTACAGCGGAAAATACTAAAAAAACGTAAATGTGCTACGGTCTTTGTATAGTACAGCTTTTGTTTTTCATTTTTAAAGAGAACACATTGATAGTTCTACAAATTAATAAATCATGATTTCCTGTACATCACAAGCGGTCTAGATCTGGATCTGTTTTATGAGCTGTTCCTTATTATATTTGCATCATAAGACACTCAAATAGCTATACACAAGCCATTTGCTTGAATTAAACCTAACTATAAAACATGTTTGTCTACTTTTATAACATCAAAACAACATGATTCATAAAATGAAACGTGAGTGTGATGGTTAATCAGAGGATCAACATATTTCTAGACAGTGAGGTTATGCACGGATTAGATCTTCGCAAGTTACCCGTTGTTCTTTTTGTCTGTCAGTCAGATATGGTAATACGAACCAAAACGCATAATATGCGCAAACAAGTGTTTCGTTTTTGTAGAGAAAACACTGCCGGTATATATTTTTTTTCGGATGCATATTTGCGTATACAATAATATTTGTGTTTTCCATCTACATACGTGTTATATAATTTCAGTAGTAAATTAATTTGCAGGGACGTCAGAACCATTTTGATTTTGGAGCCGCGAATCTTTAAACATATTTTATCTGATTGAAATTACAGATTATTGTAATGCACTCTTGACTAATATTATTATACTGCAAAACAAAACAACATATTTATTATACTTTACCTTATTACATAAATATGACAGTACAAAACATAACGTAATAGTAGCTGTATTTTTAATATAAATTGAAGAGATGTTCAAACAAAGAATGTTGTAAACAATATAGATATGTCATGTTTAAGGGCACCATGACAAAATGGCCCATACAAAAACTAACACAAAGAACGAAACAAAAATTCTTACAACATCATGACGCAACAGACATTTAGACAAACTATATGTTTGTGTGTTTCGTAAGACGAACAATGGCAATGCCAATGGCAGCATATGTGGCAATGGCAATACGGACAATTGTTCCCCCAGAAATTTGTCCACCATCATGTTTTCTACCCCAACAATCGTTCTCCTTGATAATCGTTCTCCAGCTTTTATCAACACAATGTCTATTGTGCTGTTATTTGTTTCCATGTGAAGGGTTTGCAATTGTAAATTTGCTCATCCGAACATATGATCAATTTTTGGCTGAGTAATTGATGAGTACAGACAAATAAGGCATATCAACTTACTCAAAATCTACCTTGAGGCTTTCTTGGGTTACCTTCAAATCCTACCGAGAACCAGCAAACACCAAATCGGCAGAGGTTATATGAACGAAATTCATTGAAAACCGCTGATATATTTAGTCATTAAATACATTTCCCTTACATACAAGACGCGACCTTTGAAATTTCTACTCATGGGTTGTATCATCAGCCGATGGTCAAGACTTTAAAATCAGAATAACCTTATATCTTAGCTTTAAGTGCTACTTTATGAATATAAATCATCGACATTTAAAAACAACATCCATGCTATCTAAGCGACGCACAAGGTATTATATTGTTTATTATATTATAATAATTAAAAATTAAATTGTGAAAGGCACATTGAATTAGTTTTTTCTTTTTAATATACGTTTTTCTTGTGCCAAGACGGCATTTAATTGCCGTCACCGCTTTACTTGTATATAATATATATCATAAATTGTCTGTGGAGACCATTTTTAAGTCATTGTGGGCGGCTCAATTGCGCAAAGTCAATTACTTTAAATCATTATTGATCACGTTTTACATGAATATATGATAACCATGAACTATATGTGTCTCACATATTGGACGCTAGTTTCCAAATATAATTTATTATTAACGTATTATATCAAACATCGTATATAATAAATTTGCTTTTTGGTGTAGGTGTTTTAAGATAGCAATTGCCTCCCGTCGGATTGTCTGGAATGTTTATGTACTGTTTATGTTGATCTATTCTTAACAGCGCGGCTTTTCCGTTAATTGAAATATGAACTCAATATCGTTGATACACAGAAAGAACAAGATAACAAATCATCAGCCGACTTTTTTGTGGGTTTTATTAGAAAATTATAATGATAAAATTAGATTTTGAGACATGAAGAGAAACACAGTTCAAGGGACTGAGCATTATTGAACTAACGCTTTTATTTTCGACCAAGCCAAAACAATACGCGATGAAGCGAATAAATTTAACTAATTTAATTTGTGGAGTACGAATCTTTTTGATTGACGTAGTCAATAATTAAAACAAATTTAAATTGTAAACATAAATTGCCCATATAATTTTTACAGTCATTTTAATCATTTTTGACAGTGTTAGTACTCTGCATTAAAGCTTTTCGGTGCCAGATATTTGCCTAAGTTACATAAAGAACAAAAAGACAAAAATACATTTCAATATAAAATCAGATTAGAAAAATATGCAATCTCATTTGAATCGAACTTATACCGCCAAGGATCAATTGCTCTCCCATCCACTGGGCCCAAGGACTTATTTAAAGTAATTGGTACAAGAATGTGTGTCATCATAACTACATATAAAGGCTTAAAACGCATTGCTTCGGGGTAAAATAAGAGAATATGCCATTTGCCTCGATAACCAACGGCAATCAGTGAGCTAACTCACATTTTTTCCTGGGACACTTAGCTTTACATGTAACCTGTTCCAAAACTATTTACTCATGTTAGTAACTGACATGTATAAGTTGTCATCCCGACAATTTATTTTTAACCGCGTTAACGCAAGTATTACAGAAAAGGCAAAGCAAATAGCATGTGCATAAAGAACATTAACATTCTTGTCGAATACTAATTTTATATCACTAAATTGCTCATTGCACTCAGATAACAATACAGACGCTCTCTGATATCATAATAATTCAACTTTGACGTATACGTTTGAAAAAGAAGCAACAAAGGCGTTCGGCAGATTTTAATCAGCCACTAACATTGTACACTGACCTCTGTACACAACACAATACATCAAATCATTCCTCGACTACCCAACAAACATGTGTACTTCTATTTGAAATTGTTTGGTTCATTCACCCCCACAAAAGATATGTATATCGAAGAACGTTACATGCAACATCTAACAGTGTAAGGCTACGATTATCAGGTGACAACGTAGCATATTTAACACACAAAAGCAAAAGACTTGACCTCACCTAGTACGAAGATTTCTGGTGCGAAGGCAAGTCTTGTTTGTGACAAATGTTCAAATGTTCCGAATTTTTAATGCAATCTATGTTACAGCTGTAAACTTGTCCGCATCCATCAATATCAAGTATAGCATTGCCACTGTCATTGTTTTTCAGAAGTTGCCACGGAAATGAGAAATTGCGAGAAATATGTTACATGTTCTATTAGAAACATACACAATATGCTGCAACAACGAGTCGAAAATCTCACAAATATTCACACACACTCACACTACCACATTTAGTGTACAAAAATGTGCAACGAAACCTAGATCTACAGATAGCCAAAATATTTTGGCATTTTATGACTCCCAAGTTTTCATGTCAATCCAATGAAAAGAAAAAAGAAAAACAGTTTGTTGACACGTTTTTGTGCAATTATGTCGCGCCCGGTCCACCACGGACCGACGACTTATGGTTTTCGCTCATCGCATTTTCTGCGGTTGAGCGGCTGTTTGCACCCCGTGTTGAATACGGATAATAAAGTTTAAAAAAAAACAACTTATATCAGCATGTTTTCAAACACTATAATGTTGGCTATACTCAAAGTGTGGAATGTGCCTTACTTATTGAAATGTAAAACGTTGGCTGTTGTCAAGGTTTAGTTCATATTTAATCTGCATTACACCTTTGCTAGTTGCTAATACTTGGCAATTACCCATTCATCAAAAACATTTAGTGTGATCTGCAATTAATTGGGGATTAAGTGTGGCATGTTTATTACCTACCCTAGTTATGAACAACTTCATTAAAAAGGTGATAACCAGAAGTAGGTCTACTATGTACAATTTAAAGTGCAATTTAATGACATTATAGATGAGTAAACTAAGAAGAGAGCATATTTAAACGAAAGTTATTGGAAACATTCTACCATTTTATTTTCCAAAAATATTGTTTATATTTATATATTTTAATGGAAATTTCTGTTTTCATCTGTTTATTAAAATATCCAATTCTGTGACAATTTGTTCTAATCAACTAAATGATCAACAACTTGCATTTTTATTTCTGTCAGATTACTCAGTGTGTCATGTTTCTAAGGACAAGTTTAGATTTAAGTCTGTATATTTGTTATTTTTTTGTAATCAACCTATGTAATTCAACACAGTGACAATATCTCAAGGACCACAATGAAGCTCTGGTCAGCCTTCCGAAACCAACTGCCATATAAGCCCATAGTGACGAAATATGTCATGTTCCGCGAGTGTTCCCACTCAAAGAGCTCTGGTCAGCCTTCAGAATACAACTGGCATATTACATGATATTAGCCCATAGTGATGAAATCTGTCATGTTCCGCGAGTGTTCCCAATCAAAGAGCTCTGATCAGCCTTCAGAATACAACTGACATATAAACCCACAGTGACGATTCTAAAACAAAGACAGGCTTTCTGTCAGTCAATATGTTTTGTCCAGTTACTACGCATGTTTTTCGAGTTTTATATGTTATGTAGATTTTAAACACCCATCTTCTGTGCCCTGAACAACCATTCGAAAAACGCGTCTATGTTTAGTGCCTGTGTGGCAGCTGTAAAAAGTCGCCGCGTACTACATCATTGTGTAGTCATATGTTACTGGTCCTCAGGGATCATGGAGTGTAAATGTATGTTGTTTACATTCTAAAATGGAGTTCCGCTTATGCGCTAGGGGGCGTCAGTGGTGTGGCATCATTCATTACTACTGATGAACAGCTTTCATAAAACCGAGGCTGTTTTATCTTGCAGGCTATGCTTCATGAGTGCTTTCCCTTTCATCATTTTAATATTACTTACTACAGCTGGCGTTTAGTGCCTGTGTGGCGGCTGTAAAAAGTACTACATCATTGTGTAGTCATATTTGTCTGGTCCTCGGGGATCATGGAGTGTACATGTATGTTGTTTACATTTGAAAATGGAGTTCCGCTCATGCGCTAGTAGGGCTGTAACGGGTACCCGAAAGATCCGAAAATACCGGATCCAATTTGGATTCGCGGGTCCGAATCCACCCTGCCAAATTTTCGGATCCAGATATTATAATAGTTGTCTGTAACCACTACCAGTTTTTACATGTTAAAATTAATTTATATATGGATTTATGTATGAAAATCAATACAATTGAGCATTTTTCTGCAGATTTCTTTGGTAATCATGTATAAATGAAGTATAACATTCGTTTATATTGTATA
>Ga0224511_10003583_pt1 | contig 11287 bp, 2 predicted proteins | sample SF_May12_sed_USG_2_FD_169988 | JGI IMG/M metagenome (GOLD analysis project Ga0224511, IMG submission 169988) | Sediment microbial communities from San Francisco Bay, California, United States - SF_May12_sed_USGS_8_1 | ecosystem: Environmental > Aquatic > Marine > Sediment | place: USA...
AAAGTAGTTGTAATCATGAAAAACATCATCATAGAAATGATTACAAGGTCTTTTTCTAACTCAAACAAGAACTAAAGTTTGTTATATTTAAGTTAGCTGAAGAAAAACATAAACTACCGCCAGCCTTACCTGCCAATGCTGGTCCAAGGCCAGGAATGATGCCAGTCGTTGAAATGGGTACCATTGGTGCATTAGGTGCATGCACACTGACTACAGGCATCTGAGGTGGAATCATGGGCATGGTTACAGCGGGTGCACCTGCCATTGGCATCCTTGGAGTCTGGCCCATCATCATTGGCCCTCTTGGTGGCCCTAGAGGGGCCATTGTAGGTACCATCATGGGGCCTTGGTTGAGAGGTGGCAGAATTTTTACCTCAGGGGGAGGGCCTGGTAGTCGTACCATGAGTATGTTGTTTCCGAGCACTACCTCCTTAGGTGGTTCGTTGAACTTAAGTTCAAACCACTTGCCATCAATAATAATCTCATGACAAGGGCCTCCAAGGGCAACATAGTGGAATCTGTTTCCTACTCGGAGTTTGACAGCGTGATCGGTGAAGATCTGATACAACTTGCCATTGATGTACACATCTCTTGGTGGCCCATCAAACCTGATTCCATGCAAGACTCCATCAATATTCACACACGGCTGTTGAGTATTTAGCTGCAGCTCTCTTAGTTTACCATCAATGAGGATAGTCCTTGGAGGAGGATCAAATCGAAGTTCAACTCTGTCCTCATCAATAAAAACATATCTGGGTTCACCACCATATTTGCCTTTCTCATTCTTATCAATAAGGATCATCATATCTCTGCCATCAATTTGAATCTTATGTGGCTTTCCTAAAAATTCAATGCTCTTAGGTGGTGAATCAACCCTGATTTCAAACAAATGTCCATCAATCCATATGTTCACAGGACGGCCAAGATAGAAAATCTTCTCTTTTCGACCCCTGATAGTAATGTCTTTGACTCTTTCACCAAACTTGTACAACAACTGTCCATCAATAACTATCCCCCGTTTTGCCGGATCAGCAAACACCTCGATACACATCTGATCCCACTGAATCTTCCGAGGAGGAGCACCAAGCTTGATCTCAAAGTTTCTTCTACCAATAACCACTTCCTCACTGACAGCAGGTCCCATATCTGCAAAACATCTGAATCTTGGATCACCAAACTTGTCTACATATTTGTTGAGCTCATTAACGTCAACAGGTTTTATATCTGGAACAACATCCGGCTCAAAGTCATGCCTTCTAGGCCCATCTAGCATCCTACCACCTCTTCCAGGATTATGACCTCTAGATCCCATCATTCTCGGCTCATTAAAGTGACCACGGCCCCTACCGCCTCTTCCTCTTTGGAAATCGGGCCTAAATCTGTTTCCTCTGCCAAACCCTTCATCTGGGTGTGGGCCATCATCAAAGAACCTGTCGTCCTCCCGGAATCTGTCTCTTCTTGGTGGTCCATCATCCCTCCAGTCCTGAGGCCTCTCACCCTGCTCTGACTTCCAAGGGGGCAATCCTGTTCTGTTATCTACATCAGGTTCTCTGGTATGCTTGACTGGACTTCGAGGCTCATCAAATCCATGCGGGCTGCCTATGCGCCTCTTATCATTTCTCCAATTACCCCTTCCACGGCCCCTGCGGTCCCAATCTCGGTCCCTGAAGTCATCTGGTCCTCCTCGGCCTCTTCCACGATCATGAAACCTTCCCCTGCCTCTATTAATCTCTGGTGGACCATCTCTATTGAATTCTTCAGGGCCATCTCTCCTGAAATCATCTGGACCATCCCTTCTCATGTTAGGGGGACCATCGCGTCTAAAGTCCGGACCATCTCTCCTGAAGTCAGGACCATCTCTTCTAAATTCAGGAGGCCCATCATGTCTCCTATCAAGAGGCCCATCACACCTTAAGTCTGGCGGGCCATCTTGTCTGAAATCTGGGCCATCCCTCCTAAACTCTGGGCCATCCCTTCTCATGTCTGGAGGACCATCTCTCCTAAGATCAGGAGGGCCTTCACGTCTCATTTCAGGCAATCCATCTCTTCTGAAATCAGGAGAACCTTCTCTTCGCAAATGAGGTGGACCATCAATTCTGAAATCATCAGGCCCATCTCTTCTAAAATCATCCCTTTTTGGACCATCTCGTCTAAAATCATCAGGGCCATCTCGTCTTAATCCAGGCCCATCCCTTGGAGGGCCATCATGTCTGAAACCTGGCTGGTTATCTCTTGGGCCATCCCATCTTGCATCTGGTGGGCCATCTCTTCTTAAGTCATCAGGACCATCTCTTCTAAAGTCAGGATTATCTCTTCTGAAATCTGGTGGACCATCCCGTCTAGGGCCATCCCTATTAAATTCTGGAGCATCTCTTGCAAAATCAGGTGGGCCATCTCTCCTCTTAAAGTCAGGACCTCTGTCTAAACCTTCTCGGAATCCGTGGGGTTCATCTCTTCCAAGTGTTGGTGGAACCTCCCGTCTCATATCAGCGTCTCTTCTATCCCCAGCAGGAGTCCATTCTTCAGAACCATGTCGTCTAAAACCAGGTCCTTCGGGACCAAAGTCTGGTCCATCTCTTCTAAAGTCAGGAGCATTTTCATTAAAGTTATCCCTTAATCCTCTAGCCTCACGAGGCATGTCACTCCTAGAATCATGGTCATCTCGCCTATAATCAGAGTGGCTATCCAAAGACCCATCCCGTGACCTCTCACTATCCCCTATTCCATGGGCTCCATAGTCTTGCAAGTGCTCATCAGGATACAAATCCCTAAGTCCTTTCATTGTATTATCTTCAACTGGCTTATCATGGGACTTCTTGGGTATCTTAAAGTGTTCCAGAGGTCTATCTGGAGATCGAACCTCTCTCTCCTCCCTAGGTGGTATGGGTGCATTTGACTCAGACACAGTCTCTGAAGTAGGGCTCAAAAGATCCACTCCAGGAGGGACAGCAAAAGCTCCCTCAGATGACAGTCTGCGATTCTGCTCCTGCTGCAACTGCCGTATCTGCACCAACTTGTTAAGCTGACTCAGTAGTTCCTGGTGCTGCTCTGGTGTGATCTTACCCTGCTGCAGTCTTTCATGGGCCTAAAAATATACAATTTATATTGTAATATTCAATATATATATTTTGACAAATAATACACCAATATGCAAACTGTCGCATTGTTCACTCGTCCTATAACCACTGCATTTGCATGTTAATACATCAATATTACTCAGCTTTACTTTTCTCCTTTGCAGTCTGTGGCACACACACAATTTTTTTAAACCTAAATCTATCTAGTGGTTCCTCTATCTTCAGACCACAGACAAGTCACATTTACTCTCAGATTTGCATACAGGTTAAGAGCTCCTACCTGCAGCAGTATCTCTGTATGCTGGTCGGCCGAGATCTCCATGGAGGGTGAGGGCAGCTCCGGTTCCTGGAGGCCAACACGGAAATCTATGTCCTGGGGCTCCTCTCTCACACTAAAACACACATCCTGTGTTAAAGGCATTGAAAACACAAAGACATGTTTCTTCTGCATTTTTTAAAGATACATTCTGTATTAAAGAATTGTTGTTTCACTATAGATCACTTAGTATAAGACTAACCTGAGAAACTGTCGAGACTGGCACAAATGCTATTTAAGAGACAAAAGCATTGACCCTATACAAACCACTACTAACTACAGGCACCAATATAAACTCACCTGACAGTGAGAGTCTGCTCCACAATGGAGTCCTGTCTGTGTTTCTTGCGGTTGATATCGTCCTTGAACATGTCCGACCTTGTAGCCTTGAACTGGTCCCAACCCTTGCTGCTAGGGGACTGCAGGGGCAAACCCTTCGGCCCCACGCTACGGAAATCTTCGTCTTCACCACCAAACAGGTCACTACAGATACAAACACCGATTAGAACAGTTTAACATGTATTTACCTTTTATTAAAATGAATTTTGTCTTATTACTGAATATAAGTTAATAAAAATATGAAGAATTCTTATACAGCATATAAAGATGGCTATCATTTTATCTAATTATTTTCTTTATTTTTCCACATGATTTTATACCTGGGTGTGAACAATCATTTCAACTTACCTGATATCCTCATCAATTTGCCCTTTCATGTCATCAGACTCATCAGGGTACTCGTCAACTTCCATAATCTGAGTTTCTCCCGTGAATTTTTCCTTTGGAATAATGTCATCACCAAAGTCCTCTGATTCACTGGAAACTGGATCTAGCTTGATTTTCTTGCTTTTTCCTCCATAATCAGAATCTTGACTTCGGGATCTCTTTTCAACATCCTTAATGGATTCACTTTTAAACGTCTTTCTTTCACTGTGACTAGAGCTACTTTCAGAAATGGCACCTTGTTTTTTTAACGCAATACTGTCACTACTTTTGCTACTCTTTGGATTACTCCTTCTATCAGCAACACTTGTTTTTGAGCTGCTTTTTTTAAGAGGACCAGGATCTGACTTCCTTGACTTTAGCACAGGAGACTTACTCTCTGCTCGCTTAGGCTCAGCTGACTTTCTTCCTGATCCTTTGCTCTCTGAGGAGTCCTTACTACTACTGCTACTATTTCTGTCCACAGAAGTTGAGCTCTTATCAACTGACACTGGGCGATCATTGCTGTGATTAGCAGAGTATTGTTTGGGAGATCGCTGAAGCGGAGATCTTTCTCTCTCCTTGCTACTTCTACCTATTCCATGGACATCTGGCTTAGTCTTAGATTTTTCTGCTCTTTTTTCACACCTCTCCCTTTCTTCTTCCTTCTTCTTTACATCTCTCTCAAAAGAATCCTTCAACTTAGGCTCTTGTTTTATTTCCCTTTCCTTTGACTGACCCCTTCCCATTCCTCCTTTTGAATTAATACTTGAATGTTTCTCTTTTTCACTCATCACAGTCTTGTTTGAGGTGACAATGTTTTTTACATCTTTTGCAGCCCTCTCAATTTTTTTCTGTTCAGCTTGTCTAGCCTTATATGCACCTATATCTATTTTAGTATCTTTACGTTCTCTTACTTCGGTGACAGGAGGATGTTTGTCTTTTACTCTGGGGTCAGGCTGCCTAACCCTATTGTGTTCTTGAGCAGGGTTATAGCCCCCTGGTGAATACATTTCATCTTCTTCAGGGATCTGCCTAGTATCAGCCTGGTTACGACTACTATGTGAACTCCTTGGATCTCGAGATATAAATCTAGGATCACTTGCTTTTTGTCTAGGATCACTTGGCTTTTGTCTAGGATCTACATGTTTTTGAGCTTCATTGTGTTTTGCAACAACTGGCTTTTTCCTAGGATCACGATTATTCATCATATTCTGTTGCTGCATAAAATATCCTTGAGCACTAGCTTGACTAGAGTCTGAATCATTTTCATCACTAAAACATGGAGAATACACTTCTCCTTTAAATGAATGCCCAGGTATCGAAGACACTGGCAATGGTTGCCACTGTTCTTGAGATTGGTGACCATGACCTTGACCTCGATATGACAGATGGCCTTGGCCCATGTCACGAGACTGTGAGTGACTCACAGCATGACCATGACCTTCAGGATATCCAGACATTTCATGATGACCATGTCCCACTGGCCAACTGGGATGAGCACTAGTAGGTTTGGAATGTTCGGACATCCCTGTCACAGCAGTGAATGCAGATGAGGTGCTGCTAGTTGGAGGAATGGAGTTGGACTTCAGTCGTGGATCTCTTCGTCTGGGATCCACAGGTGGCGGCTGTCTGGGATCTCGCAATGGTGGTGCTGCTTCTATTGGCTCCAAAGGCTCCATCTTCGGTAGCGGCAGACTAAGCGCAGTGTTGGCCTGGCTTGTCAGACGCTGAAATGACAAGGGTTAAAGTGCAAAACAAAATTGTTTGAACAAAAAAAGAGAATAGTAGTCTATCAGCCAGCACCATATTGGAATATTATCTTTAAAGGGTCATTATATTGCCCTTACAATCGCGTGAAGAGGTAAGGAAAATAAAATTACTTCATATAAACTATGATTAATAATCCAAACACTAAGCTTACATTCAGTTTGCCAATTACATAGGGATACAGCTAAAATGATAAATGAGAAACTGCTAATAGCTCTTCAAAGAACTAAGAGCAGGCCTCCATGTTCACAAAGTAATGGTAAAGTACCTGTCTTTGTCGAATTTCCTCCTCAGCCTCTGCAAGCTCCAGCTTAAGTCTCGCCTCCTGTAGCTGCAAATATTCCTGCTGTTTCTCAATCAACTTTCTTCTCATGGCCGCCTCTTCTGCATCAGCCGAATCATCCGGGGAAGGTTGAAGGTCTGGTGAAGATCGCTCCCCATCACTGCTCGACTGTGTGAAGTAATAATCGCAATTTTACTCCCAGGCCTACACGGAGATGTCTGGACCACTTTTTAAGTATCCATTAAAAGATGCTTTGATATAATTTTACTTAAAACTTAGTGAACAGCTAAAGTAAAAATTTATCTCATGAATGTCTTACTTTTGCACCCAAACCAAATCTTCAAAAAATCATGTGCTTTACCTGTCCAGCCAGAAACTTTGGATTGACATGAATGCTGGCTTTTTCTGGTTTTGCAGTTATTGGCCAGGCAGGATCCATCATTTTGTTTATCTTCACATCAATCATGTACAGTTTCTGATTAGGCAATAGGGAACTCCAGGTTTGCCGGAGTCTATACATACTTGCCCTGGTTCTTTCATCCACCTATTTGTTGATACAAAAATATTCAACATAGAATACCACATTTTTACTTGAATACTTTTTGTGTATTTTCCAGGCAATTCTAGTTGTACTGCAATTTATATTTCTGCAATGTTAACCCTTTCCTTAACTATTTTCAAGACATATTGTTAACATAAGCATGTCTACACTTCAATTTTTCATTACAAGTAGTTGTTAATTGTAAAAGTTAAAGCAAAGAATATTTAGGAATCAAAGTTCTTTTCAATGTTGATTTTTAACCTTTTCAAACAAGACCCCGTTTCTGACCGCTCGAATGCAATGAAAATGAAGCAACTAGGTCAACAGTTATTGTCCTTTTTATGTCCAATTACACTAAGCATCGATGTTATTACATACTCAATTACAGTCCAGGTTCTTCTTCTTAACAATGTTTTTGGCCATTTACACTAATAAATAATAATTATCATTGTAGACCACTTTCTCATACTATATTCAACTTAACAAACTGATAACATCCAATTCTTTTATAGTTTACTAAATACAAGATTAACAAATATTTAAACAAACATTAATATCACATTCGACCTAAACACAACTGTTTCAAAATAAAGACGTAGAAAGTGTTCACAGTGTGACACAACTCCTGTACATATTCACCCAGATCAATGTTTGAGCGCTTTTATGGCTCCACAACCTTCGTATTGTACAATGTTCCAATTCAAACTGATCCTTAGTCACATGATTGTCATCTTCTGCAATGCTTTTACAACATATTGCGTCATAATAAAGTAGTCCAGGGATTCACTTCAAAATCGTTTTTTCTAGTTAATATTAAACTTGTAAGACTGCAGCGATTGCAATCAACAGTTTCATCATACCAAATTGTTAGTTTATATTAATTTATTTATGGTCGACTGCGAAGCAGTTATATCCGAACTCTCGACCGCTCATTCCAGAAAGTGCCCATCTCATTTTTTCAACGATGTTTAAGAGGAGAGAAGCCAGATCTATCCTTATATGCCGAGTGCAAACATCTGGTACCATTTGTATAAACTGTAGACCATATGTAGAACGTAATTGACACTATTATTTGTCTCGCTGATAAGAAAATAACAATATTTAGCCGTTTTATAAAATGATGTCAGTAAGCTACATGTTCGAGAATCTGCAAACACTGCATTTAATCTGTTTCAACAATCCATCAAAATGTTTTCATTACATCAAATCCATATTAAATGTTTGTCCCGAGTTTCAGAGGCTGTATTAGCCGTGCTGTATTTGCAGAACTGCAGTTTCTCCATTATGTAGCATTACTGGACCCTTCAGTCAGCAGTGTTGCTGCTTGCTCTCGAATCGAGTTCTGGAAATGATCTTAATCATAGTTTGCATCAACATCTAGCATTGCCTGGATAAAATGCACAAAATTCAAACAAAGTATGCACTGCATACAAAAGTTAATCTTTTTTCATAGTTTTACATAAAATCTTATTCAATGCATTTTCTGCTAAACATTATATACAGTAAGATAATTGTTTATAACAAGTATGAAAATGTTACATTTTGGTACATGATTCCTTCATAAAAATAACAGAATAGTATGTACATTTTTTATCTAAATACATAATCATGAAACTTAAATTTAGCAAAACTTTTAAGGCATGCTGACCTGTTCAAAAACTGAACAAAATGTTGTAACTATGTTCTTGTTAAATAGTGACTTGTAGCTGGATGTCTGCAGATTCTTCATGATCGAATCCATGAGGTACAAAACAGGCAACTTGTACTCCGGTTTACACTGTGAACACATAAAAGAGTAAAGAACATGGAAAATACAATATCAAATGAAATCTCCAGGACAAGGGTGCTGGACCATCTGGGGGAGACATGTCCCTGTAACCGTGAAGTTGCACTCTCGGGTAGTTTCATTCATCACAGGTTGGGCAAGACAGTACTCGAGGTGAAATCACAAACTGAAACATACTGGTAAGCAGAACATGTTTTCATGGAACAACTGCTGCTGTGCCAGAGTTAAGAAGAATTACAAAATCAGATTCTTCATCATAAGTATTAAAATTAGAGTATACAATGCATGTCTAACATAATACTAAACACATTAATTGATAACATCTTAAATACTTACCATTCTTGAATGAAGACCTGAACAAACTGTTTATGTCTTTATATCTTTGTTAACTCAACTTCAATCAAAATTTAACACAACTTTTTCACAAAGGTGAAGACATAAAACCAGTGAACTCTCCTTTTGATTCCATCACTTGTAACAGAGCAGTCAGAAAATCAAGTGTGAATGATACCTGGGGTTGTTAGTTCTTGCATATGACAACCAAAAATACAACATAGTTAAGGTTGTCACTAGCATTTAATCTGTGATGTAACAATCATAGGCGCGGCACCCAGATTAGTAAAGGTGGTCTGTTCAATACATTTAAAACAATCTTATGGTTTCAAATTTGTTCACTATCCATATCTGTAAGCCATCTTAACAAACTTCTTTTTTCCACAATTAATTGTTCTCCAACATTAAAAATGTTTTTTATTTACTCCCGCGCAACGCAAATAACAACATGTTAAAATATGTTTTAAACTAAATATGAATGTTTTTAACGGTTTAGCGCACTTGCAAAATCAGTTAAAAAACTGATTATGATGTTCTTGATTGCCGAGTAACATTGCTGTAGATGCATCTATATTAAAGCTCATAAAACTAAGACTGTGATTTTAGTCGCTCGACTTGCGCTTCTTTGCAATATGTGTATATACAACTCTTAGTCTTATACGGTTCTCATCATTGCGTCAAACTGCTGTAGTAAGAAAGCTTAAAATAAAGTTTCACACTTTACTGTCAACATCCTAAAAACAAATCAACTTTATACTGCCCAAAGTCAATAATGACTACATGAGGCGGGCGCAAGTCATGAACACTGACAATTTATCACTTATAAAATAGGCTATGTCATATAAAGGTTCATATTCATTCCATACAATTCTTTCTTCTGGTCTTCGTTGCACGTTCCTTATTCAAGATCATCTTAGTTAAAAGCACCAACAACTTCAAAGCAGCATAGGTTTTTAATTATATCTAAAGAATAATAAAAAATAATTTAAGCTGATGACAATGAACTTGCTGTTGCTCTTAACTAAGTTTTGTCTGTTGCTTTAATGAATTACAACACAACACCAGCTTAATCAAGTCTTATTAAGACAGAATGAATGAGATGTGAGAAAAAGAATTTATTTAAGAAACACATACAACAATTAATGTATATAAAAATCATTAACAAATATTAGCATTTTCCATATGGTGACTCAATATCACATAACACAACTTCCGGTGTACGTGACCAAAATGAAAAGTTAACAAAGAATATTATCGTTAAGAATAAAGATAAATTATAAAGACATTAAGTGATTTAAACCTTAGTGATGTGATCTTCAATAACAGAAACAATCTCAGGGGCATGTTGTTCGTGATCTTCGGCCAGCATCGTCAGCATGTTGATCAACGGTTTGCTGTTCTGTCGCAAATCCCGAAGTGCCGCTGTGTACTCGTTGACGTGGTCCTGTGATAACGCCATTTCAGAATCCGACGTCTCCTCTCACTAATGGCGAAGTAAGGATGTCTATTATCACACCATTTTAATGAAAAACACGTTCAAATTTTCAATTTATTTTCCTGCCCTCGCTTGCCTGTCTGTTATGTCGGGCGATGATGACGTCAAATAATTTAAGTAACAAAGATTTTTATTGGTGGGTTGTGTCTGCAGCCAATAGAATTCACTTTAACAAAACAATCGTAACCGTTACTCTGGGTTTTCCAAAAGCTCCTTTTGCGAAGTCAAGCGTTTACAAGATTTAAATGGAGTCTCTCAAAACAACTTTTATAAAAATAAAGAAAGATTAACAATCTTATCACAATTTTTTGATAAAATCACTCCCATTTTCACGTTTTAGGATTTGGTAAGTCTTTTTTGTTCTATATTACTATAATAACAATGAACTATCTTTTATGCATAATCAGAATTCTTTTATAAACTATTTTCAATTTATAAGATCTTTGGGAGATCGAGACTCCTGCAAACACTTAGTCTCAGAACTTTTCACTCCATTGGGTGTCAGGTTTTGTCGGTACTGGTCCAAAAAGGCCGCAAACCTAAAAGGCCTGTGCCAAAAAGGCCGCACCAAAAAGGCCGCAAACCCAAAAGGCCGCAAACCTTATATATTTAACCGTTTTTCTTGGTTTAATTTTATGAAGTTATATCGCACTGATTAAAGCCAAACGTCATTGGTAAACTAATTGGCCTATAAGATAAAATTGCAGTACTATAATATGTACAAATGTTGTGTGTATATATATACTGTGTGATTTTGGTTGTGTAGATTTATGATATTTTATATTAAAATGTTAATCAGTAAATATATTTCTATTAAAAAAAGTATGAGTCAAATGTTTGGTGTCATTTTTTTTATATTCTAATTCAATTATAACTGATTTGAATTATAATTTAATAACTTGATTAATAACTACTTCTACTCAAAAATAAAATTAATTCAACCATTTGTCTGGCTTTGTTATTTTATCACATAATATCTAGTTG
>Ga0224511_10003584_pt1 | contig 11285 bp, 5 predicted proteins | sample SF_May12_sed_USG_2_FD_169988 | JGI IMG/M metagenome (GOLD analysis project Ga0224511, IMG submission 169988) | Sediment microbial communities from San Francisco Bay, California, United States - SF_May12_sed_USGS_8_1 | ecosystem: Environmental > Aquatic > Marine > Sediment | place: USA...
TTTTAAAACATAACTTCAGATTTACATCCCCCAGGTGTCGCCTGTTGTATATAAAGTAATGAAAAAGTGTCTCTTAAAAATCTTCACTCTCAGGTGAGCGTTCCAGGGCCCTCTGGGCCCTCTTGTTCAAAAGACTACAGAAACAAACCAACGTGTAATCTAAAACCCGAACCGTTGAAACACGATGATTAAAAAAACCCGAGGCTGCTATTTTCCGTACAGGTTATGCCGACTTAGAGCTTTCCCTTTTCTCACTTTTATAAGAATAAGTTTATCAACGTCCATAGCTTGTCTTTGATTTTGCTTTTTAATTGTCTACGTGCACCTTTTACTATGCTTTTTAAAAGAACAACACAATATTTTTTGAATATTAAAATATTGCGATCTGCACTCTTTTTCAGCAACAATAATTATTATTGGTACACTGCGAAACGCGTTGTCTGGTTCATTTGCCCCGTATTGCTTGCTCATTAAACATCAATAATACTCTGAATGTTTTTATGTTTGCTTGAATAACTTCTAATTAAAGATTACATTTCACATTTTTCAAATGTAGCAACTTAATTATATCACATACTATTCCCCACAAACGTGAAAACTAAACGTCATTGGGTATAGATTCATACGTCAACGAAAATGATCTTACATTTCCTGTTTGTACATGTAACCGATTCTGGTAATTGTGCGTATTTGAGTGTATTAGATCTAACCAGCAGATGCATTTAGGTGTACAAGCAGTATCTTGCAGAGTAAACATGTCTAGTACATGACCGAAGGCGCTAGTTGCGTAGATTGAGCGCAAAAGTATGATATCCCCTACAAGAATGACCCCAACGAAATAAGTTAAAACATAGCCTGTTTGATTCAATACGAATAATGGATTTTGATTCATTTACAATTATAGCAAACATGACTATGTAATGTTTGAACATCTGGTAATAATAAAATACACGTATCACTGTGTTGCCAATGTCTGTCAGAGTAAAGAACAAAACAACAAGTTTGAAACATTGGCATCTTGAAATCTGGAGAGTAGACGTTTTACAAACCTTTTTTAAACTGGGGAAGAAGTTGTTTTTTTTTCTAGGAATATTGTTTTACACACAGAAAATGCGCATAGACAATACATTTTGCAGACTCCGGTTTCGTGTTTGCAAGAAGTAAATCACCTACCAGGAGATGCATTTCATAATATAAATTGAGCGATGATCATAAAACAGAGACGATATCAAATAAGCATTTGAACTCTTGACTACAACCATACAAGTGTGGTTTTGTTCATATAATCCGTGCAATTGATCATTTGTATGACGCAACAATACACGAAACATTGGCTGTATCTGTTCTGTTATTGCAGAACTATAGAGTTTTTTACAATGGAAAGTTAAAACACGTATTATCCATTTCCTTTTCAATAACAATATACCACGGACAAAGGAATACTTTACTTCCACTTCGTTATCTGAAAGGACATTGCATTGTCATTATCTTTAACGAATTTTCAAACAGTTTTGTTTTCACATATTTATGCAACATGTTCTTAGGAATACAGAGCATATCATGAAGATAAACAGGCGTTGCAGTGTATAACAGTTTACCACCTTTTGTGGTATCAAAAGGTGAACGTATGTATGCCCTAGGCCATGAAACTAAACCTCTTTTGTTTTTTATCAATGATTTTGGTTAAAAACTATGTTCACCAGTGAGCAGTTCAAGTGATGTAAGTAAGTTCTAGACCACTATTTATTATGATAATTCATGATAAATATGCATAGTGCTATTTAATATGTGAGTATCGGTTTGACACAACCATTATCATTTTTGTGATGTCAAACACTGACTGATTTATCAGTACTCAATCTTTAATTTCTAAACGCATAATCAGATTGTCTGTTACAGAACACCACATCTGATTGTCGTGAGTGGTGAGTCATGTTCAGTAAAGTATGAACATATATGACATTGGTGATAATTAAAGTAGGAATGTAACCCTTAAGTACACTTGATATTATCAATCACTTATTTCTCACAACTTTCAGATACATGTGGTACCAAGTTAACAAACACACTTTATTTAGCTTATTATGTTATAGTATATATATTCAACCTTTCGTACATATCTTTATATGTAGTACTTTATTACACATTTTAGGGTTTAAACTTAAAGTAACAAAAACGTCAATGTTAGTTGGGTGCTGTTTTATTTTAAATGATATTGAGCATTTTCTTACGACCGACATGTACTCCATTAAAGATGTTTAATGACCAGCGATACATATTAGAAAAAAAATCTTTAAAAGTACACGAGAACGGCTCGGTGAAACTTCGGTCGCGTGACCTAATATCAGTTAATAACATCTTAAAATGTGATTGTTAAATTAATTGCTTGTTAGTGCAAGTAGCGGTGCATGAAGTAAGTAGCAGTAACTGCAGTTCTTAGATTCGGTTGGCAAGCTACAAATACGAAACATGTGTAGGGACAGATAGACTGTTTTCCATTTCTGTAATTTTGTAAGTACTTGGTTTGGTGTACTGACCGCCATCATTTGACCTCAATGACAAAACGGCTTTTTGCTAGTTTATGTGACCTTATCAGCGCTGAATTGGTGGTCTGACCGCCAGTAAATGACCTTATTGACAAAGCATATATGTACATAAACTACATAAGGTTTCTCATCATTTTATTACATAAACATCGCTATTAAAAGTAGTAACAACATAGCTGGCTACTGATTAAATGCGTAATAGGTGTGACAGTCTGTCGTCTGTCTGTCGCAACAACTTATCGTTGCCTATAACTTTGCTATGTCTTAATTTGTCTTATTTAATCTTACAAATGTTATTGCCTTTGACAACTCGGACAATATGATACCAAATTATTTAAGTCAATGCCAGAGTTTTGCGCTTATTTATACTTGGACTTTGTCACGAAAACATACTGTTTGCAATTAGTTACTATTTTTTTAAATGTCTTTATGTAAATGTCCTATTATATTATTGACACAAAAAGGCTTGTGATGTATTTTATTGTTTGATCGTCTCTTTGCATGTCGTAAAAAACTTAAACGTCTGTTAATAACAGGGTCTTTCTATTGCAGCAAGGTTTTGATGTTGCCCTAATTATTTTATGGGGTCGCTCTTAACATACAGTTCCTCACGTAATGAACAAGTTTGTACTTCGAAATAACTGTAATATAACTTCCTAATGAACATTACCGGTGGGTACAATTGCATTAAATATTGAATTGTCACACAAGATACAAACTTTATATAGCGAAATGCGAATCCTAGGGGCGTGTTTCCTACTATCAATTAGAGCGGTGAAATTGTTCATGTAATAATAGACGCCCAAACTCGCGCGATATCTCGTGTTAGGTGTCCATTGTCATATTTCTCATTTTGCGAATCGGTAGTTGCATGCAGTGGACACTATATTAATGTCATTCCTTGTCGTTTTCTGTATACATAAATCATAATGAAGTGTCTCGCAGAAGCCTAATTGACACAGATAAAGATATTATTTTTGTTCCAGTTTTAGATCATGCCCCAGATAATAGTATACGTCACTTTGCAACAATAATATAAGACAATTATGATGACTTCATGTTCATAATAAATGCAAATTATGTCTGGTTTGTTTAAAGCACTATATATGAATAATAACCGGGCAGTATTGTTCGAAATTGGGAACATGTCAAGGATTATAAATTATCGGATGCTTGCAGACACATCGACATTACTATAATAGTACATATTTGTAAAACTTGAAGAACAGTGTGATATTTCAAACGATAAACATTTTTACACGTATATTCGTGTATAAAGTTCCAATGACCTTTGAGTGTGTTTTACATTTAAAGAAAATCGTTTAAGCATAAACTACTTGCTGAATGTTTTTAAACATATTTTTTTTTAATATAAAACACTGCCGAAACATATCAATGTCTAAAAAAAACGAACCTTTGAAACACAATAATCGCAAACATAAAACTAGTTTAAAAGACGTTCAAAGGGATATGTCGGGAAAAATGCAAGCTAAACTATGGTTTATCACTTTAACAGACATGTTCAATATTGGTTCCTTATTTTTTAATAAGGGAAATTGTCGAACACCTCCGCTTCCGCTGTAAATATTTCAAAAGATGTAAGGCAAGTCTAAATTTGACGAGCTCCATCGGGAGCTGCACACTTTCTCAGTGATGATTGTTAGTGGACATCTCTCTAAATCTGGTTCAGTTGTCTCGCATAGCCAACGTAAGTGAGGAATCAATGGTTTGCTTGCGGAGGTACCGGTGAACCCCAAAACACTAGTCCATGTACATTTACGGTGGCTGCCCGACAGACAGACCGACAGACAAACATACGTACATAATATTGTCGTATTAAGACTTGTACAGAGTACATCATCTACATACATGTACAATCGTACGTAAACTGTAAATGACATGTACAGAAAACAATTAAAAAATTCGTAGTCATGTTTACTTGTTACAAAATATTATAAAATATAGATAACAATACCTATCGTTCTTTATGTACCAAAGCACTGGTGCAGTTACCTACTACTGGCTTGGTGGACTGAGTGCTTTAGAATGACCATGTGTACTTGCGATTAGTACTTGTGAATACGGGAACTTAATAAAGTGGACTGACCGCCATGATATAAAATAATCAGTAGTGTTTAAAATTAGCGCGTCCCAGAGGACGAAATAACAAAACGAAACATTTAAAAAACACAACACAGTCATGCTGCATGAGGCGCTAGGTTAAGAGCATATCATAGAAATTGGTTGATTTGACAGACAGTTGGTGTTGACCTCCTTTGATACTTATAAAGAATGTATGAGTCTTACAATTTGATGTTATGGAAATATAAAACGCACATATCGCTGTCTGTATAGCCTATGGATGTAGAATAGCAGAACAAAACAATATGTGGTTGCATGCTGGGAAATAATAGATCTCAAATAATATTCTAAATAACAGAATCACATTGTACTGAATTGGGTTAACATTTTTTAGGTGATACAATTATCCATATATGTTTCCTTTTCGGATAGAAAAATAATTCTCAGGCAACTGTTTCGTGTTTGCAAGATGTAAATTATCCAGCATCAGATGCATTTAATAGAACATAGACGATATCAAATAAGCTATTCAACTCTTGTCTGCAACCATAAAAGTGTGTGTTTTACATCTTGTCCATGCCATTGATCATTTGTATGACGCAACAACACATACTACATTGAATGTACATGCGTTGTTATTGCAGAACTATAGTTGTTTTAAAAGATTCAAATACGTCAAATCCATTTTATTTTCAAAAGAGTATAAGGAACGGACAAACAAGAGCGTAGTTCTACTTCGTTGTAAACGACATTGCATTGCCACTATCATTAACAATTGAATACAGCGTTTTTTCAAATATATATGCAACATGTTTTAGAGCAACCTGTTTTAGAGTGGAGAATCTGTCATGAAAATAAACAGGTGTTTCCGTGTATAACATTTTCTCTCTTCGTGGTATCAAAAGGTATGCATGCCGTAGACCATAACACTAGCCTCTTTTGTTTTTTATGCATGAATTTGGTTAAGTATTGCATCCTTGAGCAGTAAAAATTATATAAGGATGTAATTGATAGCAATATACATTACCAATAATGATCTCTTATGCATAGTTATAATGTTTAACATATGGTAATCGGTTCTGTGACAACAAAGTATCTAATGATCTCTTTGGGGGATGTCAAACACTGACTGTTTTTAACAGTACACAATATACATGTATTACAAAACGCCTAATCAGATTGTCGGAATAATGTTTCAGTAAAGTATGCAAATTAATTATTACCCTATAGTACAATTAATATTATCAATCACTTATCCACCTCATATTTCATATGTATATGTTATTTTGAAGGAAGGTCACCATGTTAACGCGTACATTTTATTTAGCTTAATATGTTATCGTAGTCTTTAATTTATATCACTTTGTATATGACAGTGTTTATATTGCAAATTATAAATAAGTGAATAGAGTGTTGTAACGTTAAGTAACAAGCAATTTAATGTTAGTAGGGGCCTGGATGATATTAATCGATACTAAATTATTTTGAGCATTTTTTTGCGACCAACATTAATTTCATTAATTATTTTGAATGTCCCGCGATAAAAAATCAGAAATGAAATCTTTAAAAGTAGCATCATACACGTAAAAGACTCGGTGAAACTTCTAACGCGTGATCTAAAACAGTTTTAACGTCTTAGAATATGATTGTTATATTCATGACAACTTAAATGCACATGGCAGTGTATAACGTAACTTGGCATTTATTAACTGCGGTTCTTTAATTCGTCGGGTTTAAGCTATATAAACGTACATGTGCTCATGAACGATGGAACATATTTTCCATTTATGTGACTTTGTAAGTACAGCTGACCGACACTATTCGACCTAATTGACAAAACGGTTTTGCTCCTTTCTTTGACGTTATTAACGCTTATTTGGTGGACATAACGCCATTATATGACCTTATTTTAAAGCAGACATCAAAGGCATACTGTGTAATCTGTTTATTGCATGGTCATTCAAAGTAGTTAAAACATAATGTGTTACTGAATTAATAGGTATTGAGTGTTAAAGTTATTTCAAATAAAAGATAATTCCCGTATCGTACATGTTTGTGTCGCTCTTTCGAAGAAAATGCGATAGCAAGCGATCAATTCGTCTGTCAGTCTGTCGTCGGTCCGTCATAAAAATCTTATCGTTGGCTATAACTTTGCTATTTACAAATATTAAACCTTATTGACTTTGACAACACGGACATTATGATGCCAATTTATTTAGGTCAATGTCACACGTGCCATAACTGTGCGCCTTTTTGTCACGAAGACATAGTGTTTGATATTATTTGTCATTGTTTAAAATGTCTTTATTTAACTTTCCTTAATATATATTAATTACAACAACAGGGTTGTGATATGTCTTTTTCCGTCTGTTTGTTTGTCGCAAAATCCCATAAAATTCTAAAGATATAGGGTGTTGGTGCTGCAGCAAAGTTTTGATGAACCTAAACATACAGTTATTTTCGTCATGACCAATTTATTACTTTAAAATGACTGTAATACCAACGACAAACATTACAAGTGGGTTCCATTGCAGTTAATATTTAATTATGTCACACGATATATGAACTTTAGAGCGAGAAATACGAATCCTAGGGCCATGTGTGCAATTGTCAATTAGAGCGGTGAAATTGTCCCCGTGATAATATACGCCCAAACTCGCGCGATATCTAATGTCAGATTCCCTTTGTCATATTTCTCATTTTGTGAATCGGTAGTTGCATGCATTGGACACTAGGTTGATTTCATTTCGTGAACTCTTCTGTAAATATAAATCATTATGAACTGTCTCACAGAAGCTTCATTGACCCAGATAACATATAGCTATTGTTCCATATTTTGGACATTTCCAGAAAGTGCGTCCATTTAATGAAGTAATATAGGGGAATACGATGACCGTATGTTCAACATAAATGCAGATTATGTGTGTTTTGTTCAATGACACTTCACATAAATAATAACCGGGCTGAACTGTTCCAAAGTGTGAACATGTCAAGTACAAGTATCGCTATGTTTGCAGTACATGTTTGTAGAACTTTATAGAAATGCAATCGATAAAAAGTATCTACATGTACATGTACAAGTATATTGGTGATTATAGTTCAAATGACTTTTTACATACGATTTTGTTCTGCATTGAATGAAAATCGTTTTAGTATTATATAACTTGCTGAATAATTAATATAAATAAGTTGTGTTTTTTTAAACCCGAATCTTTGAAACACATTAATTGCTGACATAAAACAGGTTCAAAAACGTGTAAGGGTGTGTTGCTTACATGCACCCTTTACTCATTATTTTATAAATAAATGCAAACTATGGTTTTTAATTTCAACAGTATTGGATCAGGAACGTGTAAGGGTGTGTATGATTTTGTATAATTGCTGACGTACATCCTTTACACATTATTTTCTTGGTAATTCAAGAGCTTTGGATTTTTACTTTAACAAACGTGTTCAATATTGTTACCTGACTTTTCCATTCCGGAAACTGCCAAACACCTCCCCTGTTGCTGTAAATATTTGAAAGAATGTGTAACAAGTTTACATATGACGAGCTCCATCGGGAACGGCGCTCAGTGATGATTGAAGCTACACACGGCGCTAAATCTAGTTTAGTTGGCTCGCAATGCTAGCTGATGAAAGTGAGGAAACAGACGTTTGATTGCGAATCAAAATGGCTATTACCGCTGAACCCAAAAAGGCTCGTACGTTGACTGACCGCCGTAAAATAGTTACGCTGATTTAAATAAACATACATTCAGAAATAACAGATCAGGTCAGACCGACAAAAATATACTATGAAATCATTAATGATGTGAACAAGACATTTCGTGGTTTGATGACAATTGACATATTTGTGGACACTTGAATTCGTGTATTCTAAATTATATCCAATATTACTAAAGTGAATAAGTATTTTCACGAAATACACAAAAATAAATGTCCAACGAATATGAATAAATTCACATTATTTTATTTAGGTCTGTACATAGTCTACATACATGTTTATACTTACACAAACTCTCAACATGATTAACAATAAAAGTCTTTCATTACTACTGATGAAAAGCTTCAATAAAAACCAGGCTGCTGTTTTCTCGCGCAGGCTATGCTTCCTGAGGGCTATCCTTTTCATCAGTTTTGTATTCAAATTTACTTGTACAAAAAGGTACAAAATGGAGAAAATATAATGTTCGCTAAGTGTAGGTGAAATTCAAACATATAAGCAATGCATGTTAAACATGTTGATATATTGGTTTAAACTAACAGAGAATTGGTACAGTTTGTTTATGCTGACGACGAAAATAACAAGACAAAATATCCAAATAACAAAAACCCATCGTTGCATGTGACACATGGTTAAGAACTTAAGATCAGATCGACCATAAATAATATACATGACATTTGATATACATTTGATGTTGATATTCGATAGAAAACGATATGAACTTTACAGTATTATTTTTTAAAAGGGGAAATATATAACAAAACCATTTATCACTACCTTCATTTGCATGTAGCCAATGGATGTAGAAGAGCAAAATAAAATAACACCACACTTCAATCATATGCATTACATGTACCAATTGTGTTTGCATGTCGGGGAATAATTTGTCTTTCATAATCTGCTAAGAATATAAAGTATAGAAACGATTATGGAGATAAACAGGTGATGCCATGAATTACTTTTTTTTTTCTGCTTTTGTAGTATAAAACGGTGTACTTATGAATGCCGTATGCCATGGGATGATTATATATTTTAGATATGTATCAATAATGTCAGTTTCATTATCTCTAAAGCAAAGTGATACTGCTCTACATTATGATGATCGGTTGTGTCACTACAAAGTGCCTAACTATCTCTTTTTATATTGTGTATGTCAAAAACTAGATGATTTTAACAGTACACAATATCTTATTAAACGCTAATGAAATTGTCGTGAGATAAGTCAGAATACTAGGATGAAAACAGATGAAAAAATGCGGAATACGTGTTAAGGGTATTTAAATTTTTTTTTATATAATTGTCGTGTCACGAAAGATAATGTTTCCAAAATATAAGACAGCTAAATTTTTAAGCACGTAAAAATACGTTGTCAAAAGCGAGTTATTTATATGCAATACTATTTCTGACGAGTTTACCATGCCACATGATTAAAAATTGCATTAGGCTTTGTAGGAAAGCCAGAAATGACAGCATTCATTTTTTGTTAGTTAATACATGATGTTTGCATGTTTGGTAATTATAATATAAATTGTACCATGTAAGGAAACACTATCAATTCGTTATTTAAGAAACATTATGATAATCGCTGAAACACAGTTAAGTTTATTGTGCGATTGGAGGACATCCATGTATTATTTGTATTTTATATCAAGGTATTTTAATTAACTGAAAAACATGAGCAACAAATGAATTTTATTGCAAATTCTTACATTACTTACTACAGCTGTTGTTTAGTGCCTGTGTGGCGGCTGTAAAAAAACGCCCCGTACTATATCATTGTGTAGTCATATTTTTCTGGTCCTCAGGGATCATGGAGTGTAGATGTATGTTGTTTACATTTGAAAATGGAGTTCTGCTCATGCGCTAGGGGGCGTCAGTGGTGTGTCATCATTCATTACCACTGATGAACAGCTTCAATAAAACCGAGGCTGCTGTTTTCTCGTGCAGGCTATGATTCCTGAGGGCTTTCCCTTTCATCAGTTGAATTGTTCCTGATAAAAACACACTTAATGATCAAATAAAAATATTTTACTTGGCAATAGTCATTCACGTGATTTTAAAAGCAAAGCTATTTTGTGTCGGATTTGTGTGGGTTTTTTGTTTGTTTTCAAAACAATAAAACCTCATTTAAAAAGAGGTATGAGGACGAAATTTAATCATCGTATTGAATCATTGAACTGTAATGCACAATAGAATGTGGCATGTTATATAGGGCATGTTAATAACCTTCTGTTTGATCCAAAACTGATATGTTTTTTTTTTGACAAACTATTGACGTTTCACTTTTTAATCTCTACGTTGTCCTCCGTTAATACATGAAATTCAATAAAGGCTAAATTGTAGAGGTATATTCTTAGTGTATTTTGAGTTTTGCTCGACCGTTTAAAATCAAATGTTTTGGCTAATTAGTGACTAATTTCAAATTATTGTTGTGTTTCATGACAAGAAAATGTTATACTAGTATTTCAAAAAAGGAAACAATATTTAACTTATTTGGTTTTAACATGATTGCTTGCTGTTTTAAACATCAAAAAGTGATTGCCAGTGTACATAATTTATATTTGTAAATGGATCAGCACCTTAACTCGTATGCACTATCCCAGACGAATGAAGACGGTTTGAATGACATTACTAGGTCTATTAGCGTTACAAAATTACCGATGACTGAACATGTGTAATACAAACTGCTGGTTAGGTACTTAATTATTTCACAAATAAAGATTACGGAGGGAAGGTTAACTGTTTAAACATGACATTTGTGACACACTAGTGTACACTAGATCGTTGAAATACGAATGCTAGTTGCAGGTATTCTACCCTTAATGGGAGCAGTGGAGTAATTTCGTAGAAATTTACAAATCAAATAGTGCGAAGTCTTGCGTTTTATTTCCCTTGTCATCTTTCTCATTTGTTGAAAGGGTGTAGTGTGT
>Ga0224511_10003585_pt1 | contig 11285 bp, 5 predicted proteins | sample SF_May12_sed_USG_2_FD_169988 | JGI IMG/M metagenome (GOLD analysis project Ga0224511, IMG submission 169988) | Sediment microbial communities from San Francisco Bay, California, United States - SF_May12_sed_USGS_8_1 | ecosystem: Environmental > Aquatic > Marine > Sediment | place: USA...
ACTACCACTGTCTTACTATTAGTATTACTATTACTAATAGTAATAGTAAGACAGTGTTAGTAATACTGTGTTAGTATTACTGAGTTACTGATTCTAACTAGTAACTACTAAGTCTAACACTGTCTTACTATTACTATTACTAATAGTAAGACAGTGTTAGTAATACTGTATTAGTATTACTGAGTTACTAAGTCACTTTAAGTTCAACTTCAAGTTCAACTTCAAGTTCAACGAGTTACACTCAGTAGTCAGTTACTCACAGTCACTGACTATCATGATCATGATATATCATGGCCATCACCGTATCACTCAAGTTTTGGGTTCACTTATTTTAATTTTACTCACTGACTGACTGAGTCAATGTGTGTCACTCTCACTGTCAGCCTCATCAGCTTCATATTCTTTCACTCTGAGTTCGAGCAAGCGCTTGACTTGAGTCCATGTCAGACAGCAGCGCAAATTGCTGTTGTTAGTGTAGTCGGTGCTAGTTTCAATAAGTGAAAACTGAAACCCCAACTAGTCACTGAGTCAGTCACACCACAACTGGGAGTGTTAAAGTAACTTAAAAGTTAAACGCTCGAGTTAGTCCAATGGATGCATGACTCAATCAATGGATGAATGCCATCAGATTTAATCATTTCATAAATCAGAGTTATCATGATAGTGAATAAGTGATGTGTATAGATGTAGTGGTCATCGCTCAGTCATTGTCACTGTCTGTCTTGCCTAGTAGCAGCTCTGTGTTAGTCTAGTGACCATAAACAATTTGATATACAACCATGCAATGATATATGCAGTGTGTTCAGAATCAGTTACCGCTACCATGCACCTACTTCGGACACTCTATTCTTGTTTTACGCTGTTCTGGAAAGTCGTGAATGGCTAAGGTATTAGAGAGCTTGCGCATGAGAGAATGACTCTGTAACCACTACCATTAAAAGGGCTCTAGTTCGCCACATCGTCCAAATACTAGTATGGCCTCCAGTTGTCATTCAGACTTCGCTGGACAGCAAATGCTGGGAAAAAAATATTTATTGATAATCCCCATATTTTGCTGCAAGAAGTAGTAGCCCACTCTTGTCTATGGTTTATTTTAGACCTGAAAATGCCAGCTGTATGTGGAATGTATGCCATGAAACCGGTATATGACACAGTGGATGTCACAGATCTACCTACCTGTATGCATAAGGTCAAGAACATTCACCAATCCAGCCATGCTCCAACCCCGGCTGAGGTAGGTGTAGATGCTCATCCAACATTGTCATGTGAACATACCAGGCTGAGGATCTGAGCTGATTTTATCTGTGCACCTTTCTGCATATGATCTTTTCCTGTCACATACAGGTGACATGCATTCACCAGGGAAAAATCCTAGACTCTTTATGCCATGGAGTTAGTGTCAATGGGCCTGATTTGCAATCAATCCCCATCCTATTTGTTTCAGTTGTTACTGGAGCGACAAGCTAAAATTATAGATGAGCTGGAAAGACTTCAGTCAGTGATAACTTCACTTACTGAAGAGGCACCGGTTAGAAACATCAAAAAAGGGACCAGAATGCAAACAAGGACATTACTAAAACCAGTAAATCTTCCTCGGGTATGCAATCCTTCCATTCTTCTTCCAGACACTTTACCATGTTATTTGTGGACTTTTAAGCCTGATGGCAGCCAATGCTTAGTCCTGTGATCATGCAATCTGGGGTCAAGGGCTTAGACCACTGCACTATCGGGCTATTCCCAATATCGAGATGGTTCATGTTGTTGGAATCAGATCGACACGGGTTGCTGCTCCACAATATGCAGTTTTATGATGATTGCAGGAGTTGGTTATTGGTTGTAACCCAAGCTTTGAATCCACTGCCATTATCGGACTAATTAAGAATTTGCAGCAGAAGACGTCGGCTTTGTGCTCTTTCTATGTGCATAGCTCTTGCTGCAGTGTGGCACCTTGCACAGATCTGAGTCAACATGGCTTTATTAGTCACACTCGGACTGTACCGAGATCAGCACAACAGATGGTTGTGACTTGGATATGGAAAAACTGTGAGTAGTAGTAGTAGTTTGAGAGAGGTGGATCTGTTCCAAACATGAATTGATCTTGACCCCTATCCACTGGTTGGCCCTACACCTTTTTACCATGGTGTTCCAAAGCCACGCTAGTGATTTGGAGTGAGGCTTGCTAAAGCATACCAAGAAAACAATCCCGCCGGCGGCGAAACTCGAACCTAAAATCCTTAGAATGCAACTCTGGTTATGAGAAACCTGCCGTGGGGCACAAAACCTCGTTTTATGAGTTATTTGAACAGATTTACCAAATTACATGTAGTACAGCTAACCTGGTTGTGTCATGTTATGGCCAAAAGTGTTTTCAGATTCTGAAGCCTACCCTGAACAAATGAGCCCAATACCCGGCTCAAATGGAAGCTTAAATATAGCCCTATCCCATGCGCACACTTAGACCCCTCGGCGACTTCGTCCTTCTTCTTCGCTGTCCACAGGTTGTGTGGTGTCATTGAGGGGAGATTGAGCCATTTTCTGCCACGCTGGCTTAGGACAGCTTGGCAGAGTGTGATCAGCCAGGGAAAAATCCCTTGAAATACTCCGTCGTGGCTGGGAATTAAACCCGGGCCACGGGGAGGACAGAAACTGAGCTATTCCACTGAGCTATCATGACTGACCTGTAGTTACACAAGTCTATATAGAGAATATGTTCAACAAAAATATAGAAGTAGGGTTCCAGAGTGTAGTTTTTCACCTGTGTCAGCGAGCGTTAGTGCCATTATTGCGAAATGATAGAGGTCCGATATTTAGGGCTAGGGAAAACCGGCAAAGCATTTCTTATAACTTAAGTTTTCTCTAATGTGACGTTCAATGTTGGGTTCTACTCAATGTTATGAGGGTGTGAAGATCATTAGGTCATTAGGTTTTAGTAATTAGATCCCATTTTACTTCTGTTGGGCCGTAGTTGTTCGAGTGACCGATATTCGTTTTGTGTCAAAAACCACTCGCTATCACTGCAATCAATGCAGAGTTGACTCCCTTCAAGAATGGAAAACATAACTCCAGAAGTGCGTCTACCATCGACTGTCAGAACCCCTTTAATGGGATCTGTGATTTGCAGACTTGTTATCTTGCATGTTAATTAGTGTAGAGTTCTCTTCTCCCTTGTCAGGTGATGATGTTGAGGTGTGTGTCTCTCCTCTCCGTCAAGTGAAAATCACAGGGGAGACGAATGTCTGTCGTTACCTTAGCAGACTTGCTGGCGAATACGTTGCTGATCCACTAGCTCAGACGCAGATTGATGATTGGTTGGATCAAGCATCGGCTGCTGGGACAAAATGCACAGTACAACTTTCTGCTCAACTGTCTCAACGACTGGCAAAGAACCAATGGCTTGTTGGTACAGCTCAAAGCTTGGCTGATAGGGTTTTATGCTCACTAGTTAGACGGTCGGGTAATGGTAAATGGAACAGTGATAAGAATATCACATCGTGGGCTTCAAGAACTGACTAGTTTATTTATATTATACAAATGTGTAAAAACAAAAATACAGTGGGTGGTTTCACAATCATGCATTCATGAACTTTTCATCAACAGGCCTTGTAAGCCACCATAGCATCAACTTTATGGATAAGTGTGTTAAATGACCGAAGTTTGACTTCCTCGGAGTTGGCGATAAACTGTGGTCCAGATTCGCCCCAAGTATCGGGCACTTCGAGATCCTTGTCTGTGTACACTAGGAGATCAAAAGCACCTGAAAGTGAGAAATGCGCTTACAGTTTTATTCCCAACCTGGTTCAAAACTGCTCTGGGAAGGGGAGTCGGTGAGTGCATTGTGGTAGTGAGACCAACCCACTCCTTGTCATATTCAAGATGTCGCCGTTGTTAGAAAATGATTAGTTTACAGGGAAAAAACAAATTCGGTTTTGACCAGGTAACTCACATGGTGTCTCTATAAGGGGTAGAAAGGTGACTGTAGCAGTGATCTGTCTGATCACAGCGCGTATTTCTGTGTTTATATCTTTTTCTGACTTCTGTCTTGGCTTGTTCCTGCATAAAAGCATTTTAGTAAAGCAGCTTCTGTTGCCAGGCATTTGATATGACTGTAGCATACTATATGACGCCTCTACCAATGGAAGAGGACTGTCAACTTGCATAGGTGAAGCAGATTTTTGCTTTCAGCCAGAAACAGATTTAGGAGCCCGTAATCTTCCCCCATTGTGACCAATTTGCAAGTCAGGACGGTGCTAGGACAAAGCACCAAAATCAAGAGTAGTTGGCTATCGGCACAAATCTGATATGCTTTGCTGCAATTACTTACGAATCTCCTTCAGCGGCTGCATTTTTATCACAGGCCACATTGAATTGCCACCTTTCCATCACCTCACCGGTCGCCACATCTTTGATTACCACTACCAGCTTCTGGACGGTCATGGATTGTAGCCACTGTTTGACCTGACCGAGAACCTTATGAAAACAAAATTCTGTTGAACGTCCAAAGCCCAACCATTTGGCCATTTGGACCGAACTACATTATAATGTATTGGCATCAAGAGTATTATTGAATTTTCGGAGTAGGATCAAGTCTTTGTTGACCCTCAACAGATCCCGTTATAATTTAAGACGATTCATATTGTTTCACGTTTACGCGCAGAATAAATCACCTCCTCGTCTTACCTCATTTAGGTATTCAGTCAACCTATCATCTTCTGTAACCAGGAGGGTGAGCCCATATTTTTGCGTTCTTTTGAAAGATTCAGCTGGATAAATCCCTCGTTGGTAAAGAATGCTATTTACACCATAATCTGTATATAGAAAGGAGATGCTAATGCACTGTGCAATATACAATCATGATTATCACTCAATAAATGAATAATTGTGGGAGTTAAACAATCTGAAACCGTGTTTGAGAAGCCGATCGCAATAGAAGTTTTGAACTTCGGAGTTCCAGTCGGACGCATAACCCAAAGTAAGCTACTAATACTGACCCATAATTGATCAATGTTGCTCTAGAGCTGAAAGTCAGTAAGAAAGCCGCTTTTCATTCCTTTGACTGAACTAGTGAGTGAGTGACTCTGACTGGGTCAAAGATCAGTTACTGATTGAGGTAGCTAATGCCGTAGGACTAGGACCTATGGGACTAGTGAGAAACTACATACCCTGTACCCTAGTACCTCCGAAACTACGTACCCTGTACTCTCAAAACCAGGTACTCGTATTCTCGAAACTATGTACCACATACCCCAAGCTCAAAACCATGTACCCAGTACCTTAGCTACCATGCATTTTCATAGGAAATTTGACAGAAAAGTGGAATTACTCTAACAATGTGCAAAAATCAAGGTGAAGTCTTTGTCTTTCCAGTATAACACAATACGAGAGAGACAAATAGAACCGCTTTTGTGTTTTCCTTTTCATTGCTCACTCTAAGACACATAGTATAACAGTGCATTGAATAAATTTCACCACTTTGAATTTCACCAACTGTTTACGTTAAAATACCATGTCTTAACCTGGTTATTGAAAGTGAAAACAATAAACATATTTTTTAGGATGAAAAGCCAACGGTTTAACCTAAATTTTTAAACATTAGTGGGTTATTCCACTTTTTGACAAACTTTCTGTGAAAGTGCATGGTTTCGAGGGTACAGGGAACACGGCTTCGAGCTTGGGGTACAGCGTACACGGTACATGGTTTCAAAGGTACAGGGTATCTGGTTGCGAGAGTACAGGGTACATAGTTTCGAGGGTATCGGGTGCAGGGTACCTAGTTTCTCATTACCCGGAGTTATGGCCTACTAGTGAATTCTTTTAGGTAATACTAGCACTAGCACAACTAGCGAAATGGGTCAATGAGTGATTCGGTAACTAACTAATTAAGTGACTGTCAAAAATATTCCAATTCATTAATAGATTGAATTTGAATTAATGATTTACTGACCAGTCTAGTGAGTTTGACTTGAGCCGTCACTTTTAACTCTCAAGTTTCAGGCTCTGGGGCCTGCCTGCTGCCAAGAGTGCGGGAGACAGTGGATAACTGTCACTGACTGTTAGTGTTACTCATTACTGTGTGAGTATCATTGATCAGTGATTTGACTCTGTAGTCTGTGTAAGTCAGTGTGGCTGACTGACTGTGAGTGTCACTGTGAGTCACAGTGTGAGTCAGACTGAGTCTGTGAGTGACACCTGGGTCAGTGAGTGAGTGTGACTGCTCTGTCTGACTCTGAGTAACCAGTAAGTAAGTGACACTGACTGAGTCTGACAGTGAGAGTGACTGAGTGAGAAACTGATCATTAATGATTAATGGTGAGTAGTGAATCATGAATGTGAATCACTCACTCAGTCACTGAGAGTGAAACTGAGTCACTGATCACTCACTCAAGTCATTCACTGGAAATGGATTGAATCGTTGATTGATCAATGAATTGAATCATTCATGAATGAATCATGAATGATTGAAATTGAATCATTGAATTGATTTTGAATGATTGATCATTGATGATTGATAGTTTGATTTGATGGTTGATCGATCAGTGATTGTCATTGAGTGAATGATTGACATAAGACCTGTGAAGCGTGACCGGTCACCACCAACAACCACGTTCGTTTTGTAATGAATCAATACGCACTAAAGAACTCTGCGACGATGTCTGTTGACCCTTTAAGGGTGATGGCATGTTTCTGAGCTTGAGCAGTAGCCGCCATTAGGTTTGAAGTTCTTGCTAAAGCCTTTGTGGTATGGCTAAAGCCCTTTGAATGACCGAGTTAGACCAATCAGCGAGAAAGAGAAGGAGGGCAACTTCACAACTATCAGAAATTGTAGGATTTTCCGTGACCGGGTTATTGACTTGCGGAGAAATGACAGACTAGAGGGTAGTAATAGCCTAATAGGAGGACGCAAAACCAGTGTGATAGGTAGTAACTGCACACCAGTGATAGCTTGATAGGCCTGATCATGCCATGTCAATTTTTATCTACGACCAAAAAAAAAGGCAGTGAGGCTGTCAAGTCTGGTAAACACAGAACTGATTTGGAATTGGATATCCCTGGTTGGTCATTCATATTTTAGGTGCCTTCTGGGCTTTCGATAATTGAGGACACATGTCATGATTCTCTGGTCTCACTTCATGTCAACAATCTTGTACAATATCCATGGTTGTCTTTTTTTATATGTATTTGTATTTGTGACAGATTTATTATAGACATAAAGCTGATGCAAAACCCATGATACCCTACGTGTTGGAGGTAAATACAGTTTTCGATATCTATTTGAACAAAAAACACAAATGTGAAGCAGGCGCAACAACAGTTGGGTTCATCTGGTATACACAGCCAACGCTTGGCAGGCGGTCGTCTGAGTGTTTCCCATTTTCTTGCCAACTTATTCCTTGTAGGACATGAAACTATGCATTCTCTTGACATGATTTCCATTGAGGCCACTCACATATCTACAAGATAAGCAACTGAACATATTAGCAGTTCTATTCATCCAGGACCGATACGCAGTTGGGGTTTAAGTGAGTTGCCTACTGGGGAATCTATATAGACACATGGGTAATCACACCAAGGAAATTCACATGAATTTTAGGCCAAGCCAACTGTTTAAACGAGGACAGGGTGACTAAATCTGACAATGAAATCGCTCCAAAACAAAATTCTCTGTATGGCGTCAATTATCTCTACCTGGTGCGATCCTCAATTTGCTTTGTATAGATGGACATAGAAGGTTGCCTATAAAGCATCTTGCACTCACTCAGTTGAGGATTTTGGTACCATATGGAGGTATAGATTCAAAGGCACATGTGTTCCCCAGGGCAAAAAAAAAAGAAAATGGATTCACATACAGCTGAATAACTCTCTCACCCTATGTTCTGTCTGAATGTATTGGCGATTCTGTAGAGTCTAGCTTTGAGCTGAGATTTGAAGTTTATAGCGAGAAGATGACTTCTTCGATTTAAGTCGGAGTCATTAGGTCGCCGAGCTAGGTAAGGTACAGTCCTAAATAACTTTTCAATCACCTAGAAAAAGAGCCAAATGTTCACAATGATTACCCAATAAATCAATCACCAATACTACTTTCAATAGAGAGGTTATCATGCGAACGGCGCGAAAACACAGCTCGAGTTACCCGCTGAAAGTATGTAACCACTACAGACATAAACATAAGTCAAGATGTTCAGTGGCAAACAACTAGCTAATAACAACATATAAAACTGATGCCCTGACCGCTACAAAGATTGTGACAAGGTAGTCATCTCACTTTTGCTTAGTTACCGTAGTGCATGGCCTCTTGGTCTAGCCCCAGCACTCGTTATGAAACTTGATTTATAGACTTATTTTTATAACCAGTTTGATCACCCCAAACACAAAACTATCGGACTGAATAAGACCCAACAAACAGCCAGAGGCTCCGTGTAAAACCACTGAGTATGTTTTACTTTAGTCTACCTCAATCAGAAAACTATATTAGTAATGGTAGTCGGAATCGTTAACAAAACGTAACCCATTTTGGTTATGATTAAGAGTCAATTGGGAGAACTCTCTCCTCACATGACACGCAAATTACATGCATTACGATGTTTAAGGCACGGCAACGAAACCGATTCTGCGTATGGTAGCCAGATTAATCTCTCCAATACTACAACCGGAAACCTACCAGGCATCGTACTGACCTCATATAGGTTGAGTAATGTTCTGAGAATTTCTCCGAGATCCTGCTGCACAACTCCATACCTATCCTCAGTGACTGATTTACAAACCAAGCTTGTCAGTGCTATAAATGTAAACCATAATACGGCGTTCAATAATGCCATGTAATTGCTCAATTCGTACATATCCCCAACACGATCAAATCGTTCAGAAACAAGAGTTATGCTCGCACGGCGATTTTTAGACAAGGATAGACAACTCCTAATAATGTTATCTTGTAAGAGGAGTTATTTTTTCACACCAATTTTTATGCAAGGGTTGACAACTCGTTGAGTTGGGATGCCGAGGCTTTGTTGGAAGGTCAACAGTAAATTTCCTTAAGAGGTTGGGGAGTAATGTTTCAAGGCTGCGCTCCATTATAAAAGAGCTTGTGTGAACAGCAGAGAGATGCTCGGCTTGGATCTGAAATAGCTGAATGAGTGATGGGCACACAGGGTAACTGACTTGCCGGTCATTATACGGGTCGGATATGGGCAGGGTGCTTTCTGGCACCTAAGCCGGTCAGGTCAGTCTAGCTACTTAGACTAAGCGCCATCCTATGAGCTGAGAGCTTAGAATAGTGCAGAGCTATGGATTATGGCGTTTTGTGACAGGTGGGTTTAGCATGTGGGTTTCCCTTGAGTCGTGAAGCCAATCCATTGGCTTGCACAGACAAAGGCAGGATCCTGTATTGAAACGTCAGCGGAGTAAGCATAGGCATTGAGTCCCTCCGGTGGGACTGGATTGTGAGCGCCAATTGCGTGGAGCTCAGCGGATGTGGTTGCATTGCGCGCGTCCAGGAAGTAGTTTGTGGAGGACAGACTGGGCTCCTGCGTTGCGATCTTGAAATAGGTGTGGATTGTGCACTTGCCACCTATAGCAGTGTGGAACTTGTGGACTCGGTATGCCCGATGCGAGGGGGCAGTGTCAAGCTGTTGGGGCGAATCATGGGGAGTTGTCCTGTCCTGCAGTACGCTCCGAAACAACGCCTGATCCATGATTTTCAGCTGACGACCTGTGTAACGACCAGTGTATGGCTACCACTGTATGCATTATCTTAACAGCAACTTAAGTTTTCCAGAATCCCCGAGGTGGGTTGCATGTCTACTCACCTTCAAGGGCAAAGATTTGTTTTTGGCCATCAAAGAAGATAATGCCACAGGGCGCATCAGGGTACTCATCAGACATCGCGGTGAGTAGACTCTTGTTTCGGTTCTATAAAACAAAAGAGTAAATGGGCTTATAATGCGGGTCTACTAATGCAATCTTATGTTGGCAGATTCTTGATTATGAAGACCTTGTGATCTCAATTTCTTATACTAATAAAATGGATTCCAATTAACATCACCCAATGATTCGGCAGCCGAGCACTTGAATAGTGGTATGCAGATATATACCTGTAGGGCAGATACTCCGGGAGAACTAACAGCATTCCCTGGCTTCAGTGTCTCTATTTTAACAGCCTCTGTCAGAGAAAAAGCAAACTAATATTAGCACCTCTACACACATATGAAGACGCACCAGACTAAGACATGCATGCATCATTTACAAATGTTTGCAAATAATCTAAAAGATACCCAAGAGGTGAAGTTTATTTTGTTTTTCCCTTGACTCAAGATCTTTAGTACCAAATGAAGGTCCTTTAAATTGAGGGGCTTCTGTAGGCCAAATACCTGCCCCTCAATTAGTTTACTTTTATCACCAGAACAGCCGACTAGGGAACTTACTGGCCGTGACTGCAGGCCGGAGTGTGTTGCTAGCAATTTCATACTGAATGGTAACTCTGCCAAGTAGTTCCTTCAGAGGTCCCATGGTAGCAGAATATACGGCCTTCCAGCTTTTGGCGTGGCCACCGGGCTGACTAAGACTGTACATGATTCGTCGTCTATCTGCCGACGCCTGACTGCAGAGTGCAGCGAGGTCCCCGTACGCTGTTAGCTAAATTTAAATGAGAAAAGGCTGTACACAGAGCAGAGAGATATGCTAGGTAAAGTAAAACTAAACGTGGTGAGCATTCTGTTACCACAGTCTTATGAATGGGTCACCTTGGCGAGACTATCCTGTTTAACCTCCAGCATTCTTAGAAGAGAGTCATCTGTTTTTGCATCATTGAGAGGAAACTCGTAACCCTACAAAAAATATGCACATGGAGTGGCATGGTCAAAGCACCGACAGAACTCATGAGGAAAATGCAGTTCTCGATACACTTGGCAACTGGAAACTTTTTTCACCAGCTTGCAGAAAGGCATGAGATACTATGTATAGTGGGTCAGCCATGATAGCTCAGTGGGATAGCTCACTGTCTGTCCTCCCCATGGCCCGGGTTCAATTTCCAGCCACGGCGGAGTATTTCAAGGGATTTTTTTTCTGGCTGATCACACACCGAGTCCTTCGCGGTATAACGATGTTGTTCACGGGACTAACCATCCAGTAACGGAAAAACGACAATGGTTACAGAAACTCATCAACTGACAATTCTTCAGCTAGGAGGACGCAGGCGAGAACCGCAGCCCAGACCTGGGTTCATGACGAGAAAGATGGCATCGGCTGGACTGAGATCCTGGGGAGAAGCTGCGGCTGCTGCTAAGAACAGAACC
>Ga0224511_10003586_pt1 | contig 11284 bp, 5 predicted proteins | sample SF_May12_sed_USG_2_FD_169988 | JGI IMG/M metagenome (GOLD analysis project Ga0224511, IMG submission 169988) | Sediment microbial communities from San Francisco Bay, California, United States - SF_May12_sed_USGS_8_1 | ecosystem: Environmental > Aquatic > Marine > Sediment | place: USA...
CCCTGTTCGGCGGTGTGCGACCGGGCTGATTTGTCACTCCCCGATTTCCATCCGATATCCCACTCCGCCGCCATGGGCGGCGGTTACTTTCCTGGAAGCGGCCTCCATGGTGAATCCGCTGTATCGATCAAGTACGACCTATGCGATTTTACCTTGTATGCGGCGAATTGCGGAACGGAAATGGCGACTGCAGTGACGACTATAATCGTCATGAAATTTGAGGTGGAGTTCTGGTTGGCCAGGCGGTTTGTCAGACGCAGGGCTTGCACGCGGTGAAGAGGATGTGACACCGGGAGCAACTGGCGGAAACAATCACTCTTCCTTGTATTCATTGTACGCCCTCTCCTTTAAAAAACTATATGCGTAATTATAGTCAAGATACCCGCTCATCCTTGTCTCCAGGGTCATCACCATAAGCTTTTCCGCGTTTTCCTCCTCTCCCTTTGCCAGCCTGCCCATAGCCATGGCATGGAAAGCCTGGACAGCCCTGTTCCTGTCGGTCATTGCGGCCACCACATCGGCCTCCGGTATCCGGCCCAGGTAATAGGCGGCCAGCGCGCCTTTCCATTTGTCCACGTCCGGCGCCTGGAGCCTGGCTTCGATGGTTTCCTTCATCTTTTGGTCCTTGCCTCCCGCCGCTTTCCAGGACATGGCCATCATGACGGTGGCGTTGTCGCGCTTTTTTGGAAACGCCTTGGCCCACATGGGAAAAATCCCAAAAGCCTCCTTGTAATATCCATTTTTATGCAGAAGCATGGCCAACCCCAGCCATCTTCGTTTGTCCACAGAAAGCGCATCCAGCGCCTCGGCCACCGCCGCCTTCATTCCGGCCGGATTGGCCATTTTGGAGGCTTGAATATAATCCATGGCGTTAAAATGCGGAGCATCCGTCGGCTTGCCCGCCATCAATGGCCGGGAGGCTTCCGCAGCCAGGCCATACAGCTCGGCTTTCATCAAGTGCCCATAAAGCCCGGCCATGGAGAATCTGTCCACCTCTTTGCCTTCCACCGCCGCCACTAGATCGAAAATTTTTTCAGGAGTTCCATTCTTTTTGAAAAAACTGATCGCCTCTTTGAAATAGTAGGAATGATGGTTATATTTGCGATATTTCTGGAGTGTCCGAACCGCCTTTGCATGATCCCCCTGCCGCAGATAAAACATCGCCAGATCCACCGGCGAATCGCCTGCCTGGTATCTATCCGCCCCTTTTAAAAGCCAATCCTCGGCCAAGTCCATTTTTCCCAGAACCTCCGCGGCTTGGGCATAAAGCCGCATAGTCCATCCCTGCCAGCTATCCTTGTTTTTATCCATAAGCTCAAAGGCCTGCTTGTTCTTCCCCTGGGCCAGATATATATCCGCAAGTTTGTTATTGACCTGGATAAAGTGAAACGATCCATCGTCCTGTTTAAGATACTCTTTTAATATTCTTTCCGCCTTGGTGTATTCTTTCCGTTTTTTGAGGATACGGACCAAACCCGACTGGTAAGCGTTTTCCTTGGACAGAGTCATGGCTTTCTCATAAAATCTTATGGCCTCATCATCCCTTTCATTCCGCACCATCCAATCGGCCCCTAACCTAAGGTACTCGGCGGACCGTTCCATGACGCGCACATGCTCATCGGAAATCGTTTCGGTCGCTCCGTTGAAGTTATGCCAATAACTGGCCGGATTGTACGGGTCCAATAGTCTGGCGCGATGGTAATAGTCCCGGGCTACGGGGCTGATGCGATGCCTCAAATGGATATAGGCGCTGTTCCGCATCTCCTTTGGGGTCGGGTTGGTTTTCGCGCGCATAGCGCCCAGGGTCATCATGCCCTTGGCGACTTTATCCATGTCCTGGGAATTCCATATGTAAAACTCCGCTATCTCCTCCAGCAGGCTCGCATCCGCCGAATCCAGTGATACCCTGTTCACCTGGGCATTAATTCGTTTGTAATCGTTGGTGCTTCTTTCATAGGCTATGGCCGTCAGGTGGGCGACTGAAGAGTTGGGCCACACTTTGCCGATGATATCCGACCAGCGTTTCATCGCTCCCATTCTTGCGTAAACGTTTTTCTCCACGTAAAAGCAAAGATAGGCTGCGTCCTTGTTCTCCTCCCCCAGATAATTCACCAACAGGTCGCGAGTCAGTATCCGATCCCCCCCCTTCAGGGAGATAGCCCCATCCAGCATCTTCTTTTGAATGGAAAGAAACCCCACATTATGGTCGCCCTCCTCGTCGGTAATCATGGAGATGCTTGTGCCGATCATGGACCATGCCAAAGTGGGAGACAGATCCAGCCGCTCCGTCACCAGTTGCATGATCACGGAGCCCACCATTTCAAGATTTCCTTCGGCAAACCCGGCATAGCCCACCCCGCCGTAGATGATCGTGTATTCCGTTCCAAACATGAATTGGGGATAGTTTTCCCGCATATGATCATATTTCTTGTTCGCTATTGGCCTGTAATGCATCTCATTGGTTAACCGGGCGTCAAGATAGGACGCCAGCATGTTCGGAACTTTAGCTTTTTTCGCCACCACCTTCAGCCTATCCGTGTCTCTTTTCGCCATGACGCTCACCAGTTCCGATTCCGGATCCTTAAGAGTGGAAATCGTCGACAGCGCCGCCGAAGGATAACCCAGCCCAATCCACAAAAGTCCACGGCTCCTGGTCATCCCCGGGGTCTGCCCCCCGGCGAACAGCGACGCCAGCAGATGGTTGGCCACGGCGTATGGGGCGATGATCTGGTTCTGGTTTGGCCGGTCATGGGCGGACTTTATATACGCCAGCCATGCCAGCAGGTCCCCCGCCGCATGGAAAGCGCCAGGCTCCACGCCATCTGGCCCTACGTTTTCCCCCAATACGGCCAGAGCGTCCACGATAGACTTGCTGCTCATTTTTTCCATCGCCACTTTGAACACGGAGCCGGAATTGCCACCGGTTATTTCGATTTGCTCCACCGGTTTGGCGTGACCCTTCATCTTTTTCACCATCTCGGCCAACGCCTTTTCCAGGGCGGGAATGTTCTGCGCTATCTTGTCCGGGTCGTTGGTCAGGGCCACCTCCACCTTCGCCTGGGCCTGATCCATGCTGATCTGGTAGGTCAGCCGCCAGTCGTCCACCCCGGTCTGCTCCGGCGTGTAATCCACCACCACTTTTGCCGCCTCATCCCCGGCGGGGAACACTCTGGCGTATTCGCGCACAGCCTCGGCCAATCCATCCGCCAGCCGCCTGTCGAATTGGGGGGCGTGCTGTCTGTCATAGAATTCCAGGATGTCTCCTTTCGGCAGGATGTATGGCTGGGCCTGGATGGGAGTGGGGACCTTTTTCGCAGATGGCTTGGAGGCGGGAGCGGCGGCTTTGGTTGCAGTGGCATCGCCCCCCCAGAAACCTTGCTGGTATGTCACTGCCGCTGCCACGGCTAAAAGAACCATCAATACAATCGCGGCTCGGCGGCCACTTTTTGGCGATGGTTTTTGCGTTGTCATGACGGCGCCACTCTGGTGGTAGGACTGGGGATCGCTTAGGCTACTGGCCACGGGCTCCGGGGCTGTTTGGCCGAATGGATCCGCAGGCTCGAACACCACCTCGGCGCCCAGCTTTTGCAGGGCCGCCACTATTTTTTCCCCATTCTGGCGGGTGGAATTGCGCGCTACCACGGCGGGAAGATTTTGCAGCATGGCCTTGACCTTCGCCCTGTCCCTGGCCGGATTTCTAGAATAGCCCAGAAGATAATTTATGATTGGGAGGGCGCCCTCGCCCTCGGTGGGAACCGATATTATCCGAACATCGCCTTTGCCTTCATTCCCCATGGTCACCCCAGAAATATAGTTTTGGCTCCTGGCCGTGGCCAGTTTTTTTACGATATCATGATGCGCCCGGCAATTAAAGCATTTTCATACCGTCGGATCAATACCCTTCTTTCTCCCCCACCCGGCGGGCGGCGGCCATGGCCAGGTGATACTCCATCTGTTGGCTATCGCCGGTTTCCAGGGCCATTATAAAAAACTTCTCCGCCTCTTCGGTCTGGCCTTTGGTTTGCCGGTCCACGCCCAGGGCATACAGAACCTCCACCCTGGAACCCAGATCGGCGGCCAGCTCCAGAAGCTTTTCCTCCTCCACATCCCCCAGGTAGTACCCGGCCAGCGCCGCATGCCATCTGCTGGTGGAGGGGGCGGCGATTCTTTTTTCCACGGCGTTTTTCGCCTCCTCCCCCAGCCCTCCCAAAAGCCAGGCGCCCCCCATCCGCACCGCCGCATGGCCGGACCATCCCTGAAGCGCCTGCGCATATTCATCGAACACACCCAGCGCCTCGGCGTAATATCCCCGGGTGACCAGCCACGAGCCGAAATAGAGCCACTTGAGCTTGTCATCCTCCAGCGCCTTCATCGCCTCGCCCAGGGCCGCCGACGCCTTGTCCGGCTCCTCCCTGGCCATCGCCTGGTAGTATCGCCCGGCGTAGGAATAGGGAGTCTCCTCCAGCGGACCGCTCATATGGGGCAGGACGGCCAGAGCGGCAGCCTTGTATGCTTGGATATTCATCAACTCCCTCCATATGGCATGGAACAGATTTTTCTCCGGCTTGCCATCCTCCACTTCGGAAATGAATTTCACCACATCCGCCGCATTCCCCGTCTGCCCAAAATGCTCCACCACCCCATGGAAATAGTACCCCGGAGGGTTATACCGCTTGTAATCCTGCAGCAGGCTGGCCGCCTCGTCTCGCCGCCCCTGACGCAGATGGAACAAGGCCAGTTCCACCGGCGCCGGGCTGGAGGGATGGCGCTCCAACGCCATATTGTGGAACATCGCCGCCTCGGTGTCCTCCCCCAGGGTTTCCGCCGCCCTGGCGTATAGAACCATCGATTCACCGCTCCATGTCCCTTCGATCCCCTTGATCAGGTGGTATGCGTCATCGGGCCTCTTCCGCTCCAGGTATAGCCGGGCCAGCTTGTTCCTGGCCGCGTCATATTCCCGGGAATCGTCACCCTTTTTCAGATAGCCCTTAAGCGCTTTTTCCGCCTTATAAAAATCGGATCGGGCCACATATATATCCACCAGCCGCTCCACAGCTGCGGCGGATCCGCCCAGCCGCAAAGCCCGCTGGTAATAAGCTTCCGCCTTCTCCAAATCGCCTTTCTCCTCCGCCCATCGCCCCGCGTATAAAAAGAAGCTGGCAGAGCCTGCGAATGACAATTCCCCCATCTGGAAAAGCCTGTCCGATTCGGGAAGCTTGGCCACTGCGCCATACAGCCGCACATCGGATGGATTTTGCGTCAGTGCGCGTCTCATAAGTTCCCGGGCCACCGGTTCGAAACCCAGCATCCGATATATCCGCTCCTGCCGCAAGGCCGCCTCCCCGGTGGGAGGCGTTTTGGCGCGCAGAGCTTCCAGCGTTCTTATCACGCCCGGCATGTTCTTCTCCGGACTGCCAGTAAAAAGATCGGCCAACTCTTCCACCAACCGTCCATCGGCGGAGTCCATCGCCACGCTCCCAGCCACCTTGTCCGCCCCCTCAAAATCGGCCACATCCCGCATCCGCTGGATTCGAACCAGCAGGTTCACGTCCGAGTCCGGCCACAAGCGCCCGATCATCTCCTGGTAGTAATTGATCTCCTCATCCCTGGCCAGGGTCTCTCGCTCCGCCTTATACATGGCAAAGGCCGATTCCTTCAACTCCTCGGCCAGCCATTGGGCGCAGAAATCAAAGGTCAGTATTCTCTCCTCCCCGCGCAGTTTTTCTGATTTGCCCAGGATATCCACGGCCAGCTTCAGCATCTCCTCCATCCCCGTCTGGGCGTTGTGGGCGCCGGAGATCGTGGCCGCCATCGCAGGATTCTTTTCCACCCATGCCATATCCAGCAGCTTCTCCTCCGCATACAGGCTTCGGCGGGAAACCTCCATCCCATACGTCGGAGCCAGGCGGGCCATGTCCGGGGTTCCGTGGGATATGGCATAACCGATCCCTGGCATAAAGTCAGGATGCTCCCTCAACATCTCGGTTATGCGACGATCCACCTCTTGATCCAGCCCAGCTTCCCGGGCCATCCGCGCGGACAGATACATGGCCAGCTTTTGGAGCGGTTTATCGCCATTCCCCACTTTTTCCACCTGGGCGGCGTCATTTTTCCCCACGGCAAAAACAAGCTTTCCCTCCGCCCCGGGGGTCTCGGCCAATGCGGAAATAGACGCCGCGGGATAGCCCAACCCCATCCAAACCAGCGCCCGGCTTTCGGCCAGATCCGGGTTTCCAGCTTCTATGAACAGCGCCGCCAGCAGATGATTGGCCACGGCCATCGCTCCCAGCATGTCCGGCAGCTTGCGGGTTTCCTGGACAGATTTTATATACGCCATCCATGACATAAGGTTGGCCGATTCAATGAAGGCGGCAGGATCCAGCCGGGAGGGGCCCACTTCCTGCCCTATGCCGGACAGGGCCAGCAGAACAGCCAAGCTGTCCAGCCTTTCCATCGCCTGCAGGGCCAGCTTGCCTGGGGAGCCTTTCGCTCTTTCCAGGGAATCGGGCCGATAGACGGAAGCGCCAAGCTTATCCACCGCTTCGGCCAGAGCGCCCGCCAGGGTGGGTATGTTTTCCTGGTATCGGGGGGAACTGGTAAAAAGCGGCGCCTCCACCACAAACGCTCCCCCCTCCCCCTTCACATTGTATGTGAGCCTGAACTTGGAAACCTCCTCCTGGATATAGGAGTAATCCACCTTCACATTCGATGAGCCATTCTTCGAGGGGAAAAGCCTGGCGTATTCCCGGATCGCCTCCGCCAGCCCATCCGCCAGTCGTTTATCGAATAGGGGAGCGTGGGTCTTGTCGAATTCATCCACTATTCTGCGGGCGGAGAAATGGGCGCCAATCCCAGGATCCCTGGAGGAGTGTGCAGAAGAGGCAAGTTCACCGGACGAAGGCCCCGTGGGCGCCCGGCCACCTCCCTGGCCCCAAAAATACGCCACACCCGCCAGAAGCAGCGCGACCATGGCGGCCAGCGCCAGCTTTCTTTTGTCAGCCTGGGGTTTGCCGGACTGTTCCTTATCTGATGAAGGAGATACCCTCTCGTCGGGGGACGGCTGCCTTTGCGGCGCTATGGATGATCCTGAGGACTCCGTCGCCTTTTCTGATCTTTGAGCCTCCACCGGGGTGGCGGCCTGCTTTGGGCGGAATTCGGCGTCCGCCCCCAAAGCCTTCAGCCTGGCAATTATCTTTTCGGCGATATGCCTGGAAACGCCACTGACCAGATCCACCGGGGCCTTGCCAAGCAGGGCTTCGACTTTTGGCTTTTCCCTGGGGGCTTTTTTGAATATCTGGATCAGGTAGTCGGCCACCGCGACCGCCTGTTCCTTCCTGTTGGGAACCGACAGGATCCTTATAGTCCCCTTCTCCCTCCCATCCATGGCCTCCCCCTTTTTCTATTTCAGTCTCGCCATTTCATGGAAAACGGATAAGGGAACATCAGCACGCCATCCCCCTTTTCAAGAAATCGATTCACCAGACTTTCCACGCCATATGATACGGAAAAGTGGAGCCCTACTCCTCTGCCACAGGGACCAGAACCATTTCGCCATATTCATCCCGGACAGGGTTTTTGATCTTCAACAGATCGGCCCAGCGCAAGACCGCCGACGTTATCACCGCCGTGGCCAGCAGCATGATCACAATCGACACCGCCGACAGGAAGTACAGGCCATTGGGCAAAAAGTTCCCGGTCACCGTCAAATATCCGGCGTATAGCGTTATGAACGCCACCAACATGGCGGGGACGCCAGTGATCCACGCATAACGCGCCTTGCCCATGCGGATGATCATGGTGGTTCCCACCGTCAGGGCGATGGAAGCCAGCAGCTGGTTGCTCATGCCGAAGACGGGCCAGATTGTGGTGATGTTCCCCATCACCACAAAGTAACCCCACGACACTGTGAAGAGGAAACTGGCGGCCACGATGCCGGGAATCCATCCCGGCTCCTTGAATTTGGGGATGAAAGCTCCGATCATCTCCTGCAACAAAAAGCGCCCAATGCGCGTGCCCGCGTCGATGGCGGTCAGGATGAACACCGCCTCGAACATGATGGCGAAGTGGTACCAGTAGGCCATCAGCGTTTCCATATATGGCAGGGAGGAGAATATGTACGCCATCCCCACGGCCAGGGAAACGGCCCCGCCTGGTCTGGCCTGCAATGTCTCTCCCACCTGGGCGGCGATCTCCGGCAGGGCCACCGGGGCCATGCCCAGCTTGGCGTAGGCCGCCGCCGAGGAGTTGATGGCGAAGTAATCGGCAGGCATCAGGACACATGCCGCCACCAGCGCCATTATGGCCACCAGGCCCTCCATCAGCATGGCGCCATAGCCGACGAACAGGATATCCTTCTCGCTGGCGATCATCTTCGGGCTGGTGCCGGAGGAGACCACCGCGTGGAATCCGGAAAGGGCGCCGCAGGCGATGGTTATGAAGATGAATGGGAACACCGGCCCCTGGATGATCGGCCCGCCACCGTGGATGAACTCGGTCAGCGCGGGCATCTGCAGATCCGGCTGGATGATGAATATCCCGGCGACCAGCATGAATATGGTGCCGATTTTCAGATACGACGAAAGGTAATCGCGAGGAGCCAGCAACAGCCACACCGGCAGGGCGGAGGCCATGAACCCGTAGACCGGGATGATGAAGGAGAGCTCCAGCTTGGAGAAGGAAAGCAGCCCCGCCATGAGGGGCGACTGGGCCACCATCGGCCCGCTGACCACCGCCAACAGCAGCAACACCACGCCGATGACACTGGCGCCGACCACATCTCCGGGGCGTATCTTCTGCATCCACAGCCCCATCAGCACGGCTATCGGGATGGTGGAGAAGACGGTGAACGTCCCCCACACGCTGTCGTACAAAGCGTTGACCATGGCGATGGAAAGCCCCGCCATGGCCAGGATCAGAATGAACAGCACCGCCACCGAGGCCACATGGCCGGTGGTTTCCCCGATCTCGTGCTCGGCGATCTTGGGCAGGCTGCGCCCGTTGTGGCGCACCGAGGCGAAAAGAATCACCATGTCGTGCACCGCCCCGGCCAGCACAGCGCCGATCAATATCCACAGGGCGCCGGGCAGGAAACCGAACTGGGCCGCCAGCACCGGCCCCAGCAAAGGCCCGGCGGCGGAGATGGCGGCGAAATGGTGGCCGAAAAGGACATATTTGTTCGTCTTCACATAGTCGTGCCCGTCCGCCATCCGCTCGGCGGGCGTGGGCCTGCGCACATCCACCCCCAGGACCCTGGTGGCTATGAACAGCCCATAGAACCTGTAGCCGATGGTGAACAGGAGAATGGCCGTGAAAACAAGAGTTACAGCATTCATGGTTTCAATTTTACCAAATCTTGCGGGCCGAAGAGAAGCCCATTCCTGGGGTTGATTCATTACACTGCCTAAAAATCGGATAGGAGCATCCCAGCCGCACTGGTATATTGCCACTATATAAGAGGAATCATGACTATTAGCAAAGAAACCAAGAAAGTGATTGATGCAACTTCTCCATCTGGCGCAGTCGGCCAGGGCAAAGAGGGTCCATCGCCTTGGAGATGGATGTTTCTTCTGGGGCCGCTGATAATTGGAGTATGGTATAGCCAATTCATCCGAGAGGCGGCGATCCTTGCCATGCATGGTGTTGTCGGGTATTTGTTCATCTACCCCAGCACGGCATTTCACGAATTGGGCCATGCCTTGGCTGGATTGGCGGTTGGCGTGGAGATTACCAAAATCGAAGTGGGCCTTGGCAAGGAGATGAAAAGAATCCGGATTTGGGGAACGGAATTCATTTTCAGCACAGGTTTTGGCGGTTTTACTTACCCGGGCAGGTTCCCTAATACCCACAATACCCACATAAAATTGCGCCTTTTCATTCTTTCTTTTGGAGGTCCTTTGGCGGACCTGACGCTGGCGATGGCATTGGTTCTCGCAATGGATTCTTCCTGGTCAAACCATTTAGAGGAACACAGGCTCTATGTGCCACATGTGTTGCTGATCACCCAACTATACGAAACATATAGAAGCATTTGGCCAAGGCAGTGGTCATATAAAGGGTACTCACTCAATAACGATGGAGCTGATTTGATAAGCATACCTTTTTATGACTGGGACGAACTTGACTATGCGCAGGCAGGTTTCTATCTGTCCCCCGCGATGAACGCATTTGAAAAAGGCGACTTTGCCGAATCCGAGGATATTTGCCGGGAGGGATTGAAATTTATTCCTGATTCGATGTACCTGAAGCAGCACTTGGCTTGCGCCTTGATAGCGTCAGCTAAAGGCGAAGAGGCCAGGCGAATCTTGGAGAAAGCCCTATTGGCCAATATTGATCCGCGTTTTTCCGCGTATCTACATGCTAACCTGGCGGCGGCTTGGCTGCTGGAAGGCTCCCAGGCCGGAATACGAAAGGCGTTGGAGCATACTGAAAAATCGTTCGAAGAAAATGAAATACGAAACAACCATGACGCGATTGTGAATAAAGCTTTTGTCCTGATAGAGGAGGGAAAAGTGGACGAGGGGATCGCGATTCTGGAAAAGAGTGTAGATATGAGCGAACCAATCCGGATAGAGGAAAATTGCGTGTCTAGCCATGCATACTTGGCCTATGGATATCTGCTGAAGGGGAACCGGGAGGGGGCGCTGAAGTTGATTGAAAGAATCGAGTCCAAGTCCTGGCCAAAATCTGGCTTCGATTCCGTACTGCTTGCCAGAATTATCGAACACACCAACAATTTCGGACGCAGCCAAAGAGCGGAATGATTACTTAACCCCATCCTCCCCTAGTATAATGTTCGCTTCAAGGGAGGAATCATGACCGACGACGATGTGCTAGAGGGAAAGCGGAACACGGCGGCGATCACCGCCTGGGCCATGTATGACTTCGCCAACACCATCTTTTCCATGGTGGTGGTGTCGCGATATTTCCCCCTGTGGGTGACGGAAGACATGGCCGCCCAGGACATATACGTGGCCATCCCCACCTCCATCTCCATGTTCATGGTGGCGCTCACCGTCCCATTGCTAGGCGCATTGTCGGACCAGACCGGCAGGCGTATCCGACCGCTGCTTATTATCACATCCGGATGCGTGCTGGCCACGGCGGCCCTGGGCGTTGTCGATACGCTGTGGGCCGGTCTCATCTGTTTCGCCATCGCCAACTACTGCTACCAGGCGGCGCTGGTGTTCTATGACGGATTGCTCCCCACGGTCTCCCGCGGGGCGTCCACAGGCAAAGTGGCCGGTTTTGGCGTGGCATTGGGATACCTGGGGGCGGTGATCGGCCT
>Ga0224511_10003587_pt1 | contig 11284 bp, 7 predicted proteins | sample SF_May12_sed_USG_2_FD_169988 | JGI IMG/M metagenome (GOLD analysis project Ga0224511, IMG submission 169988) | Sediment microbial communities from San Francisco Bay, California, United States - SF_May12_sed_USGS_8_1 | ecosystem: Environmental > Aquatic > Marine > Sediment | place: USA...
ACGCAAGTTTTGCAATACCTTGATAGAGGCGACTCTGGTGCAGCCAAAACTGCGCTCGAAACTTTTTGTCTTTTCAACTGTGCTTATGTGCTCATGCGATGGCGTTTAAAACTTTTTACCAATGTCTGAACGAGCAAACAAATGCACCTACTGCACACACGCCCGCTCCAAGAATTAAGGCAAATGATCTGCCGAATTGATAATTATACTAGTTTGCACACTAGCATAGTAGCATGTCAAGCCTATCTGGACTGTCAAGCCATTTGGTCTCGTCAGGAGGTCACCAGTTGCGTGCAGTGATTGCGAACTCAATTGCCCTGTCATCATTTGGTGGGTTTTGTAAAATCAGCTGCAAAAATACTCCCGTCTATTTGTTATTGCATTTTGGTAGTCTTCTGCACATGATGACACCAAGAAAAATTAATTCCTTGTTTGGACATACTACCAAATCAGGCTGTGGCCTCTTATTTAACTTCCAATGCACCTTTTCGCATTCAAATTATTTTGCTGTATTTAGATGACTCGCCGGCCCTCCAAATATAAAGATGGAGCTCTATTTATCCATCATGTACGGTCTGTACCTGGTTGTCTGGAATTGCTTGTCACCAAATAACCATCCACTGTTACAGCAGAGATGGAATATATCATGCAATAACTGTATCATTCTTGTTAAAATTGTAGCAGCCAGAGCCCTCAATGGTCAGTGCGAACCAGGATGACCTGGAATTACTCCAGCTAAATCAGCCTAGTCAACAGCAGGTCAGTGCACAAAGATTAGAACCATTCACAGATTAATGTGGATGGGGGCAAGAACCGAATCGAATTCATCAATCATAGCAAGACATGATTTATGATACTAAGATCAGAAAAGAGTGGTTGTCCATGGAATATGTTTATTCGTAGTTGAGTGGAAATGCCAATAGTTACTGTGAAAACCATAGAGTTTGTTGGCAGCTGGGCACTTGGCGTTTGGGCTGAACCTTTACAAATCTTGTCTTTGATTGATGTCAGCCGATTTTCTGGGCTAACGCAACAAAGAACTAGTTTTAATGAGTAAAATGACTCAATTACAATCACCCAGAAGCTAGTCTGCAGGATAAACACAAATAATTTCATAAATGATGCTGAGGAACGCTTTTATCTCACATGTGAGCTGTATGTTATCGCTAGTCCGAACTCGCCTAAGAACAACTAGCGATCGATTGTTACTGCAGAGATAGCGAGTATCCATTCTGGTTTGGTGATTAGATATAGCATGCAACCAGTAAGTCTACTTTCAAAGCCTGCATGATCGTCAAAACAACACACTAACAATGTCGCTGAAGATGAAAAACACTGTATTTGTCTTCAAATATCACTGCTGACAATTCAAGCTAATCGCTTGCGGCAATACACTCTCAAATACATCCCGTCACGGTATTGTGAACCAGCCATGCCAGCATCGCCTATCACAAGCAACTACCCCCTCAATGAACAGTGGGCACCATTGCAGTGTATGGCAAGAGAGCCCCCTTCAAAGGAAACTACGGGGCCAGGACAAATTAACACGCAAAGCAAAGCTATGAAAACGAACAGTCGGAAATGGCAAACGGCGCCCGGCCTTTGCTTGAGGTCGTGGGCTTTAGCCAATTGGTTCTAGTCCTTGACTGTTGTTACCACCGACTGTCAGTAGCAATGTCGTTGCGTTCCTACAGCTATCAACGAGCTCCGAACAGCGGAGAAGGCCGTTGGCTGAATTTGCAACTTCAGCCCTCACGAGGAATGGTTTACTCGAACTCCGCAACCACTGCTGACTCGCTCACATCGGTGTTGGTCCTACTCCGAGCAAGCGGGTACGAATGGCACACCTACTTAATGCCCCCGATGCGCTGGATCTATCCGCTGGCGTGCCACCCCTAGTGTACTATAATTCTTTTCTTAGCTACTCCGTACATCGGGGCACACGCCGCTGCAGCCAGGTACGCTCGGTGAAAGGCTTAGCGTTGGGTGGTTTTGGCCACGTGTAGAACTAGACCGCTTCTAAGAAGCTAGCTACATTACATTTCTCCGAAGGGGTGATGATACTAAGGAACGGTTTTATGCAACATGTGACCGTATGTTATCCCCAGTCCGAACTCGCCTAAGAACAACTAGCGCTCCATTGTTACTGCAGAAATAGCGAGTAACTCATTCGGGTTTGGTGATTAGGTATAGCTTGCAATTAATGTTTCATTGACATTGACATTGTAGCAGCCAGGGCCCTCAGCTGTCGGTGCAAGCCTGGGTAACCTGGCAAATCAATGTCATCGACAGAAGGTTAGTGTTCAAGCATAAGAAGTACAAATAGATTGATTGGTGCGGGTAAAAGCCACACTGAATTCGTTAATCATTAAATGATGCAGCTCGCCTTAGCGTACTAGTTGAGAAGAATGATTTTCTGTGAACCAAAGTTACTTGTATGGTAACGCGGAAGCGCCAAATTCTTATAATGAACACCGGGGAGCTTCAAGAGGACTCCACTGCATTTGTGTACATACTCCCGGCGGTGTTGTTTATATTTAGAGCAAATATCCACTAACGCCACACAAATTTTCTGCTGAGATGATTTACATCTGTCTGTATTTGGTCTGCGCCGGCATGATAGCGTGATTCCTAGCTTCAGCCACTGCGCGCATCAGGCAGTGGGGAATTTGCCGATATTGCCAATGAAACTGCTAATGTTTGCAGAAGGCTGTGAATTTACTGATATTGGCTACCCTCTTAAATTAGAACCTTCTCAGAAACTAACTATAATATGTTTTTTCGAAGGGGTGATAGGCAACAATGACTAAAAATAGCACACACCTACCACAATCTGCATGTCCCTGTCGTTCCGAGGGACATGATAAACTGCAAGACATATGTGTCTGGTATCATCCTGTGCAGAATTTGTGGAACTGGTTGCATTGCGCGTGTCCAGGAATTGCTTTGTGTTGGATGGGCTAGGCTGTTGCATTGCAATCTCAAAACAGGTGTGGGTTGAGCACTAGTCACCTTTGTGCGCAAGTTGTGGTTCCAAAAGCAGCATGCTGCCAGTTTCATCAGACAGCGAGGGACTCAGTATGCCTGATGCATGGGCGGTTACGTCAAGCTGTTGAGACGGATCATGTGGGGTTTTCCTGAAGTACGCTCATAAACAATACCTAACCCATGATTTTTAGCTGGTGACCTGCGTATCGAGCGGTTGATGGCTAGCACTGTATGCATCATCTCTTATATACGACCCTTTATTCCCTGATGGAGTCCTGACAAGTTAGAAGCCATCATCCCTGCCATAGTCAATTACTAGCTGACTTATTGGAGCCAATCAAATTATCTGGGCTGCAAGGGATGTAAATGGCATGTGGTATTCAGGCAGCAATGGGATAATTACAATCACCCAGGACTTATCCTACAGAATCAAGTACAGCCTAGCCGCTGATAACCCGTGCCTTATCTTTCACGAATGATACCATGAGCGGAATTCCAAACAGAATTTGTTGCAGTAGTTAGTTCTGAGCTTTTGGCAGTTGTAAACTGAGTGTGATTAACAGAACTCTCTGCCAGTTCTCTGGGGATTCCCAATCTAGACCAACCAGAGGCCGAGCTTTCGATTGGGTGTGCCAGTTTCATTGTACAGACAATCGGTTCAGTATTGCCAAGTGATTCAATAGAGCAAATCCCAGAATTTGATAAATGCAATAATACCCTTCCTGCAAATTCATGAATGGGTGTGTATCTGAGAAAGACCAGCTCATCCTCACCAGTCAGTTTCACAAGACCTAGATAACATCAGACAGTTTATGGGGTCTCGCGACGTCCTTTCTGACAAATAATGGAACTGCTAGGTTTACCCATTCTTTTTACAGACGCCATAAGGGTGAGAGAGGTTTCTTGGCAGAGAAGGGAGAGATTCCCTCTAATTTTTTTACACAGTTGCTATTTTTTGTCCGAGTCCAGCTCAAACTTTCACTTTTCAATGTACACCAGTTGGTAGTTGCCATTGCATTGCATTCCCAGATAGCCAGACCGTTGACTAAGATCCATCTGTTATGCTTCAGTATCCACACCAAATTTAAATCGTCCTGATGCCGGGTGAGGGGGGCTGAAGATGCTGACCATCGTGCAACTCTGCCACATGTTCAAACAGTTCATGCATGAGTTAGTCTATTTCGGCCAGTGCCTAATCCTTTTTAGAGTATATCCCATCAAAACAGCAAGGTAGCCCTCAAACTGTGTTCCCTGCAGATTCCAAAAAAGTATGCAAAAAAAAACCTTTTTTTTTATTTCAGCCCTCAGCCAGTAAAGCAAGTGCTAGAAAAAGTAAGTCAAGAGAGTACTCCCGGGGTAGTAAGTTGATGAACCTTTGGGCGAGCCATGAACATTCTTGCATCACACGTGTTCTCAGTGTTTGTGAAACTTTGATCACAAATAGGTACATAATGACATGCACGGAGATCTGGCAGGCTGTTTCGGGGGTTTTTTCCCCGCTGTTCACACTTTATCATAGCGTCCTGAGCGACCCTGACATAAAATGGTTCAATCTGCCAAAATTGTACCACAAAATCTGTGAAAATCGAAGAGGAAGGTCGAAGTCCATTCGCAAACAGACAATGGCTGGGGTGAGAAATAAGGCACGTGTGTTGTCAACTACAAGTAACTTCATGTGCACACACAATTCATATTGGCTAAATGGATTTACAAACACAGTCAAAATTATGGATGCGACGAAGAATTCAGAGTTCATCTTAACCTTGTCTGTCTCGAAGAATGGGCGGACTTCTCTTGGTTTACCTATGGCAGCAATGAGGCTGTGTATGGAACCCTCTTTCCTGCGCCCTCGTGTTATTACAGCCAACAGAGGTCAGAGGGCATGGGATTACGTTTGGAGCGAACTAAATTGATCAGACATCCCATTTAGTCATAATTCACCCCGGTAATCTACTCAGTGAGTGAGCCATAAATTAGCAGCTGATTCTCGAAGATTATGCGGCGGGATGGTATGCAGCGGATTCACGTTCAACACAATGTGAAGTCAGACCAATATGTTCTTTTATCAGGCTAGTAGCCAGAGTTATGGTCACTTTATCAGGCTTGATTAGTTTACAAATAGATACAGATGGGGTTGGGCCCAGCAAAAAAGTTGTTGTAAGGGGAAAGTTGTTGTAAGCCGACTGTACTAGAAACCTGAACCCTATCATTTGCTGCAGTTAAATGCCCCCGCTGTGGCTGTGAGTGCAGTACCGAAGAAAGTCTGCAGGCACACACAGGAAGCAACGCCTGTGGAACGTGAGTTATCCAAACACAGCAAAACCTATTTCTAAATCTCCTTGTAGGGAACCGTGGCCAACCATTGGCCCGATTCCATCACCCTTGATCTGTCAAACCACCATTTAGGTATATCTGATCAATTTCGGAAACACTCTTTGCCATCTGGTAAAATCCTTTGGATAAATATGCCGAAATACACACCATTGGACTCCATGACCATCCGGTGTGGGACAATACCCTAACTAGTCATGTGACATCAAACCACAGAGCTGCGAGAGATCACAAAAGGCATAAGCATAAGAATCCAGTTAGTTCAAGTGATGTAGAACTCCATTTTCAGCTTCGGGTTTTATTTGATCAGCAAGATCCTTTAACTCAGCCAAGGAATTAGATACACCTTTTTATGACAACCTAGACATGAAAGAAGGGAAAATTCGGGTTGTTTAGGGAGAGATGAGACAAACCCATCACCGGTTGTGCAAGCGATCGGGAGCCAATCGCCAGCTCACATAATTGTGGCCCATTTACGTCCCACCACGATGGCATCTAGGAGGGTCGGACGAAAAGGGTCGAGCTAAATTTTCCATCCAGTTTCGCAAAGTTCTTTTTGATTTACATTCAGGTCAGAGGCATTTACTGGGGTTCATCAACTTCTTCTGGAGGAGGTGTACAAAAAGAGCAAATACCTAGTCACTAGCATGCAAGCTGAGCTCATTCTGAAAACGGGTCTAACCGCTCAGCAACTCAGACACTGGTTTAACAAGAGGAGGCGAAGGGAGGTTAGAAATGTCAACAAACAGCACCAGCTCCAAATAAATTGATTACCCGCCATGCCAGCATCGCCTATCGCAGATGAATACCCCTCAGTGAACAGTGGGCACCATTGGCAGTGCATGGCAAGAGAGCACCCCTTCAAAGGAAACTACAGGGCCAGCCAAACGCTATAAAAACGAACAGTCGAAAATGGCAAATGGCGCGCACAGCCCTAGCTCGAGCCCGTGGACTTTAGCTTGAGCCCGCGGGCTTTAGCCAATTGGTTCTAGTCCTTGACCTCTAATTCAGACTGTTTTTACTACCGGCTATCGGTAGCAACAGTGCTGCGTTCCTACAGCTATAAACAACCGCTTGCGGAAGAGCGCTGGCTGAATTTGCAAATTCAGCGCTCGCGAAGAATCTTTTACGCGAACTTCGCAACAACCGCTGACTAGCTCACACCGGTGTTGGGCCTACTTCAAGCAAGCAGGCACTAACGGCACACCGACTTCACACCGCGATGTGCGGGATCTACCCGCTTGCATGCAGCCCCAGGTGTAGCGCAATCCGTTTTCCCAGCCGCTCCGCACATCGGACAGTGGGGCAAGCGCCGCTGTAGCCAGGTACGTCTTGCGAAAGGCTTATCATGGGCGGGTTTTGGCACCCCTGTAGAACAAGACCCCTGCCAAAGCCCATCATAATGGCTGCACCTAGCGGGTAGTTGTTTAAATCTCTTTGTTGGTTTCTGTGATGTTATGGATAAGTGAGTCTAAGTTACACTACCTCTGTTTCAGAGAGCATCTGCGGCTAAGGTATAGTAAAATGTTGAGCTTTTGTGTGTATTGCCTTATAACAGCCCGCCTCATAGTGTGGTTTGATGATTTGACCAGCTTCATGGGAGATGTGTTACCACCCTCCTGCAGTGTCTTGGTGTCAAGGATCTAATCATGCAGACCTTTTATATTACATGTATCATGAATGCTAGTAATGAATTGGGGTTTTTAATATGTTTCCATACATTAGAATCCCGTTTTTTCAGAAGTGATAAAGCTTGGCTAGATTACTCCATTAACGACCAAATTGAACTCATCGCTGGAGCAAGTCGGGGAAATCCAGCACTCAAAAAGATCATCGTCCAGTGTTATTTGATCCACCATCACTCAACTGGAGAAACATTTTCCAAACTACCAGTGAAGAGAAAATTGAAAGCCAAAGAGTAACTTCATCAAAATAGAGAGCCAACTGAGAACGAGCATCTTTATCATGAATATATTTACTTTAGATACGTAGACCCACGATTTATGAGCGAGGTGGCATTTTTCATTAGGATTGGGGTGACATTTGTGAGCGGGGTGGGGTGACATTTGTGATCAAAAGTGAAATTTGTGAACAGGGTGGGGTGAAAATTACAAAAGTGACATTTTCTACAAAAAGTTGACATTTTTTAATGCAACGGTTTCTAGTTCAGGCGTAAAAACTGTGTGACTCTGTAGAAACCACATTCGACGCACGCACACTTGCACCAAAAACCCGTCACTGCGAGAATGGTTCTTTGACATGAGAAGATAGCTGAGGAACTGAATGTTGTCATCGACCCAGAGGGAAGGCTGACTGAAACTGTCAGAAGGGCTCGCGAGTGGTTTGAAAATGCCGGATTTCGAATTTCTTGACCTGTTCTTTTGGGTTTGGAGGCTTGAAAAGGAATGGCCCTAACATTCATTTCATTGCCAGAAAACTGTGCATGCGTTCTACCAGTGATTTGGATGTTGGCAGCTTGCTCAAAATTTGGGCCTTCAGTAGAGGCATAGAGATAGAAACAGAGATCGGCCAATGGCGAGGGAATCCCCTCACACTTGGTGATTATGAAAGCAATACTGCATTCGTATCACATACAGAATAGCCCATCACAATCACAAATACTAGGCAATTTCAAGCGTAGTATCATATTAAGGCTCAAAGTCTCATCTATAAGCAATGCCCCAGGAAAATTACATAATTGTTAGTGATTGCTTGTTCACAGGTCTTAAGATGTCTATAGTAGTAGTGGTGCTAATAGCAATGCAATGAATGAACAAGGACTACACACAAACAAAACTAGGCAGATTGCACTGACCTATTCGTAACGCTTAGCGGGTGGTAGTGGAAATGAGGCGACTGTTAGCGAAATTACTCGCTGATTGAAAGCACTAAACTCCGACCTAATGCAGTTCACTACTTGGTATAACAGGTGATTCCGTAAATGGTGGGGCGAGACTAGCCCAACCAGAAAAACGGTTGTCAATGTGTCATTGCTACAACTTCCAACAACCTCTAGCGGAGAATTCCACTGGCTGAATTTACAAATCTAGCGCTTACGAAGAATTGTGAATGTGAACATCGCAGCAACTGCTCCCTGTCTGAGACCAGTGTTACCCCTATTTTGTGCAAACAGTCACTAACGTCTCACCAACTTTACCCCGCGATGTGTGGAATCTATCGGGGCTCAGTGGCTCTTGGGCCACCACTAGTATAGCACAATCCATCTTTTCAGCCACTCTGCACATCGGGCATTGGCGAACTCGGCGCTATTGCTAGGTACACTACATTTGTGAAAAGCTTAGCATTGAGTTTTATTGGCACCCCTTGGCCCTCCGAAGGGGGATTTCCAGGCTTATGTGCATTGGTGCACAAGCAACCTCATTCACAGCTGACATACAACTCGAACTAGTGGTGCACTTCTCACCCGCTTACTCGAATAAGCATTCATAGTCACTGGTGGGCGTTAGCCAATGCGCATTGATGAACCTAGGTGTATGATATATGTGTAGGACTTGTGTTTTTGTTGTCTCTCATTCTTACAGAGTAATTTGTATACAGTCAGCAAAATCCACCTTCAAACCAATCAACATATTATGTGAAAGGTGCTCATTTCTCATTGGCTTTTACCACTTCTAGCTGGCCCACATGATATTTATCATCATCTATCATCCTCCGCAAGCACATCTCTTAGATAATTGTCCAAAGAGGCTGACGAGATGACTCAGTGCTGTTTCAGGCGGGGTCAAACGACTCCCCATCCTATACTCTTACAGTAAACCAATCCCTTTAACTGTAGTCATTTAGACTGCTAGAGCCCTGTACTGAAGGAAAGAGTTTCATGCAAACTGCTGTCAACCAGTCGCGGACAACGCCCAAACGTTTGCAGGCGTTGAAACCAGATAACGGTAATCAGGGCGATGCCATTCTGAGCCTCCATTGCCAAAGAACAGGTACAAGCTCCAAATCCCTTCTAACAGCCCCAGTCATCCTTCTCGACCAGCCAATGAGACCATTCAGTCACTTACCAACTTTTTCACTCCAAAAAGCTCTTCCTGCAATACAGTTGCATTTCGCCTGCTAGTGCGCCTATTTGGGGCATGGTTTTCGGAGATTAGTGCGATTTTGATATCTGAACTAAAACCTTTGACGTTTGTTTCGAAAGGGGTGATGAACTGACTAACAACTGACTACCTCGCACTCCTCGTGTGTGTGATGGGATTCCTAATGGAGTTGTATGAACAGAATGACATGTATGTTGACATGCTCCCAACCGCTTCGACCACAGAGCTACAAAGTATTTTGGTTCTATTCATTATATACGAAGCAAAGCAAGTCTGGTCACGAGACTGGTCGATTTTGCATGACTCCTGAACTGCTTGAACTCCCCTGCTGCTACATTTTAGATCACACACTGGCCAGTCTTGAGCACAGTGAGGGGGCTGCCCTAATGGCAATCACAATTGCGAATTTTAGAAAGCACTTCCCTCCTAATGAAGAAAGCCTCCATGCACAAAATGGATGGATACCTGTCCCCGGTAGACATTTGGTTTGAGCCGAGCCTATGGCCTCTCTGTTTACAAACTTTGATGATAATACTGCAACCTTTTTCACTTCGGTGACTAGCGATTTTATTTAGTATGTCTGAAGTGCATAAAATCATGATTATGGTTTTATGCTGACTCCTTAGTTGAATGAAGTTTCTCTTTGTTTTTTACTTTTTGCAGCAGTTGCAGTTTGGACAATGCTTCTTCAGCTGAGTGATGATGGATCACTAACAGCGTAAGATGCCTGCATGAATAATCACAATTATGATATGGCGGCGTTTGTCACCGAATTCTCTAACACAAAGACTTAGACTTTCTCAGGTAATACTGGAAAGGACATAGTGTTCCAAGTACAGAGCATCTTCCCGGAGAAATTAGCTCCCGGTGCCCATTTTGAACGAGCACGGCATCCTCATAAGCAATAGCCCTAGAATTGAAATGAGCATGACATGCAAAAGTTGTCTTCTCTTGCACAAACACCCCATATATTTTTATATCTCAAGTCACAACGAAAAATCATTTTCAACAAAATTTTCAGTTTCCAAACCTTAAACCCACCTCCGCATAATAAACCCCAAACCCCGTATAAACTAATAAGGAAAATTAAGCTGAAAACTACCAAATTTATATATAGTTTGGAGGGTTTTGAGAAGGTTAGACAACTCCCTACCTATATAAAAATGGGAGCAGCATACTCATTTCAACAGTGGGAACCCTCAATTGCTCCTTCCGAAAATCTGATTAGTATACTCATTTATATGGAAAGACATAAAGCCCAAGCACTAGAGGTGCACACCTGATTTTCTCTGGTGTGTGAGTCTTAATTTACCCTAGTTTTGAACTTGGCACTCCACCTAGACCTAAACCGAATGCGGTAGTCCTCTAATAAGACTGCGATACGCACTATGGGAATAATTGTAAACCATTTTCCCACTACTGAGATAAAGTAGGCCATACAGCATCAGGAAGTACTGCACTTTCATTTTCAGTGGTGCCCCAAGACCAGAGGCGTGCACACCGCTCACTGCTTACCCCAGGATCAACAAGCTTGCGCAAATACCCAATAACATTTCCAGATAATGGAGTAACATACCTAGCCTTCTGAAAGAACAGGATTTTAAGGCATGGAAACGCCCCTAAGTTATTTCTAGCATTTATAGCAGTGACATAAAGGAAGGGACTAACAACTTAGCCTGGGAATCCCCTTTCACGCGCTATGTGCGTCTCAAGTACGGAGTTATCTTCGCATGCTGAATCAGATGCAAGTTGCATTTGTTTACATCGCTGATTACACTCGCCGTATGTTTCCGTTCAGTTGATCTACTAGTTGATAGCTTTCTTACTGACTTATATGTTCCTTTTGGTATGTTATTGACTCTTTGCTGCTGACTATTCACTAGTACACCAGTGGCGAGTGACAC
>Ga0224511_10003588_pt1 | contig 11283 bp, 7 predicted proteins | sample SF_May12_sed_USG_2_FD_169988 | JGI IMG/M metagenome (GOLD analysis project Ga0224511, IMG submission 169988) | Sediment microbial communities from San Francisco Bay, California, United States - SF_May12_sed_USGS_8_1 | ecosystem: Environmental > Aquatic > Marine > Sediment | place: USA...
CTTTGAAAACACATTCATGTTTCTACGTGCTTATGTACAATTGAACTGTATGTAAACAATTTGATTAATATTTGTTTAAAAAAAACAGTCACCTGTTACACCGTCGATTGAAGTCACCCTTGCTGCCAGCCTGCTATCTATTCTTGCATGTTCTGTCATGTGTTGCAGGGTGTGCTGGGCCTGTACAAGGGCATGGCGGCCCCTCTCGCCGGCGTCTCACCCATGTTTGCCATCTGCTTCCTCGGCTTCGGCATCGGCAAGAAACTCCAGCAGAAGCACCCACACGATGATCTCACGTAGGCAGAGTGAACAGATGTCTTGCTTGTTACATGCCACACATACCTTTCCATATCCATAAAACATGGACTTGGTATAGTCCAAAAACACTGTTCTCATACAGAAAGTTAGTAACTTTAGTTACATGTATAAAAGATCCGCTGGCTATAGGTAAATCTGTTAGGTGCTTCAAGTAGATGTAGCCTTGCCATATGGAGAACACTGTGTTTATGACCTGGTTGTTGCAGGTATTTCCAGTACTTCAATGCAGGCATGCTGGCAGGCGTGTTCACCACGGCCATCATGACGCCAGGGGAGAGAATCAAGTGCTTGCTACAGGTGCTGTCTGGATTTATGTCAACCATTATGTTAATATAGCATAATTGTTTTTAAAAACTATCTAAACTTGTTAAACCTGTTACAGTAAATGAAGATGCTACTTTGCTCAGTGCTTTCGTATCAAAACTTATAGTAAAAGGCTCTTTACCTGAATACCATTCAAAACAGAATTATTCAAACTGCAATGAAGAGTCAAAATTAATATTTACAGGTATGGGATAATTTGCTTCATCATTTTTTGGTAGAAACCAAACTAAAAAGACACCCATTATATGTATTGGCAAGTTTTTAACTGATAATTGTTTGTGCTGCATGCAGCTTCTAGTTTAAAATAATATACCAGTCTGCGAATAAGTCTATAAGCCTGAAGCCTGAATTTAAACGGCCGGTCGGTCTATTAGAATTTACATAAACAGTGGCTGTGGAGTTATATGTTCGTAAAAAACTACATCCAAAATTAAAAATTAGTGCAAGTCAACGCATTTTTAATATGTATTGTATGAATTGAGTACAACAAAAATTTCGAGCTATTTAAATTTCAGTCAGGTTAAAGAAAATTCCATTTGAATAGCCCGAATGGCAATAGTTGAAAAATAATTAACGCACAGACTGTAATATACTCAAATAATTTTGTTTCACACGGTAAACAGCTAATTCTGGCTTGTGTGTTTCGGCTTGCAGATTCAGGCTGACAGCCACACACAGAAGTATAAGGGACCAGTTGACTGTGTGAAACAGTTGTACAGGGAAGGGGGTATTCGCAGCATCTACCGGGGAACCTGTGCCACATTGCTCAGAGGTGGGTTTACTCTTTTGGTTTAACCCTCCCACTTTTTATGCCCCCGCCATTCGAAGAATGGTGGAGGGGCATTAAGTGTTACCCCTGTCCGTGCGGCCGTCCGTTATCAAAATTTGGTGTCCGTTCAATAACTTTTGAAAAACTGCATCGATTCAATTTAAATGTGGTGTGTTGATATATAATATCAAAACACAGGTCGAGTTCGATTTGGGTTACAATCCACTAATTTTTTACCGAGTTATGGGCCTTTTATAAAAACATAGTACAAAAATTGGTGTCCGCTCAATAACTTTTGAAAGACTGCATGGATTCCATTCATATTTGGCATGTTGATATATAATATCAAAACACAGGTCGAGTTCGATTTGGGTTACAATCCACTAATTTTTGACTGAATTTTTGACAGTTGTCTTACACTAGAGACTTTTTACAACCTGGTCAACTAGTCTATATATTTTAGTATTTTGCCATTTTTGACTGAGAAAAAATTACAACAAGCTGTCTATTTTCAAGAACAGCTTAAAGTTTAAGAAACTTATTTCTTATGTGTAATGTGTTGTTGTGCGTCAGATGTTCCTGCCAGCGGGATGTACTTCATGTCATACGAGTGGCTACAGCATGTCCTCACTCCAGCTGGGGCCGAGTATGTAGCACCTTGTGTTTCTGTCCACAAAGTTAAGAGTATGAAGCACGTCCTTTCTTTACATATAATTTTTTAGAGTGTGTGCTAGAATCTGTTAGTTTTCACACAAAAATTTCTGAGTATGTAGCTTTTTGTGCTTCATCACAGAAGTTTCTGTACAAAATTTAATTATGTGTATTACTCAATCTCAATACTTGAACATAAGAGTGTTTGAAATTCATTCAGTACAGTCTGTACATCAATATTTCAGCCGTAATGACATCAGTGTGGCGCGTACATTGTTTGCTGGAGGTATGGCAGGAATCTTCAACTGGAGCGTGGCCATTGGACCTGATGTACTCAAGTCACGGCTACAGACTGGTACAAATACTCACATTTCATCTCACTGCTTGTGTAGAATATCCATTTCTGTAAAACGTTGTGGCCTTTGTAGTGTCTTAAGACTATACAATGACTGGTGTTGCTATGGGATCTGTTACATTGACTGTTGTCTGTTGCAGCACCAGAGGGCATGTACCCCAACGGTGTTCGGGACGTTTTCCGACACCTGATGAAAGAGGAAGGACCAATAGCTTTGTTCCGAGGCCTCACTCCCGTCATGCTGAGAGCCTTCCCAGCTAACGCTGTAACCTAATCTATAAATCTTACACACTATTTACAGCTTACACAATTTCTTTAATGATAAATCTTTTGAATCATTGAACCGGTAATAAATTCTAACTGAAACTTAAAATATATATGAAGTGTCACAATAAGGATTTGCAGGTCAAGTTTCAAAATTCTGTATTGCATTTTGACAAAGTTATGCCCCTTTTTAAGTCTTCAAATTTACATACAATCAAGTATTAGAAAATATCTCGTGTCCGCTCTATAAATCCTATACTAATGGAAGAATATTCTTCAAACTTTACCCAAATGTTCAACTCAACAAGGTTATGTGCAGAACCCATGTTACCTTTGTGCCAGCTTAAGGTCAAGGTCACACTTGAACGTCAAAATTGACCTAAAAAATGTTTTTAAATTTTAACATGTACTTGAATATTTCTGAAACTAGCACAGGTATTAACTTAAAACTTTACAAGTAAGACATACAGGTCAAGTTTCATAAATCTGTATTGCATTTTGACAAAGTTATGCCCCTTTTTATGTCTTTTAATTTACTTACAATCAATACTAGACAATATCAGGTCCGCTCTATAACTTCTATACTAATGGAAGGATTTTCTTCAAACTTGACTCATATGTTTACCCCAACTAGGCAATGTGCAGAACCCATCTTACCCTTGTACCAGCTTTGTCAAGGACATTGGTGGGGGTATGAATAGCATTCAGCGATAGTTCTAGTTACTAGTATCACATAGGGGCATGTTACTGAATCAAACATTTTCATTGTCATTGCAAAATTGTCTCCCTTAGGCATTTGTAGCAATTAATAGAAATGTAAATTTGATTGATTAAAAAATGTTTTATTAAAGTGTAATCATTGGTATTCTTGCTAGTTTAATTATATTATTGATGTTGTGAACAGCTATCACCTTGGCCTTTTCGGTGCTTTTCTGTTCTCAGGCTGGCGCTAGTTATTTATGCATTATTTGTGCTGTGTTCTTTCCCCCCAATAATGTTAAACTAAAGTTGACCTTCACAGCCTTTTCTTGATAAGCCTGGCGATCTGCTCTTACCTGTCTACCTCTGTATTTCAGGCGTGTTTCATGGGCTATGAGCTGGCCATGAAGTTCCTGCACTACCTCTTCCCAGAGAAGGAATGATGACGGGTTACCATAGCAGCCATACTTGTGATACGTCCAGTGATCGTTGTGCATCTATGTACTGTTCTAGTTAGGTTCATTTATTTAATTATGGGGCATGACCATTCCTTAACTTCATGATGTTCATTTGGAATTTGTTAACAGAAGCTATGATTGTACTGTGAATATTGTTGTCTGAACTACTGGTGTTATATGCACAATGTCAAATCAACAAATAAACAACATAAAAACCATAACAGGACATCATATTATGGTTGTTTAACCATAGCCCACATTGGTATGTATACTATGTATATTATATACTTTACTGTTGGTGAGATCATAAAGCTGCCGGTAATGGCGAGTGCATGATTGATTTGCCTGCTGTATTGACAGCCTGGACAGGTTGACTGTGGTCCGTGCTGGTCCGGTATATCCATCAGCCAGCCTGTATCCAGGCTCCATTGTGGAGCATAAGGATTATGGAATAGTTTCAAGAGAATCTTGAAGAAATTAGTTTTAACAAATTCTTAACAGTGAATTGCTTACAGATTTTCATTTGAACAGAAAATAAATACAGTAGTTATAATGAACACCTTTTCAAAATATCTTTTGACAATTTTGCTCTGAAATATTTAGTGTTTAACTTCCCTGAAGTAAAACTTCTAAATAGCTTCAACAATCAAACACTTGCTAGATCTGTAAGCAAATCACTTCAATGCACCATAGAAATATAAAATAATAATAAAAGATCAATTACTCTGAATTATTATTCTTTCTCTAAGGCGCTTTGCTTAACAGAAAACTGATTTTAAAGTATGCTAACAAAAATTTTCTTCCAGCCCTCTAGTGTTTAAGGCTGTTAATTTAGCTCTAAAATGAAATGGATCTATCTGGCATGTCATTTTGAACGTTATCACCTTGCAATTCAAGCTGACTGGTCTTAAATGTTATCCGTTATCTGGACATTAATCCACCCAGAAATATACCAGACCATCAATTTCCCTCTATACAGATAAATAAATACCTTCTCCAACTTCAATGGTAGAGGAAAATTACCCACACATCAAAATTACTTCAGGCTCAAATATGCATACATGTTCCAAAAAGGGATCATCATTTGCTATCAATGATAAAACAAAAATATACTCCTCAAAATAAATTAAGGACCACAAAATGAAAGCGGTACAATTTCATTTACTTTATTGATACAAAGAAAATCATTTATTCAAGGAACTAGTAAATATCTCTAGTTAACAATTGTAAAGAAATTTACTAGCAAATTACAGTGATAAACACATGAGGGATCAAAAGGTGTGGTCACTACCAAAATTTGAACGTTTGCATATTGGTGGGTGGGGCATGAACTTTTACAAACAGCATTGTTACATGTTTCATGTCACACACAGTTACGCAAATAACGCGCCTGACCACATCTAGCGTAAAAACAACCGTACGCACTCGTACTAGTAGAGCTGCGAATCAGTTTGTTTGATTGCAGAAGGACCCATTCTTGCCCATTCCTAATTGAGCGAGTTTCCGAAGTCATCCCGCATCTGTGGTTGAGCTGGCCGAGAACTTGTATGTTTCTGGAGTAGGTCCCATACATGCTCTTGTTATATTAACATGAGAGGAGGGTCAGGCCAGTCTATACATCCTATTCCTTTCACGCTCAGTGTACTCATTGACAAAACAAGCCCGGCGCAGAAGGGCGTTTCCGTCCATAACCACAAAGTCCTGGTCCACAGAACCAGTATAAGGGTCACAAATGCCTCATTAATCTCATCTTGATAATGAAACCCGGTCAAATCTTCTTAAGGATGGCTTACAAGTCAGTAGAACACTTATAGGAGACCCCATTCTAACCAATAAGGACGCTCCCACACAACCTATCACGTTTCTGGGCGCAACAGTCTTTAAATTGCTCTCTTTACCACCACACATGTCTCCAACCATTATTGAAGGAAAGAAATTGGCCTGATCAGTAAACTTTGTTCTTCAATGTACACAAAATCCGTAGGTGAACTTTTTCAAAATACTGCTACGCAATAGTGGTCCCTAACTTTTTTTGTGGAGTATATCTCGCAAACATACGCTGACATTGGAACAATGCTACAGCATTTTTAGCCCTACAAGAATGTGAAAACAAAAACTACTAAAAACAAAATATTTTTATTTATATGCATAGCATTATCATTATACAGGTATGCAATAGTTCTATATTTATATAAACAAAGAAAATATACAGCAGAGACAAATCATGAAGGTTGTATGGCATTCTGATACATGAATGATTGTGACAATAGCACTTAAGGTAAGACCTTTGTAATGGACTATGAAGGATAAACATTGATTTCGTTGTTTTTTTTTCAAAATATAAACAAGATTTTTTCATTAAAATGTCATATATATTGTGCTTTTACTCTTCAACCATAGAAAATTCTTTTTAAAATGCAAGTTACCTTTATTTGCTTAAATTAAAGGGACATTTTTACACCTTATTATCTCCATTAATATAAATAGAATGAAAAATTTCAATCTTGTTTATGAAATCAAAAGAAAAAACTGTTAAAAGCAGTGTGGTGGATCGTCTGTAAATGGCATGTGTTTCAATAAAATAATTGTTTTGAAACTTCTACCTAGCTGCAAATCTGCATCCGTTATAAAGGTCTTACCTTAACAACAAAATAGCTCCTTTCATTAATTAGCAATAAATTGTGTACTTACAATATACATGTACCTAGAAGTCTTAAGATAAAGAAAATCAAGACAAATATTCATTATTCAAGCAGAAAAATTACTAGAGCTCATACATTCATAGAAATAGGCAAGGGCTGAAGTATAATGATAAATTCTTGTCCAATGATGCTTAATTTTGGCTAAGGTGTGACCAGCACTTGACCAATGTCATGTAGCATAAACATAACCCTTTCTACATAACACACGTTGAAGTTACACCTGCAGTGCAACATTACAACATGTCGAAACTGGTGCTAAATCTTGGTTTCTATACAATACACTGTATACTGATGGAATGTCCTCTGTTGAATACATAATTGTAAGAAGTATAATGTATTAAACCAGATACTATGTACCAGATAACACACTTATTTTACATAATTTTGATACAGAGTACCGGTAAGTAACAAGCAGGACCTTAAATAGTCTTCAACAAGAACGAAATTAGAAAATTAAAACAATGTAACCAATCACACATTCTTGAAGCTCATTAAGTACAGGTAAGATGAGCAAGGCCTTGCATGGCGGTCTGCCACTTATGACGACGTCCTACGATATGTGGGCTACAGGTTGGTCGGCAGTATTCCATCTCTTTCTCAGTTTTCAATCTAGATACAAGGACCCCCTGAAACAAGTTACACGCTGTGATTAAAGCAAGACCTAATTAGTCTGTCAAGGCGGAGCAAATGTAACAGCCTGACATTTATTATAATAAATGAAGATGGAGAAAACTTAAACAAGACATCAGTTTAATAACTTCAAAAAGGAGTAAAATAGCTTAAGAGTAACTTTAACAATGAATGAAACTATAGCAAAGCAAAAAGGTGTGAAAGAAAACTTACACTATGCTAGAAGCGTTTTAAGAACTCCTCTGCACTCAATCTGGCTCTGGAGTTGACTGCTAGTTTCATCTCGTTAATTTCCTTGTCTATTTCTTCCATAAAGTGGACTATGAAGTCTACTAATTTATGTTTAAACATCTGTTCTGTGTGGAAATTGGTAATCAAGAAGCTAATATCATATCCCTGAAACAAAGACAACATTACGCATTTTTACTTTCTTGTCTCTATTTAATATTTTTCATTCTTATTATCTTACTGAAATATATTAATACCTCGTTAACACTAAAATAGACACTAAATGTAAATCATACTTGTATCAAAAACTATTGACACCATTGCAATAACAAATAATCAACTGGTTGAATACATAACTTAATTTGTAAATTATCTCGTGGTACAGCATAGTGTACTAAATTACAAATGCCTACCTCTACTGGTTTTCTTCGTAGAACGACAAAGTTTTCTGCTCGCATCATCATAAACCTCATAAACTTGTGACACAATATCTTCTCTATTTCATCACTCTAAAAAAGAAGGAAATTGTTCAGTGATTTCATGTCATGGGCTTTGAAGTTTTAGACGAAACACTTTTTCAAAATTGAATTCTTTTGACTCTGTAACCTACTTGTATATCTTACCAAATTCAGTAAAACAACTCATCCGGGGCCACTCAAGGATCTTTGTTTAGTAGTTAGTCAAAATACAGTAATCAGTTGAGAAAATTTGGCAGGGAACGCCCCAGGCTCACCACAAGCATGTTATGTTTAAGTTTGTGTAACAAAAGCAGTATGAAGTTAATGAAAATGTTCTTTATAAAACCATTCTCACCTGTTTGACTCCAATACTGATTCGAAGGGAATTGATTGAGCCCTCTATCAACACTCGCTCCTGCTTGTTTCTACTGATCATGACTGGTGTTAACAGCAACTCTTTACTGCTCCTGTTGTTAAACAATATATAACTATATTTTTTGTATGTGTGTAATATTCTTTAGTTTGATTGATTCTGATTGTAATCACTGTAACAACGTGACTTTTGCAAAATCTTAAACTTATCATAATTAAACCCATAGGAGCTACTATAATCTGTGTCTGAAAAGGGAATGCTTTTGGCATTTTGGTGATAATGGATACAGGTCACACGTGTTTATAAATATTCTGGGTAGCTTTTGCTTAAAAACATGTTTGACCCATACCAATATTAGGTTTCATACTAAAGTTTCTAATAATATTCATAATGATCAACATCTAGTCTCATTCATTTCGGAAGTGCACAGCTGGTAAAAAATAGTGTAATAATCATACTTTTTCACCTCACTTACATTTATTATTGTCTTGTGGACATTAATACACATACTTGTTGGTTTAGTGTTTTAACATCAACTTACTTAACTTCCACCTCTGGTTTATTATGTCTTTCAACATTCTGCGAGTTGAAGTTTTCAAGGCACATCGCAGCTTCCAGCGTATGCCGAATGGCAGTTAGGTACGGCTTCAAAGTCGCAGACTTAAACAGAAATAGAGTATTGAGAATTAAAAGAAAAAACAAATTAATATTGCACATGTTTACTGGCATTTTACTGCACACTTGTTTAGAATGGTCATACTTATGGCTTCTAAATTTGGCTTATTTTAATGGATCGCAAACTCCAATTTTAATTTCCAAAACAAAGTTAATAGGGTTTTTTACTTAAATACATTCCAGATTTGTCAACTATCGTCACCTCACGCCGCTGCAGGTGTCTATTTCATAAAGACATTCAATAGAATCATTGCCGCTATTTTTCGTAACAATGCGAAAGAAATGTAGAAAAAAAAGACGATCTTTTGAAATGGGAAAGGAGTAGTTCAATGTCAGAGCCAAAGTTTTGTACATTTCTATTTGTATTTTGTGTGCATGTGCACTTATTAGCGAAATCCCCCACACGCATGTGACCTCAAAAGTGTAAATAAATATTTCAATGGTTGATATCTTGGCTATTTATCGTGACTATCGTGGGAACTAGATCATGATGAAATTGTCAACATAACATCAATTTATGAAGATAAACAATATTTTCACAAATAATAATGTAAATGCACGATATTGAAATAAATAGGAGTTTTTGCTTTTTGGTGTTTTTCGGTAATGTGTAGTACGTTACACTGCACAGTTACTAATGTATCGTCAGGTGCCCTAATTTGACGCTGCCCTATTTTGACGCCTTGTTTGTTTTACTCTCTATGACTGGCTATGTGTTGACTGATGATGTCACACTAGGTCAGCATGATTGTTAATTGCAATATAAACAATGTGTGATGTAAAAATGTGAACAATCACATTTTTTATGTGAACAATTGAAAGTTAAATGAAAATCATTATTTTTTTCACCCAGTTTACTATTCCCAGTTTTAGTACAGTTTATATGTGTGCATTTTAACTTATATACACCTTCAAACAGAAAACAAATTATCTGCCTGTTTAGCTCATTTTCCTGACAATTGGATAAAATGGCAGCCATGTGACATATTCAATAAATACAAGATATTTATCAATTGTTGAAAGGTGCATGTGTTATATACAAAATTCAATTAAAGTTGATAATTGACTCTAGCAATAGATGTGGAATTACAGATTTTTCTGTATCCATGACCAGATGACCTGAGCTTAAACTTAAAGAGATGCTTAATTTGTGTGTGCCCTTACGGTATTGCAAAAGGTCAGTTGAAAAAATAAACAGCTTTGGAAAAATTATTGAATTTTATATGGCACGTCCAATTATATTCATTAAATTGAATAAATTTGAAACTATGGATGGGATACTTGATAAATTTGTGATTGGTGATGTAATATTTATATATTTTATTGATATTGTTAATGTTGACCACTACTGATACTGTTGGAATAATTTTAAGTTGTACACCTTCCATTAGAGTAACAGTGTTCCTAATTTTAGCAAAAAAATCAAAGGCGTCATTTTAGGGCACTCTCAAGTACGAATTGTGAACTTGAGTGCCAGTTGTATATCACCACATAAAGCTAAAAAAGGGGAAAAAATATTCTAAAAAATGCTTTTTTATAGCTAGTTGAAAGTGTTTAGTTTACAAACAGTTATTAATTTTGATGATACTTTTGTTTAACAAAATGCAAATTAGCAGAAATGCCTTAAGGGCGTTGAAACTGGTCCCTCTAGGATACAGTCATTCACTTCCGCATAGACATTAGCAGGTAAACATGCAAATGACGTGGTATTTCACATGAAAATAAATTATCTGTGGAAGAACTATGAAGTTCCTTATACGATCTGCACACTTTAGGTAATAATAAACGGTCAAAAATGTGTAAAACAATGAAAATTCCACCCACCATCTCCTGAGTGTTTAGACCGGAAGTTAACTTGCATCAGCGACACCTGTGGGAAGATTATCCTGGTTTTCGGCTTCCGTTTGTTCAGTCGTACTCAAACATACAAGTCCAATAAAAGCAATGCACTTTTCTTTATTTCTATTCACAATTTAAAGCCATTTATGTTTGTTTTCTCTAACTGAACCTGTTCTTAAGGATATGTTTTTACATGAGTGCAGAATGCAACACAAATGTATGTCTGGGCTGAACGTCAAGCGGGAAACCAGACGTCTTATTCACACACAATATTGCGAGTACGTTTATATTCATACTTTACATCACCGTTTACAAGATCCCGCGATAGCTCAGTTGGTAGAGCGGAGGACTGTAGCGGAAGTCACTGAAATCCTTAGGTCACTGGTTCGAATCCGGTTCGCGGGATGTCCTTTTTCTTTGTCTTTTTTACGTTTTGTAGTTTTACCGTTGCTTCTTACAACATTCGGGCATGCTGTAAGTAGGCCTACATTACAGTAGGGCAATTAGGTAGCCCCCCCCCCCCCCCCCCCTCCCCCCCTC
>Ga0224511_10003589_pt1 | contig 11283 bp, 7 predicted proteins | sample SF_May12_sed_USG_2_FD_169988 | JGI IMG/M metagenome (GOLD analysis project Ga0224511, IMG submission 169988) | Sediment microbial communities from San Francisco Bay, California, United States - SF_May12_sed_USGS_8_1 | ecosystem: Environmental > Aquatic > Marine > Sediment | place: USA...
AATATGTTGATCTCGGAAAAGCGTTACAACGCCTTTCCCTGTTCAACAGATACACTCCAAATAATGTTAAACCGAGTTGCTTAATCGATAACTGACATATTATGGTACCACAAAATAAGTTTAGATATACTAAATACGTTGGTAACAAAATCATATAGGTTTAAGAAAATATCTTTTAAGTGTGTTGAACCACCAGACCTCAGTGGAGTTCCTTTAAGAGCATTTTGCTGACTGTGTAAACGAGGGCTTGTGTTCAGGCGAGACTTCGTAATCGCTGCCCTCGGAAAGTCAACACTAAAGGCAGTTAAATCCTTTATACTGATATATTTAAACTACTTTATTCACTGATTTTCACTGACCTTATTATTTTATTTACACATTTTAAAGAAAATACTCCTGTTACCGAATACCAAACAGCTATTTTTGTTCGACATATGGCACTTTTGATTTCATATATATACACAGCCACGTAAAATCAAACGAACACGCTAACTAACCATACAAAATCACACGAGAATTGCATTACGTGAACTAGTGTAATCAAGTCCTTTAGAGCTTTATGTTGACAATAACATAAGAACAAATCTGATACAGGCACAACAAATTGCACAGGTGTATGCTTGACAAATCATAAAAATTAAATCACACTTCACAGAATGTTGGTTCGGCCTAACGGCCTTCTTCAGTGGACATATTTATTGCACGACGTTACAATACAATTGAGACGGATATGACGTTAATTCTTTACGACGTCAGTGTAGTGCTCGCGCCATTTCCGTATACTGCCTCACTCCTGCGTGTTGATGCCATAGGGCCGGTATGTCAGCAACTTCCACTTCCATAGGTGCTCCATCTTCGGCCGGAAGTCTTCGGAGCCATGCAGCTTCTCCAACCCCATCACGCGGAAGTCCGCCACGCTGTGTACGTCCGTGTAGAAGTGCGCCGCCACCGGGTCAGCGTGCCGTGTGCGGATCCGCGACATGTTCAGCAAGTGTCGCTGGAATAGCGTGTCGCCGGTCTCCCCGACATAAACGTATGCCCGGCACCGCTCACAAAACACCGCATACACGACGTTTGAAGACTTGCAACACTGTTCATAACGGTGTACTTCTTGCCGGCCGCGTCCTCGAACGAGTCTGCGTCTATCAAGTGAAATAGTACATACACCGATAACATCACTGTTTAATTTTGTCCCAAACATTTTAAATTTCCTAAATAAAATAATCTTTTCCATTTAAGCTTCATATTAATACACAGATATATCTCAACATTTAGTTTACTTTCTTAATTGTTAGATATAATCTGCTTTTGGCGAGTTATCAGCTTGCGAATAAAGCCTTTACGTGGCGCCGTCTTTTATGCTGTCAATAGTACCTTCATGAAGTTACAACGGTTCCCAATGTCGTGTGCAATCCACCCATTTTCATAGCCACATTTCATTAATGTGACATTTATTAACATATGTCTTTCTTATGGCCGTCTCTGAATGGACGTTTCAATGGGTAGCACTGTTTTTGATAGCGCCCTATTTGCATCTGCAATAGTTTAATGCAGTCTCCGACACACTTGGAACCAACATGTAGTGTATTGACAAAATAGGCCCTGCCGCTTTCGCAAAACTGTCCTTCTGTCAAGACATTCTTAAGTTGTTTACTCATCGCCAAAACGTCCAATGATATAGCTTTCTCACGTAAATGGATTCTAAAACATTCATGAATTGATTTCAATGGACATGCCAATAGTTGATATATTTTTAATATATATAGAATTATTTTGTAGCATTGTTTAAACATTTAAAAAGCCATATCCGTGAACAGTCTGTGTCATATTTTTTATTTAATGGAAAAAAACAATAGTTGCATTGGAAACGTGTGCATACCAATGCAGTTAGACTCATAAACCGACACACATATGTAAAGTAAAAATAAATAATTGATCTACATTTGTAGATGAGTTTGTCTAAAATATTTACTTAATTGCTATGTCATATAACTTAGATATATCAATGTTCTTTTGTACTTACAATGCAGTTTAAAATACGTTAAAAAATCTGAAACGTTAAATATGTTAAATGCTCATGTCTTTCATATTTTATTCAGAATGTGTTACATTTATTTTAAAAAACCTAATAATGACGATATACTTCCTTTAGAATAAAATAGAGAAATACATTTGTCCTATCAAGTGATAAAGAGAATTGCTAAAAGAGTGATTGGCTTCGCATTCTTTATACATAGGCTGGGACATGCCTGTATACTTTACATCACAGTAAATTGTATCATTTATTACATTGTTGGGGTCATCCCACAGACAGACATCCTTTGACCTCCAGTCGCAAAGCCACGTACACATTCCAAACCAGAGGGTAAAGTCGAAGGCACAAGGCCTTCAATGGCGTTTCCAGAGGATTCGATTTCACGATGTCTGGGTCAAGGTTACCTTGGAAAATCTGAAAAATGTTTAGTTTGACATTAAGGTACGTTTCTTTAAATTTGTCTTAGCGTCAAACTTTTATAAACATATAGTATTTTAACTAGTGCATTTTATAATATTGAGTGTATTACTGCATTTATGACTGCAATAGGCAAAACCACAAACGCTCGTACATGTACTTGTACAGCTCATTTATTATGTAATCGATAAAATGTAACAACAAGGAGGTTACCATGTACATGTATACCTTGTTGTTGCCAAGGTCGTCGATAATAGGTTGAACAGTTGAACAGTCCGGGCTGATCTCCAACCGGTACTGTGTCACACGTCCAGGGCCACCAGGGTATCCCTGGGTCTCAACAGCCGTCACCGTACTTGTACCCCAAAACCGGACCTTCATAAACATGCATATACTATATGTTAATATATTTGAAAGTAAAACCTAACATACATGCTATAGTTTAAATTCAACTGCATGGAAAACAGCAGCCTCGATTTTATTGAAGCTGTTAATCTGTGGTAATAAAAATGCCACTTCACTGACAAAAATAAACATAATACAATTCATGAACCCCAAGGACCAGACGAATATAACTACACAATGATGTAGTACGGTAAACACTAAACGTTATAATAATAATTAAATAAGGTGTAACAAACCATTTTGCAAAACATCCAATGTGTTACTAAAGAAGGTTTGCAGCATGTGAAAACTATTTTTGCTTTTTATGATTTTATTAAGAGTTACGCATAAGTTTTTCATCAAACATGAACTTGTGCATATAACGCTATTATGATGTGTTTTTTACATCTTACATATTTTAAGCTAGAACTTACATAGCCAGTAGGGTAATTATATTTTGTTTGACAGGGTGATTTATATGGCTTAAAACACAAAACAAATATAGTTATTTCTAAATGTCTGCGTGATGGTGTTGTACGTGTTTTTGTGTCGTTCTGTGCGTTAGTTTTTGTACGGGCTTTTTTGTCATAGTGTCCTTAAACTTGACATATCTACATTGATTACAACTTTCTTTCTTTGAACACCTCTTCAATTTATATTAATGGGTATTAACGGCGTAACATGCAACACAACACAATCAGTTTTACAAGTATCCGAACTAACCTGAAGGAAGATGTTCGGCACAGGAGCATCAAGTTCCGCTTGTGACGCGCCCCACCCTCCTGTGCCGTGCAGTCTTGCAAAGTGGGCCTGGTAGGATGTACTATAAATACTCGAAGCCGTCATGTAACCATCAGGAATTGGATTGGCTCCGCCCACTAACGGCTGTTCTGTGCCTCATGTTGGCGCTTTGTAGTTCAATATAAATGTAAAATTAATATAATAGAAGAAAATACTTGTTTCAAACCACACACTATTTTGTTCTCTTTTAAAAACGCATTATATGCAAAATACTGTGTTGTCGCTGGCATGTATTCTTTAAACCACAGGACAATATGAACATAATAAAAATGTGTGTTTTGACATTTTTATCATTATCTAAACACAACGCTTATAGTTCCTGTATACACACTCAGATAAATATCGGGCGTTGCAAAGGTCAATGTCCATAAATTACGTCATAATCATGTGGCTCTCCTTATACAGTTTATGGTCATCAAATGCATTACGGTTAATGTTTTTAAGCAATACAAATTTAACCGATTAGCGTAGTGTCCATGCGAAGGTTCGTTAATTAATAAAATTAAAAAGATAATCACCTATGAAGAATACCCCAGTCATTGCATCGACAACGTCCAACCGATCGTTTGGATTATCCATGCTCTGACTACACGACTTTGCATATTTGTTGTATCCGGCTGTTTTACACTTGACCGTTTGCCGATCTTCAAAACACCACTGAACGCAATTAATACCCGAAATCGGCTGCCTAGTAGCATAACTTGTAGAAAGAAGTTTGTTTGTAACGAATTGAGTCCTCACTTCTTGAATGTTGGCCGAACAAAATCCAATTGTAATGAGAAAAACAATTGCAACATTGGCTACTTTTTCAGTATAGAAAATCATACTTTACGTCGGATAGAATAGGTTTCCTCCCGCGATATGCAACTAGATATTATTGTTTCTAGGATTTGTTCCGTTCGAATTGGATTACAGGATTACAATGTTACTGATGTTCCATTCGCTTTTGAAACAAAATGTAAACATGTTAATGGTTTTATCCGGAAACTGTCCGTTAAAACAGTCTTTACTTCCGCTGTAGAAAATGAAAGTGAGATTGTAATGTTTACTTGACTAAAAGTTAAATACTTATTGATGTTTTAGTTATACATTTAAAACTATGCAAACATGACATAATTTATGTCTAGAGCCAGACTGTTTTAAAATTCATTTTGCTTCAGGTGTAGCTTTTCAAAGAAGCCAATTATTATTGGTTGACAATATTTACCTTGTTGGTATTGTTTGGCACTTACAGTAAATTTTACATATACTCATTGTTGCAATAAGCGACTAAACTTCTCAGGGACAACTTTTCGCAACAACGAACTGTCAAATATTAATTTAAGAGATGTTTAAAGACAAAATGTTGAAACTATGTAGACAGGTCAATTTAAAGGGCACTATGACAAAATGGCATGCTCAAAACAAGCCGTACGAAACACGCATTCATGTACCAAGACGTAACGTAAATAAATTAACATTTAGTATTAAATATGTTTGCTGTTTTTGTGGAAAACACAGCTTAACATTACTCGTAAGGTTGAATTTATACAAAATATTTAAGTATGTATTTGTAATAATCTGTAAGAATCGCCAATATAATATAAAGATATTAAATCATAAGCTAAATGCGTCACTTAATAATTGTTTTATATCATTCTAGGCTTAACGTTTATTTTGTGATTGACCATAAATATCTAGGTGTTAAACTGACTATATTGAACCTTTCGGTCGGAACCTACATTTGATAATCCCCCCAGTGCAGAAGATAAATTTATATATCTTAAAATGTACCTGGGATATTCAGGCCTAAGGTACTCTAACCCTATAACAAGTGGCTTATATGTTTAAATATTGTGCCCTTTTCTGTTTAGGTACATCTGCACAGTTTGTCGAAGTGTGTATAACAACACGTACACGGTAATTTTTCCATTACTGAACCGATTATGACCATGTAGTTAAAAATAATGCAATCTCCGTTTTTATGGGCTTGACGTTACATGTAAGTCAATTGAGCATTCACAAGCGATACATTTACCCTACATGTAATAGATTTAAAGTGTATTTAAGATAAACGATTCAAGCTCACCGGGACGCAATATTAAACACATGGATTATTTTAAATAGTATATTTACCTTTGAATATAAGCAAACCCTACATACAAGTAGGACTCATTTAACAAAAGCAGTTTTACAGTATGTGCGTCAAAAGGGCAGACCAAGTAAAGTTAAAGATATATTGACATACTGTGCTTAAATAACAATCTACGTAGATTTCAAAGAACGATTGATTCTATCCAAGTGCGTCATAAACGGCAGGGGTGTTCCTTCAGCTTTCAAATATATTTGTTGAGGAAAAGCAGGCCTATTTTTCTCTACCTTTCAAGTAGGTCAAGAGATATGATATAGACCGTAGCAAGAACTGTTAAACGCAAATAGCTTGTAGTACTCTGTTAATAGGCTTTCTAATCGATTGTGCTGTACACTAACATCTTTTAAGAATTCAACTCTAAGTTGTGCTTTTTAGATAGTTGCCTCTATGATCAGTCGCAAATTGAACACAAACATAACGAATGGTCATGAGAGCCGGAATATCGTTATCAATGATACACGCTTAAGGTTCCACGACCTCGTTTATAGGCATTATAAACTAAGGTTCACAATCTTTTACTGTATTGTTTACAAAACAAAGCACTAACTGAAAATGTGTTTGGCAGCTTATACGGTTAACAATTACGTCATGTAAGATACGAGTTCAACCTTTATGGTAAAAGTCGATGGCTTTTAGTTCAACAGAAATATAAACGTTACCTCTAACATGGCACACGGGGCATAGTCATATCATCTCAGCCTGTCTCCAGAATTCTGTCCTATTATTTATATGTATCAATATCTGAAGTGGGATAAAGCCGAGGCTGCTATTGTCCTCATGCAGGATATATGATTGCTTAAGGAGAAGACCTATTTATGAATATAAATTATGTTCATTCATAGTCACCTTTAATGTTAAAACATGTTCATTTTACGTGTGTACACTATGTTTTCTTTGTTTTCTGACATTACATAGATGCATATGTCTTAAGGATATTGACGAAAATGTTGTTGCTCCGTTCCAAGGATTGAATCTCAAAGTGCAAGGGATACTACACCATGGCGGCACTATTATTGATATTGGAAATAGCGTTTATTTAGAAAGCGTACACATTGTAGCCTGTCGGCGAAGGTCACTTAGGGCATAACCCAACCAGACGTGATTTTAAAGTAGAAAAATGCTCTGCGTTAGCCCAAGGTAATATGTTCGATGCAATTATGATCAAATACAACAAACAAAGTCAACGTGTTGCGTATAATGTGTATTTCATCCAGTAAACAAATGAATGATTTGGAAAATCTTCAAATTGTTATGATCGTTTGAAGCAGCTTTTAATAGCTTCAGCATGTTGGCCAAATTAGATAATGTATTAAACAATGTTATCTAGTATTGCACGCTGTTGATTATTACATGTATGATCAATATTCTAATTTGTGTTTTAGCGAAAATGAAAAAGCTTGTAATATGTTTACTAAATATATGTACTACAGTACATAATATACATTAGACATCGTAATTATAAAATTGTGTTTCTGATCATATCGTTGGGGGTCAACCGAAATGTCTTATGCTAATGGACACCCCTTTACGTCCAGTCGCACATTCGGGACCTCAACAAATGCAAGTGGATAAAGTTGAAGGCACTGAGCTGTGACAGGCGTTGCCAGCAGGTTTGATTTAATGGTGCTTGTGTCAGAGTTTCCCTGGAAAGTCTGAAAAATATGACGTTAAGGTTTGGTTTCTTTTCAAGAAAATAGATTTTACTTCAAAAATGCATGCAACATTTAAATTTTTAACTAGATTTTTCTATAATAAACATTAATATACTTATCTTTCGATCACTAAAGTCAATCTTGATAATGTCAATACAAAGTTGTATCTAGATCATTAAATAATAATAAGACACAATACCGCGTTGTTGCCGTTGCCATCCAGGAGAGGGTAGAAGGAGACACAGTCCGTGCTGACTTTAAGCCGATACAGTGTCACACGTCCTGTTCCACCAGGATATCCCATGGTCTCTACAGCTGTCACCGTACTTGTACCCCAGAACCGGACCTTCATCACCACAGAATGTACTTTACTGCTTTGATTGTATAGATGTAAGTTTATTAGTGCGTATATCCCAGAACTGGACATTGATGAACGCCAAACTACAAATTAGTGTGATAGTTCTGCAGTGGCTCCGAAGAAATAACAAATATATTACATGTATTGAAGGATATTGTACATGTAGGCTACTGTTTTACAGTGTAACTGTAGACATTAAATATGACTTATGTGAGTTTTAATTAACAGGTCCGATGTGTACTAAAAACCATAATGTTATGTTGGTTTCATTACGCATGGCTAGTATGGATGCAAACCTCAGTGTCTTACTAAATCAATGTTTTTTGGTCAATTTTTAACTTGAAAGATACAACAAACTATTGAAACATCTAAGTATGCTTAAATAATAATTTAAGTTTTTGTGTGACAAGAACGCATACAAACATACGTAGCAGTTAGATTGTACTAAATTGATAGTCTCTAAGCTAAATGGACTATAGGTCCCATTCATTTTTCACCAAGATCAGTCTCATGAAACAAGTCACACAGCATTATTGGAATGGAATGAAAACCTGTAAGTAATATTTTTCTCTCCGTCTGGATTTCTGGTGTACCTAACATCTAAGGAAGTAGTGTAATGAGACTTGTGCTAGAGAAATACATCATTAACGGGTTAGGTAGTTATCGCTGTTATACACACCGTTGTTTAAAAGAGCGTAAAATTAACAACCCTATCCAGATCAAATTTAAAACTAACCTGAAGATAATAGTTCGGCTCAGGGGCATCTCGTTCCGCCACTGACGCGCTCCAAGCCGATGCGCTATTAAGTCTTGCCTTATATGGATCGTTGTTGGGCGAGTTCCAAACACTAGAAGCCGTGAAGTGAGCAATAGGAACAGGATTCACTCCGCCCACTAATGGTTCTTCTGTGCCGCATGTTGGTGCTGTGTTTAAAAGTATATTTTTGAATGTGTTTAAAATTGTTTGAAAGAAATAATACTTACTATTCTCTTTACATTGCATTATGTTATGAAATGGAACAAAGCGTTGTCAAAAACTATCACATTTTATAAAATTTATAACAAAACTTAAACAATTTCCTATGTACATGATTTAAAGCATCAAAACTGCGCCAATGACTACACGTTTTTAATAAGAGGTTATTATAAAAAAATTGAAACACTTACATATATTTATGTAACCGAATGAAACCGTTTGACAACTTAAGTAGGGGACTACCCAAAGATATGTTCATAGTGGTGCAGATTTGTTAAATTTTAGTTAAGATTATTTAACTTCTTTTGCTAAGAAACAATAAAACAGAAAATGATGACGGCACAAGACAACTCTTAAACATTGTACTTGGTGAGCTGAAGAGAATATCACCTTCTTCTATGAGAAAAACTCCAGACGCCTCATCGGCCACATTTAACAGAGTGTACGGGTAGTCCATGCTCAGTGTACACGTCTTCGATGACTTGTGGTATCCTGCTATCCTACACTTGCCCACTTGTCGTTCTCTAGAACACCATTCAACGCAATGCAGTTGAGAAATCGGTTGTTTGGTCGCATAGCTGGAAGCAAGAACTTTATTCTTAAGGAACTGAGTCCTCACTTCTTGCATGGTTGTCCAACATAATGCAATTGTCATAAGAAAAACAATTGCAACTGTTGCTGCTTTTTCAGTGAAGTAAAGCATTACTATCCGCGCAGTAAGATCGGTGATGTCGACAGAAAAACAACAAAATTATTTTAACCGACTAGAGCACAGATATTTATTTATTTCCAATGTATAAACCTACATTTTGCTACACAGTGCAAACATTTAAATACTCATGTCCGGAAACAGACTGTTCAATAAGTATTCGATCATACAAGACGAACAAAGGCAAAACCGAGGCTGTTGTTTGCTCGTGCAGGCTATGCTTCCTGGGGGCTTTCCCTTTCATCAGTGTGAAACACTTTTATGTAAGCAGACAAAATCAAATAGCAAACAAATAAAGGTAATGCATAGATTTATCGTTAAGGGTTTGTCACATAATTATGGTATTATGGGGCCTTCATTGTTCTTGTTATAACATTTTAAAACGTTTTATTGAATGTTGTAAACAAAAGAAAGTTTTGCACTCAATTTCTTCATAAAACGTTTTGTTTCATAAACGTCAGCGATTTAGAATAAATAGGTTAATTTTGACCTAGTTCTTACGCGATGTATATTATTCGCTAATGCTGTCTTGGCAGTAGTATTTACATAAATTTGAAGAAGTAAAAATGATTTTATTTCTTTTATTAATTGTTTGAAAACATTTATTTGTATCGCATTTGTGTTTTGACATTTTAACAAAAGACTCAAATATTGTTGTGAAAGACAATCTGAAAACAACTATCTAAAAACACAAACACCTAACGTATTGGTCACATTTGCTTAACATTAAACTGATTCTAGTTAATTGCTTAATAAAGTACGCAATAAAAAGATCTTGTGACAGAAGCCAAAAAATACTGTCTAATAAGCGTATATGTATATGTCAAATGCATACACGCCTGTCAAATATAAACATTATTATTTTATTTGTTAGACATTAAAACTTTGGTCGAACATAGTGCCATTGTCCTGTAAATTGTCGTTGCTGCTCACTGTAGTAACGTTTAACTTGCGAAATAATCAAGGACTTAAAAATGCTACAAACAGTTTTATATTATTGATACAATGTTCTGTATAACAATTGTACCATAAAACTTGTTTCGATTTGTAAGTATTTTTACCAAGCAGTCTGTAAAATAGATATCTGAACCTACAAGATGAAAAGAGCAGTTATATTGGAGATATTTGTTTAACCAAAGGTTTGTAAAACACTTACCTAAACTTGCATATAAATCAAAAAGAAAATACAAATAATACTGGAATTGTACAAGCCGTGTTATCATATTAACTTTGGGTCTGTATTGTTCTTGTTAAACATCTAAAACACTTTGTGTTATTGTAAACTAGCAATGTGAATACGAATAATACTGTAAAATATTTTCTCACGCTCTGAGTAAGGTTCCCTCACAAAATGATTCCATTTGGGCAACATGTATAAATATTTACCTAGTCACATTTAGAAATGCCAAGCACAGGTCCTTGGAAGTCGAACCGTTTTAAATGCCTTGTTTAAATGTTGTCATTGAACGGATTAACAAAGGCCGTTTTTTAACTTTAATTCTGCTTTGGATATGACGTAAACCTTTATGGATTGGTATAAGGTAGAAAACATAAGCATTAAGAAAGCAAACTAGCGCAAAATGTGTGTGCTGTGGGTGCGTTGATTACTATTGTATGATAATTGTATCGCGAAAACAAAACTTAAAAGATATATAAACATAGATATTGTTGTTTATGGTGAACAGTTTATGGTAAACGGAAGCCAATGTTTTTTACATGTTTCATTCGCAGTTCATGTTAATGTGAAGATATAGTGATTTGTCGTGGTCAAGTACATAGGCCATTTCTCATACACTGAGTAATTTAGGCTTAATAAACAT
>Ga0224511_10003590_pt1 | contig 11283 bp, 8 predicted proteins | sample SF_May12_sed_USG_2_FD_169988 | JGI IMG/M metagenome (GOLD analysis project Ga0224511, IMG submission 169988) | Sediment microbial communities from San Francisco Bay, California, United States - SF_May12_sed_USGS_8_1 | ecosystem: Environmental > Aquatic > Marine > Sediment | place: USA...
TGTCGTGTTAACGTGTTGTGTTTAATGTAATTGCATAGACGTTATTAGGTATAGGACGCACCCACTTATAAAATGCATAAGTGTATCTCTAAATTAAATTTACTGGTATTGAATTAATGTTAATAATAACATTTGCTTTTTGTGTGTAAAACGGAAGCACCTGGGAGAATATTCGGGTACCGATTCTTCTCTCTGTTGCGCACAGTCTTTGCATTGACATACTGACTTCCGACTGTTGCCGGAGACATTTTTCGGAGACGCTGAAGTAGCATATAATAGATGTTAAACTACAATGTATCCGATCTTAGTTTGCAGTTACAGTACATATTAACGTCAATCAGATGTAGGATGGAATCAGCAATACATGATATGCAAACAAAAACCAACAAAACAGAACGTATCCACCTCATATTGTCGTTTTATCTTAAGGCATTTGGATGTTCGGTCGTACGTCAACAGCGCGTTGTACGCGTCAAGAAACTTGGCGACAGGCACGGCGGACGATGATAGGGATTCTACCAGTGCCATATGCAGAAACCGGTACTGCTCCTGTTTTTTTTTCAAATATGAAATACGTATGTGCATGTAATGATTTGGATTTAGTATTTGTTTTATAAATTCAACATTAAAACAGACAAAACATCGACAGTATTGTAGGCTCATATAGTGTCGTTGAAACATAATATTCTACAAATTATATATGTACGATGTTGCTATTTTGTAGCATTCCGAACATTGTAAATAACAATGTCGTGAATGACAAAGTGCAAAATCCAACATGTAAATGTTATTGTAAACTATGTACCCTCGTTTGGACCATGCTGACTCTCTGATGTCTTAACTTGGTGACACAGTCGAGTGCATCAACATATCCAAGTGTCTGTCCTTGTTCCGTCAAGATGTCTAACGCTAAATAAGTTCCAGTCCTGCCAATGCCAGCGCTTAAACGCAACAAAGGGGACTAATGCCACTACTTATTCATCATTATGCAAGCTGTTTTTCATGTGGACGCTCCCTTGTCCTAGTTGTTGTCCTAGTTGAATTTAGGTTCTACATTTCTTCTAAATAAATTGGTTAACTAAGAGGTGTAAGGGTATATAATTGAAAATTGAAATACCTGCAATGTACGATGACCGGGCCAGTCTCGGTGACGTGTGTCGTATTCACCTTGTGGCGAAATTGTATAAGCGACGAGGCGAAACTGGGGACACCCTTGTCGGGCCAGGCCGTGAAGTGAAACTGGACGACTTGCCGTGGTCTGGCTTTGCCCTGATTCAGACAACATGTGTACATGTACATGGCCGTCGTTTAGGATTAAGCCTCGTTCACACTGTCCCGGAATTCAGTCCCGGCGTCGCTACAGTGTGGACACCGGGGCCCACCGGGACTCACCGGGACGCACCGCGCTGCGAAACAACACCGGCTTCATCGTAGCTCTTCCGGCATGAACCGTATCTCCACCGTAAGACCACCGGGCGAAACCGTAGCAAACCGGCATGAGCTGTGTCCACGGTGGAGATACGGTGACTCCCGGCTTAAACACGGTGTGTCACGGAAGAGAGCCGGCGTAGCCCTGACTCTTGCCGGTCGAACTACGGTTTTGCACAGTAGCAGCCGATGCATGCCGGTAAAGTTACGGTGGAGTTACGGTATGACTACGGTAGAAGCCGGTGCACGCCGATTCAACAACAGAAACAGTATGTAAACTATGTTTGTTTTAATTTTAATCAGGTTATTTGTATTATTCTCGAACATTTCTTTAAAAGACTAACGCGGGTATAGGAAGGTAAAAGTCTCGTTGAATACGCCATTACCTATCCTCTCCACCACTCTTATTGCTGTTCGTATTTGCCTTGGCATGTAACATAAGTTCTGTACTTTGCAAATGACATATCTGTTATAAGTTTCATTGATATTCATATGCTGCCGTGCAACACCGGGGCTTTGCCGTCCTACTTCCGTGACTCGCCGTAGTGACACTGGGGCTCTGTCGCCGATGCCCGGGGCATAGCCATGGCGTATCGGGACGCACCGGTACACATCGTAACGCCTCCGGGGCTACACCGGGAATGTACCGTCGCAAACCGTAGCATTACCGGGACGGACCGTAATCACTTTTAGCCCCAAACCGGGTCTGGTCCGTAGCACTGCCGGGAATGTATGAACACACTCGAGTTCCTTCACGATTCGTCCCGGTTCGCCCCGGTCCGCCGGCTACAAACTGCCGGGGCACACCGGGACGTACACCGGGACAGTGTGAACGAGGCTTAAAAATTACTAAAGTATACACTTGTATATTTAACAATTATTGGATCACTTTGCTGACTAGTTTGAACGATTACAAATACTACTAGTGTTCATTTGAAGAGACGTTTAAAGAGTAAAAGCGTTAGATATTGTTTCAAATTAAAAGTGCACAAATCAAACGGAGTCACCTTTGATAAGGTAAACGTTCTTATGATAAAGTCGGAAAACGCTTCAGTCTTTTCCATCGACACTACAATATCACTGAACGTCATTGATCCTTCTTCTGGCCAGTACTGAACACATTTGATCTGTCAATATATATAAATGTATTTAAAGAATGAAAAATCATGGAATAAAAATATGATAAAAATGTAGCTTTCAAGTATGACTTTTACATTAGAAGGCTACATTTTTACTTGATGAATGATGTTGTACTTTGGTTCCAAAAAGAGATATCGTCGTTACGTTTAAACGGACTTCGATGTTAAGCGCTATGTATTATTTATAACTCAACAAAAACAAACTATGTCTCCTTCGTCCAGGTTTGTCAGCATGACGATCTTAGCTGAGCGCTGTTGCCACACCATTCTCCAGAAGTCACATAACGTCAACGGAATGGTGCCTTGTAATAACACACGTGGATTCAAAATAGTATTGCTAAAATATTGTAATATTATTTGTACTCTTAATGCTTAAAATATCAGATATGTTTGTTTTACAAGCGAAATGTGTATTTGTTGTTCCACAAATATCTGAGACAGTCAAAGGCGGTTAAATAAACATATCCATCATATTATAGAATTCAGGATAAAACGAATAAACGCTTAAATACAAAGGCGTGTGACTTGCTTGCTTGTTTTGTATAGCCTAATGATAAAGTGACTTGCTTGGTTGTTTTGAATAGCTTTAATAAAGGACTTGTGATATTACAAAACATTAAGCAAATCTGTATCTGCACTGATTAGGTTCACATTTTCATGCCCTTATTCATGCTTTATTGTCATTATAAAGATAAACTCGTCATACCCGCAGCTGCTATGAACGACTTCGGTTTTGTGTAGCCCTTCAAGGAAGATATTGCTATCGTTAGATATTTCAACTCTTCATATTGACACAAACAAGGAAGTGCAAAACGATGTTTGTTGAAAAAGTTAATATTACATGTTTTTGTGTCTACAGTTTAGGTTTATTACTATAAAGGAAGTTAAAAAGAAAAAATGAAACGTAATATTTATTTTGTTTAGATAAACATCGTTTTTAAAAGCGTTATTACATTTGACTACTTTTATAAATTTGTACATTTATGAAGTTGGCGTTGATATAATCCCCCGGGCTGCTTTTGTCCGTTTCCAGGACCACACGGGTTTCGTCGTCTTAAACAGGAAATATTTACATGTATTAACGCATTCTCTTTTAACATTCTAATATAAAATCAAATTAAGGACTAACTTATCAAAATCTAATATTCGTCATACCCTGTTGGTTATTTGTACATAGAACATAAGTATTCTTATAAAACAGCGTCTACCGTTTACGATAAACCGGGATTCCATTGACCACAGTGACGATATATTGTTCTTATTATGTTTGGCAAATATATATCCCTACTTACACGGGTACACTTGCTTGTATCTGTTCCGCTTTCTGTTTCGTGGCTTCAGCGCCTCCTTGTAAGGTTGCGTAAGACCTTGTGGTAACTTCTGCATGATGTATACACAATATAATTCAGAACACTTTTCAAACTATTACTCTGCGATATCCAGGTATACGTTTTGTATATGTAAGGTTATTACAATGTATAAACTATTGTGTTTATCTAAATGAATGTATTTGACATCAAAACAATTCATGTTATCATTGCTTCATTGAAACCAAATTAGCCTATTCTATATTTTGGTAAGTTTAATGCTACTTACTGAAACATTTTTGTCTTAAAAAATGTATTTACAACTTTAGGTACGTGTATAAGTTTTCGCATATTCAGTTCGAGTTTTAGTCAACAAGAACAACACTAATAATCTAAACGAACAAAACAACAAATACAAACCATTATCCGGACAGTGCTTATTGTTCCGACAACTGTTATCAATGGTAATAACTAACCATAAACTGTTCGTCTAGTTGCTGTCTGAAATTTGGTTGATGCACAATATCTGCCAGATCGTCTACAAAAACAGCAGTTGCAGGTTTGAGCTTCCGGGCAACAACGTTGTAATATGTGTCAGACGTTGAAGTACCGGGTACAACATTAGAATACGCATTTCCTGAAAGCATATGGAAAGTGTGTCCATAAAAAACAATCACTCACGTATAATATGAACGTAAAAAAGTGTCAAAGCTACGTATAGCATAGTCGTGTTTACTGACATTAATGCATAGTTCCGAACATTTTTAAGCTCCTCACATTTATGTTGTATACATGAGTTTATCACAATATGGAAGTATGCTTTCTTTTGTTTTTATAGGTCAGATTGTCATCTGACAAAAAACCTAATCCATTGGATTAAATTTGACAATGTACTGTTATATTTTATCATACTTGACATTTATTTGCGAAACTGTCCATTTGAAAATGCTCTCAAATAATATTTCACGTTTCAGTTCACATTATTACTTTAGCGGAAGGATTACCCTGTGTTTGAGCTATATCATGGTCGGTGTGAGTTTCTGGTATGTTGATGTAGTGAGCAACAGGTTGGTCAGTAGTTGATACCAGCTGATGATGTTCAATTGTCTTTGTATTTCCTTTTCTTCGGCTGGCATTGACGCATAATAGGTAATCAAAGACAGTTAGTCAATTACAATATTATTGTGTTTACTTCATGGGTTTTCTTGACTATTTAATTTGCATTTTGATAAAATAAGTGTAATCGAACTTTGGAGTGGTATATTACAATATCTTTGCACGAATATGATTAGTTTTTAATGCGGATTTGAATGTACTCATAAGACAAAACATATACCGAATAATGGCAAAGATGATCACCCCGACGGCAACAGCAACCGCGACTGATCCTCCGATACTTGCAGCCATGACTTGAGCATTGCTGTCCGTTGCTGGTTGTTCTGTTATCATAATGGATACTAATAAATAAATTAGTCAATTAACTGTTTTAACCTTTAAACATAGTTACAATATACACATCATTAGGGTAGTCAACGAATGTTGAATAGTGATTCATCAACTTGTTTAATGAAGGAGAGCTTGTGTGTTTTTTAATAAAACATGCTTTCTTGTGTACGAAGTTTTGGGGAGAGCAGTAGTTGAAATAAAACTAATCATTAGCAATGACAAAAATATCAGCAAATGTCAACTATCGATCAGAACCGTTTCACATCCGATATGTTAGCAATTAATCAATGAAATGATATTTTTTCCAAAACAGTTTATTATATGAATGGTTAATGTTCATCTTTATCAAAAAGATTAACAAAATCCACAATTACGATCTGTGTTTAATAGACCAATACTAATACAAGTAAACTACTGTAAAATGTTGTAAAAAATGATTAAAAATGAGCGTTTCCGAATTGGCATTAACTTGTGTTTAAAAAATGCACCCTTTTTATACGTCATTGCCGGGAATATAACACGAATGTCCTATATATACAGATGGATATTTTACGAAAACATTTTTATCGTGAATTTCCTTTTCGTCTGGTATAGACAAATTCTGAAGATAATACTGACCATACTGACCTATAATTAAACTCATACTGACTGTTTTGATATAAATACAATTAGTATTTTACTCCTAGTGCAGATTGGTGTGACGCTCCAAGTATGGTCATTCTGACATGTCGTATTTGGGGAGGACACTGCATAACCAGGTTCACAGGCGTATTGCAATAGTGTTCCAACTGTGCATCGCTTTTCCAGTGAGCATTGTCCGGAATCACTAAACCCGTTTTGAACGTCCATATCAGGGCATACTGTTTATGAAAGAAAGGTTTTAAAATTGAATAAACATAATTGTATTGATAGGCAAACAAACCTGAATGAAACGTGTTTAGGTGTAAACGTATAATTATTGTAGACATCATGCAACTAAGAATGTGTCCTATAAAGGGCACCTAAAGCACACACGCTGGGCACATGGCATTCAAAACTAGTAAGGTTTTGCCTTTGGATTTGAGGGCGTCAACCTATTCAGGTGCCTAAGTACACATGTTGACAAGTATTCAGTTTATCAAGTACATGCATATGGCTCAAGCATCTTTACTTTTGTAGATACACTCGACACAAAGCTACAGCTAACAATTTAAACATAACTTGACTTACCAAATTGAGGTGGATCTATCCAGGACAATCTTCTTTCCAACGAGCAATTTATTTTCAAAGATCCTGTCATTAGATTAAAAAACGTCGCATTGTATGTTGCCTCTTCAACATCACCAAATGCAAGCAGTGGATACGTCTGAATAGCGGCGTGTTCGACATCACTTGTATTGTTACACTGTAATTTGACACACTGTAACATTGAATCCCATGACCCAGTGTCCAGACATGATGCATTCGTTATTCCGTTTGCAGGTTCGTATCCAATATCACACGTTAGTGTGATTATGGTTTTATATTCATACTGATGTTCGTGAGAACTGTTAAGACTTCCATGTTCAACTGGTTGAGGTTCTGTGCATTGTACTATCTGACAAACAGGGTCTTCCCATTTCCAGATGTCATTCTCTTCGCATGCACGTTCTGTCACGTTATTTGCAATGTAATGGCCTTTGTCACACAACGGCACCAATACAGTACCATATGAGTAATTTGTTTGACTGCCATTATATCTACCATTGGTGAATACGTTCGGTGATATGCATGTTATCTCGGAACACACAGGGCTTTCACCGCTCCACGAATTTATTCCATTACAACGGCGTTCCGTACCGTTCTGGAGATAGAATCCGATGTTACATTTAGGCAGTATGTAATGGTTATATTGAAAGGTACTCGTGTTTCCTCCAATGTCGTATATTCCATTGACAAACACCTCTGGTGTGTTATTACATGTAATTGGAGTGCAACTATGAGCTTGACCTGACCACTGGCTATCATTCTGGCAGGTTAGATAATTATATGCGGAAATATTAAGTGCGTAGCCATCGAAGCAATATGGCGTTATAACTGACTGGTGAGCCACACTGGTGTTAACAGACATAGTGATATTGTTAGACATATAGTAGCCATAGTTCAAAGTTGGCACTACGCATGTTATGTTACTGCATGACGGATTTGGGTTCCATGTTCTGTCACTCTGACACGTTGTGATATGGTTGACAGGTGATAAGTTGTTGTTGCATGTGAAGTTGACATGCACTGTTTCGCCTGCCTTTCTAACTGTGTTGTCATTTGTAGAAAGCTTTCCATTTGTGATAGAAGGCATCGTGCAAACCTCTAATATAAAGTAAATGCAAACAACTACAATATAATTTCATAACGATTGTGTACATTTTATATTTCGTTATGTCCACATTTTGTATTATGAATATTGAAACTCATATATATGATATACAGTAATAAATGTTCCACAGTCATAGCATAGGAATTAAACAATCGGTTTAAAAGTACATGTATGACGTGTACCTGCAAAAACGAGCACCTCGCATAGGGTCAGATAGTTGGCAGTTGATATTTCCACGATTCGAAAACGTTGTGTGCTGTTGATGGAAATCAGAAGAATGTCGTCACACGGATGGGTGCCATTAGTGCCATACATGTAGCTTGTACATTTGGTGATATTGGTGGGATCATGGTACAGTAACACTTTGGTAGCAGATGGACTCTCTTTGCCATGTATCTTCATTCCACTTAGACGAGCTCGTACTTCTGGGTGATTTTCTAATATATAAATACATTCCCATTACCAGTAGATACGCAACTTTTACTACACCAGCGCTTTTAGTTAATATGTAAACCAATGTATGTAGTATTTAAAGATGCATGTTGGGGCTGTTTTAAACATTCTTGTACTATAATTTAAATGTGTTTATTCATTTTCATTTACTTACTGTCATTTAACTATATACTAGTTTAATGTTGTACACATGCGAGTAATGCTTGGCCACATATGTGTACTCATTTGTTCGATAAACAATAACTGAGATAGTTTTATAGTGTTCGTATTGACGTCATCACGACATCTTTATACGCAATGAATTTGGCAGGGGCGCAAAAACTGAAATCACCATTGCGTCCCTTGGACGGTGATTGCTGCAGGAAAAAGATAAATATAGTTATGTATTGTTTGCATCGAATCGGACATTAATTATAACATAACAAAAGAACAACAAGTTGTATTTAAGAAATTGTGGATGAATTTTGGTTTGCTAAATAGATTCGAATCACAAACAGTTTAATAGACAAATAATGTCATCATTTTTTTCTATATTTTACACTCTAGTGGTTTCATTCAAGAAGACAATAACGTACATGTATGTTTATTAACTGTGCATGTGGTAATACCTGATGGCGTTTACATTGGAACCATGTTAATGTATCTGGGCCCAACCCATGAACGTTTTCCATTAAAATTTTATATGTTTATGCATATGCCAGAACATTAAGAATTTATTATTGAAATTTGAATAGAGATATGAGGGTTTATGTATAATTAAATTGCATTCAAAGCTTGTTCTTATTTTAATGGAAAGGGATGTTATGTGTGGCTTTTTAAATTGTATGATATATTTAAAAAGTTATTTTCACTAACTGTTGATGCTTATTTTCGCCATTTTTACCCTGGCATTGATAATTGAGCAAAACGTTGGTGTTTGGTTTTGATAGGCATGGTTTGTCTCCGTTCTTCGCAAACTCATACATATCCCAGACCACCTAAATGATGTAGGTAATAAAACTATACATGTTTGTGATGGTGTGTAATTATAAAATACAACAAATAACGAAATAATTTTTTTTCCATAAAAGTTTGTTCTTTCTTTCTTGGGTGTGTACATAACGTGTTCGATAACATACTGTAAGTTATCGTGTTATTGATTTTAACAAAACATGACTATTTACATGTAGGTGTCGTGTTGTTTAACACAAGTAGGTTAGTTTAACTTATCTATACATTATTATGAAATCCAGCCTTTTTAGAACATTTGTAATAGTGTATTAATAAATATACATACCGACTTTTATCCTGTTGTAAATCACTATGCCGGTGATCCTGTAGGCGTCTCCCAAATCGACCTGCCACCAAGCTGAATGTAAAACAGTTCCTTGAGTTGTGTGTGCGCAGGTCACTCCATTATTGTCCGTTTTCAAGTTTCCGTCGACAGCTAATAGTGGCCCTTGATTTTGAAGTGATCCTGGGCCTTGGGTTGCGATTTTATCACGGGCTATATTTGGTCCTGATAAAATAACATATACCTACGACACAGTCAAGTTGATCTTATCTAAACCATGTATGTTCTGATGACATTGCGTAACTTTGTTTTATAGCTTATAATAGCTGTGTTTATGTGCAATATATCATATTCTTGACAATTAGTCTATTTGGGCATAGTACATGCGTGTCGACATAATTTCATTAGCACACTATATCTCGGTTAAAAGTTGAAATTTATTCAAACACAAACACCAACTGCAAACTTATAAATGGTTTATACAATGTCACAGATTAGTTTGTATATAAGTAATCATATATATATAGTAGTATATGTATGAACTCTAAACATTATTGTAAATCATATTATATTGTTAAGTATACCATAGCAATTGTGAGTTTCACTTGGTTCGTGTCCTCAATTTTTCGCGATTTCTTCAAAAGTACTGGACAAAATAGAACAAAGCGTACCTTGTTAGAAAGAATTTTTAATGTCGCTTCTGATAATGTCATTTCTGCCGATAACAATTCATAATTAACGATGTAATCGGCAGAAATGACTTTTTGCCATGTTAATTTTTCAGGTTTTAAAGTCTGGAACGGTTTATTCTATTGTTTATCAAGGGGAAGCAACATATATGACGTCACGGTAATTGCGTCATTGGTTAAATCCAACTATTAAAACGTTGCAGATTAAGCAAACCTGAAATCGCAGTTCGTTTCCTTTGAAAAGATTTCTAACTTAAGTTAATAAAACTCTTTCTTGTCTGAGTTATGTTTTACAAAATGTAAGTTTTCACATGTAATAGAAAACAAGAAGTATAAACAATCGACCCACTGCGATCGGCGCTAATTGCGAACACGTACAAACGTTGTTTCTTTAATGTGAGCGATTTAAATACGTCTATGTTTATTTGAAATATTTTATAGGATTAACATGTAAAACTTATTTCATAATTTAGAATGCATGGATAAATGAAATAATTAAGTAGCTATCGGAGGTGATATTATAATAGCTTGCTAAAATGCGCACCTGTCCGTTAAGCATACAACAATTTGCATTATATTCCGGCGATGCAAAACAATCGCTAACCACAGTTAGCAATATTATTACTGTTAAATGAAGAACATAACTGTAGTAATATTAAATATTTTTAAAGAAATGCATAGATCCTTAACACATGATTTGATCTTTTGAAAAAGTGTATCCCGGCAGCTAATAAGTGTTTAGATCGCAATCGTTTTAAAATTCAGCGGCGTGTTCGACGACGGCGACTGCACATTATTGATTCAACAAGATATGTTTTAACTTATATTGTACCAAACAAATCAAAACAATATTACTTATTACAATTGGAAATGAGTTTCTGTAAGTATATTTGCAATAAGTTATTATGATAATTATGTTTTGCACAGCTACCGAGAGATCACTAAAACAATCATTTAAATTGTCGATTTCTACTGTCGAGTCTTTAAAAATTTTTATGTATAATAATAATAATAATAAATTCTTTATTTCAAAACGGTAACACATAATGATAAAAATATACAAACAAAGTAAGTATACATATCATATTAACAATGTGGCCGTTAACATGATGATTAACAACAATAACAAAACATTTAAATGAAAGAGCATGGAGATGAAAAAAGGTATAATGAGTAGATGTAAAAAAGATGATAATTATATGACAAGCACCCATTC
>Ga0224511_10003591_pt1 | contig 11282 bp, 2 predicted proteins | sample SF_May12_sed_USG_2_FD_169988 | JGI IMG/M metagenome (GOLD analysis project Ga0224511, IMG submission 169988) | Sediment microbial communities from San Francisco Bay, California, United States - SF_May12_sed_USGS_8_1 | ecosystem: Environmental > Aquatic > Marine > Sediment | place: USA...
TCTTACCTTAATAAACGCTTCCGTTTCAAAACGGTCATATCTCGTTTTTTGCCTTCCTTCAACAGCGCGCACGGAGGAACGCGCGGGGGGGGGGGAGACATGCGTTTTTCTCAAAAACATCTAGTTAGTTCTGTTTTATTCTGTTAGTTTAGTATTTTTTAGTTAAGGAACACACATTATGTAGAGAATTTATGTAGAGAATTTAACTTCTTAATTCTAGTATGAATTTTAGAATCAGTTAGATCGTTACCTAATATAATTCAAAGAAATAAATGCTGAAGTATTTTTTCTTATTAACGATAATCATTATCTTCTTCGATATTTTTTGTTTTATGTTTTTATTCTATGCTATCGATGTAAATTGTAAAATATCCAACAGACATTTTATGAATGGTGTGTATAATTTGGTCAGCGTATAACATTGGACAAAAAATGTGTTTTCTTTACATACACCAAAATCCCTTAAAACGCAGTAATTATTGTTTATAAAGAGTGCATAGTTTAGTTAAATCCTAACTCCATTATCCACATTTGTTAAATTATGATTAAATAATTGAAATTTTTTTATTGATATGTACACAAAAGACTGCATTTGAACATACCTAAAATAGGACGGATTAAAAGACATCGAAATAAAACATGTTGGAACCAAATTTATTTAAAATGTACTAAGTGTATATTTAACAAAATGAAATGGACATGTGATCTCTGAACCAAAAGTATGTATTTTTATTAAAAGTATGCGGCTTTCTTTGTACACAGAAATATGTTCGTGGCAAATTACATCTGCATTAAGGGGTTTAAATTTACATCGATACAATACTTGTTTGAATTAAGATGTAGCGTGTTTCCCTTCAATACACATTATTTCTGAAATGTCATGTCACATTTGACCTTTAAAGTACAGGGACGCTAACAAGGCAAACAAAAAGTTGAGGTTATATGTTTAATAAATATCCAGCAGACAAAACGCGCGGCATCGTTTCACAGAAAAGAACAGAACAGAAGTTTATTGACTTAGGCGGTTAGCATCTCATCATATAAACACAAATATGTAATACACATATGCACAAGGTCAAATAGAAATGTACACACTATTTATAATTTGCTATATTCATGCCCTCATAATAAAACTTAACCTTTGGAATAGATTAAAAGAATATGTACAATAAGTAAAAGCATCAAAAATTAATTGTCCTTAAATCGCACAGCTTAAGTTCTTGTTCTACTGAAACTGCTTTGCTTTCTTCAAAGATTTCCGTGTCGTGCTAACAGCACAACCAACATGTCGCAAACAGTGCAACAACTCGTGGTTTTATTTTTAAATCTTTTTAAGGGTATGGTGCATTTTCTTACAGGGTATTAAGCAGGTGAAACAGTGCCAACACAATTACATTCTTACGACGCATCTAATGCTTTCTTATTTAAATTATTATACGTTGCTCTTTATGACCCATTGTTGTGGTTTTAATATTCTATAAGGATACGCCTTAATAATGTAAATAAACATTTCAACATTTCATTAATTATTTTTTCAGAAACTGTAGAAAGTGAAAACGTTGAGCATTGAAAATAAATTGAGGAGATATTCGCCAACCTGTCCTGTTTTATCGTTAGCAATAGTTTGCGGTGGTTAAAACTTGCAAATTATTACAGTGAATTTTGTCCTCTATTTCACTTAAAATCACACATTATATATACATATGTTTATGTCTATTTTTTTCGCAACAACTTATAAAGATCTACTAGTATATTCGACAGAATATTACACACGTTAGGAAGTTAACGTTGGGATTGTATTGCTTCGAATTGCTTTTGTTAAGCGATACAAAATTCTATTGTATTTTTCTTTTTTTTGTATACGTTTTTGACGTAATTTAGGTGCGCATAGATTTAAGTAGATTAGTCTTAGAACTAATCGATTGTTTTAATTATGTCAAACCGCCGTATTGAAAACAATGTCGTTTTTGAGTCGTGGGTTCTGATTGGTCAATCAAAGGTCAATGTAGTGTCAACTTGAGGCTGCTGTAAACATGTTTAATAAAGTTTCAGAGTGAAAGTTAAGATGGGTCACAGGGTAATACATTTTTTAACTTGGTCCACATTTCATAATATATTTTACTTAAAATATTAATAAAACAATTAAACAAAGGAAATCAAAGGCATATACATGTAATAACTTTATCAAGAGGCATGTCATTTGGTATATTCGCTGTTGTAAATAAGTTAACTTATTAAAATAAGGATATAATTTTGCAATAAATAGTAACATCAACAATTCACAGGAAAAAGGATTTATATTCACAATTTTATTAATGATTTTTATAAAAGTTTAAATAACATTTATGTTTTACACTTTCTATTACTGTCTATTTAAAAGTAAACATTAAGATGCCATGAACTGCAGTCACTAGAATGTGTAGATAATCAGGTAACATCAACTCTTACAAAACTCAAATACAAACAGATTTAGTTGTCTTTTATCATGTTGCCTATACAGTGTCGGTAGTAGAAGTCTACGTGCCTCCGAACAACACAGGTTTCCGAACAGAATCTCAGGTGACAACAGTGTTTGCATTGGATACACTGTGCCCGCTTGACAATAATGAGCCCAACACACTTGTCTAGTCCTGGTGGTGAAAACATGCAACAGTTATTAGCTGGATCTGTGTCTATTTCTGTCTCACTTTCAGAGTCAATATACTAGTACTTCAATTTCTTTTTCGAAACTTTCTGAATGTTCATTAGGAATGTTAACGGCTTTGGCGATAGAACTTGATTTGCTTTTGTTTTGAATGGGTTTGGGTAGGCATTGTCTGTTGTTCTCTTTATCATAATAAATGATATGTAAGTAGATTGCTTTTTTATGACGGCTTTACTTCTTAGTCTTGGTATCATTTTTTGCTTCTTTGTCTGAATTTGGGTTTTTGGGTTTAGGTAAGGGTGCAGTCTGATATGTGGTGATTACTAGATCACTCACTCTGGAAAGTAGGTTTTAAGGGTCCAAAGCATGCACCGTCCAGTGGCTGCAAGGCGTGGGAGCTGTGCAGGGGAAGAAAAAATAAGATGACATGGTTGTCTATTTCCCGTTTAACAATGTTTACTGGGAAATGTGATGCTTGGCCATCAAAGATCAACAATACGGGTCCATTGTTGTCTTCTGATCCCCACTATACATATTTCAGGAAATGACAGTGCATAACCTGCTCCATCGACAGCGTTTGTCATTAGATTGTCATTCAAGCCTTTTTCTGTGAAAACGTTATATGGGGGTATAGCAGTGTCTGCTCCATTCACCCATGCTATGATGGTTGAGGTGCCTGTGTTTGGTGATGTTACAGTCTGTGCCTTACTTGCAGACACCCCTGTGATAACTAATGATGGTCTGTGTTTTGTTTGATTCCCAGTTTCATCGAGGCTGTAAATCAAGTGTGGTTTGGATTCGAGATAAAATTTCTCCAGAATTGCATTTAGGTCTTCAAATTAGTTATCCATGTGGGCTTGGGTGACAGCTGCTGCACGTGTGGATGAGAGGGCCCTGGGTTTGACGACTTTTGAACGATGATCACTCCTTCTAAAGTCAATTATACCAGGTATCACTGAGACTGGGTCCTGGCGCTCTGCGTCCGAGTTTTATGGCTAAATCACTCGCTAACACATTCAACTGGGCTCTGTTCAGACTATAACCCACCAGGGCCAAACCTTGTAAATGATTGACTAGCACCTCCTCTTCTTCATGGGAAAATAGTGAGTCTTTGCACCAGTTTAAATCTATTTTATTATACCCACAACTCTGTCTCTTAATGTTTGTCTTAGTACAGCAGCAGCTTTATCACATGGGTTTTGTTTTCAATCACATCTTTATATGCTTTCGTCATAATTTCTTTAGTATACATTGAATATTTATATATTTTTTATTTCTTCTTATTCTTTTTGGGGTGTATCTGAAAGTATAGACAGAAAAAATATAACGAGGGATTTAAAATTGAATAATTCTGATCACTAAGCATATAGTGGTGTTTAGCCTAAGATGTTTAAGCGTGTTTACAGCAAATATACTGGGCATGCACAGTGAGCCTATGTTGAAATGGCAGCAGAAGGAAAAGAAACATGTAAACACATGCTTTTTTAAAGAAATATGCACTAGTACAACTATTTCAAAGGTAGAACTGCATTAAGAATAACATTTTACATGAGTATATTTTGTAAGAATATGAACAAATACCCGTTTTGTTCTCATTTTCGGACTAGTGGGGTTTTGGTGTGTTTGATAAAGCTTTTACAGGAACGAACTAGGATAAAATATATATCCGAACATTTGATACCGCATTGGTATCGTTATACAAAAATTGTTTTTGCATTATATCTTTGAGTTATTCAAAATGTCGCAACAGTGCACATAGATAACAAACTTAATAAAATATTAAAATAAGATCTTAAACATCTCAAAACGATATGGCGTTGAAGATTAAGAATATAGTCTATTTTCGTAACATGGTTTCAACTATTTGTACTGATAAACCATCAAAGGCCCGGTGTTAATTTAACAAAACCGAACATATTTGCACATAATACGTCAATTGTGGCATTTTCTTATTTATTACAACTGACTATAAAGGCCAAGGGCCATGATCAAACATAAGAAAGACGCTTATATTAAATGTAATAAATGACTTGCAGCGCAAAAATGTCAGATATTAGTGTTAGCATTACAAACAATTATATTACATTTCATCGTCAATGCTTGTTTGTTGTAGCCCATGTTTTAAATGTTTGTTTGTGTGCATGTTGTAAAGGCTGTTTAAGTTTGTGTGGGCTCTTTTGTCATGGGGTTTTAATATGTGACTCTCTAGTTGGTCTAAACTAATTAAATTTAAATCGAAAACATTCCTTTGGAAATCGCTTTAAACATGGCGTGTGACGACAATCTTAATACAAATCTGGCATGCTTATTAACTTTATAACTTATGATGTTTCCTGACGTCAAAACAAAAACAAACACAAAATCCACGAATAACAAACAAATAGTCGTAATGCCCTACTAGAAGCGAAAAAAAATTATAATGTGGACCCGGTTGAAATGCGTAATGGTATAGCATAGAAGAAAATTGTATGCAGACCTACACAGCAAGGACTAGCTGTTCTACTCCAACGTCCGTTGAACAAACATGACATAATAATATTATGATAACGTGCATTTTATATGTGCAGAATAACTGTATTCCAAATGCATGCGTAGATATCCTTTCGACAAGTTACACTGTTATTAGAAAGAGATTATTTTGATCCTATTACCATGTCTAGAACGAAATCTGAGGAGGTCTTCTAATTGGTTTCTCATAAAAGACCGGAAAAATGCTTTTAGACAGTCAATCTTTTAGACGAACTTTGCAAAGCAAAATGGAAGTCCCGACACGCGTCTATTTATTTCTTATATTACCCTGGATTTACCACAGACCAGGTACTATTACGGCGCCCAGTTAACATAATAACACATTTCCTCAAAGGCCAAGCCGACCTTTAGGTGCGGTCACACTACATGTATTGCATATGGAATGTTCAGATGAAAACAACTACTTTTACGCACACGTGTCGAGTGTTTTAACCCGAGCTATCGACGATAGTTCTTAACAAAAGTATGAATAGCGTTTTATGAGCGTTCGTATAACGTATGAGAAAGAATGTTTAGCGTTACGCTAGCGTATCCAGCGTGCGATAGCGTATGCGTAATGTGTATAAAAAACGCTCGCTCGCATAAGCTTAACAATTTTAAACATGTCCAAAAAAGGACTTATGCCTAACGTAACCGAAACGTTTATCAGCGTATGTAAGCACATGAGCATACGCGCACAACCATGTACGCTGAGGCCATCCGCTGTAGTGTGAATGTACCCTGACAATAACAGAGGGAAGACATTCGTGCCAGGAACTGACAACTGCCCAACCAATGGATAGTTCCACAATGTTTCAAGCTTCTCCCCAAGCGACACATTTTCTTTGATTTTGTGATAAGGGTTTTCACAATCAGGAAGTATGCTTTCTTTTTGTATTTTCTAGGTCAGATTTCAGCTGACAATATCATTCTAGTATTCTATTTCATTAAAATTGACCATGTATAGTTATAAATGATCATGATTGACAGTTGTGGAACTGTCCATTCAGAAGGCGGATGTGCAGATACAATCATGTCATCATTCAATGGACAGTTCCACGACTGTCAATCTTGACCATTTCTCACAGGACATTGTCAATTTTAATCCATTGAACGGGGTCATGAATGTCAGGTGACAAAATGTCCTAGTAAATACAAAAGAATGCATACATGTACTAAGTAAAAAGAGGGATGGAAGTTGTGCGAAACTGTGCATTATCAATCATGTAATGTAGCCGCCCACTCTGTATTACAGAAATACAAGGTTTCTTCAAACGTGACATATTCTGCTAGATCAACCAGCACATGATCCCGGGAGAGTGCTTTGTTTAAATTTATTCGTCCTAGGTAATGTTAATCAATGCTATGTTCACTATCTGTGGACCGGAATATGGGAGTAGTATATAACTGACGAGTGTTATGTTAATTCAACCAAATTATTTCTTTAGACATATTGAATTCTTGTTATTAATGAAAAGGTTTTACCAACAGTAATAAATTAAATTGGTCTACATTTTCCTTTGGACGTTAATAATTAATATAAAATGAGAATGCTTTTCCAACATAATTGAAAGTCGTCACAATATTTGCCTATTCGCTAGTTCCCGAAGTATAGTGTCGATTTCTTCGGTGATTGTACTTAAAATAAAAATGTCATGACATGTTGCCATTTCTTCTGCAAAACTTTTTTGTTGAGTATAATTTACATCAGTGTATTATCTCCATCCGGAATTCAAGGAGCGTTTCTATCACTGATGTTCACAAGTTTATTAAAATTCAAATACGGCTAAGAATGCTAAGAAGAAAAATCCGAAAAACATAAAAAATAGATTTTTTTCTGACTGTCAGTTGCATCTTGGTGTTCAACGTGTTTTTTGTGTTCTGTGTGTGTGTGTGTGTTTAAGGGCCATTTAGTCTCGGAGACCTTAACGTTGACATATCTACATTGTTTACAACATGTTTTTCTTTGAACATCTCAATATCTCTTCAATTTATATTCCAATGACATACGACATTTGGTACGCAATAATAGCTTGTGTCTCTCAGAGGCATATAAGTAGCCTGGATCGGCACAAATACCCATTCAGCATCATGAAATGAGCCTCTGTTCAACATAACCCAGAAAACCTATAATTTAATAAAGGAAGCCGTAAGAAATGTGTCTTGCAAGTTTTCACTATGCATTTTCATGAAGTGGAACAGCATTGGCTCTGCATTGGTAGCCCGTTAAACTAATCAGATATAAATCATTGCAGATTATAAGTTGTATACGCATCGTTTTGCATATACTTGATAAAATATTGATATTCATAAAAATAATACATCTACTTTATGTAATATACGTAATTTGTGCTATGGTCACAAATAAAACTGATGCCGTACGATTTGAGCGATTTGCAAATCACCGGCGAACTTGATAATCGCCTGGATACCGGGCATTTTTTAAAATTTTTCTCTTGCGTGGTCTCATATTGTACGGGCGCCGGCCGGCGTCTGTATATAGTTACATCGGCCGATGTCCGGCCGGGCATCATACATCGGCTGATCTCTTACAACGACGGCCGGGCACCGGCCCGGCCAATTATACACAGATCAAACAACTTTGCACGTGCAATGATGTTTACAATAATATCAGAATTCGCTATCATTTAAAAAACAACAGGTTGTTAAATGAAGAAAGACTGATGTGGACTCTGACAGTGATGGAGATGAAAACCACAATTGCTAAAAACGGCAAATAAATCATTAGCACTTGTTCCTTGCATGCTATTCACCTTCATCTTCTCAATCGAAAATATAATTGTATTGGTATTAGTATTTGTGGTCTGCAGAAGTAAAATATCTATGCAGATGCAATATATACTTCAGCAATTACATGTTGCTTCTCACCAGTGGCATTACGATTCATACAACATCGGCCGGTGCCCGGACGAACGCCGTTAAAGTCGTACGATTTAAATTTCCAACCCAAATCTTACTATAATTAAACTGATGAAAGGAAAAGCCCCCAGGAAGCATAGCCCGTCCGATATGTGCAAACGGGCACCGTACAGTGCCCGGCGATGTGACTTTACCCTCAATGACCCTATAAAACGCCGTACGGGCGTGGAATCCTATGTAGTACCTTAACATTAACAGGCACTGTACGATGTCTAAACATTGAATTGTACGATTTTAGGTGAAATAGAAGCCGCACAGTGCCCGTAGAGGTTTTGTGACCATGGCATGTTGAGAACTGCATTTCTTCGAAACGATATCTTGCAGGTAAATGTCGTAAGAGCAATAATGCTACAGATCTTGTAAAATGATAGAAAAGTGTCCCACGGTGTACTGTCGACATACGTCTCAACTTCTTGATTGCATTGACAGTTTCCCTTTGTGTATGCATACAGACCATACCCACATTAAGTATGAAAAAACATCTTTAACAATGATATTTGTATAAAGATACATTTGCAAGTAAATTTTCATGTATTTCCATGAAAAATCTAAAGATAATAACACATTGTAACTGTTCTTTTTAAAAAGCAGCTAACACTTATTGTTACTCTACCAATTAATCAAACGTATGCATGATATGAGGTTCCATCTAAATGTGGTGCCAAACTAGATACAACGTTTATATTAGGCTTCCTTTCAAAAAAGGCAACCACTTAAGGCAATACATAAATAAATATAATTTTAAAGAAAGTAATGACGCAATTTGTATGTTAAGAGAACAATTCCTTCTTTGGAAACGCTATTTAAATTCTACAAAATAGTGTTTTGCAGACGAGTACAGCGTCGTCTGATGTTTTGCCAATTTTAACCATGACACTTCCCCACGGGCGGCAGGAAAACATTCCCGAGTTATATGCAGGACACGCAGGCAGCTTCGGCGAGTTATTCCTTGTCAATGAGTTTAAACATTTACTGACATTTGTCTGCTTTCAATAGTTTGGAGGCAATAAGTTATCTAACGTGAATAAAGAAATTATTACAATTAAAAATATAAATAATACAATTGAACATTAGACTAGAGTTGTGAAAATATAACACATTAATAAGTAACCTAAAACATGGCTCGATTATGAACACGAAGAACAACAATGATATTCTAAAATAAAATTAAACAACGGCATTACAGTGCCGCTATATGGTGATTTTTGTTGTTCGATAATATTGCCTAATATAATAAGTTGCATTGAACCTATCAAGTAGGGTATTAAGGTAATAGCTGTGTAATGGACTACGAAGCATACACATTTGTTTTTTTAATAAAAATGAATTTCCTCATAAAAATGTGATATATATTTTTATTATTATTATACATTTCAACCATAGACAATTATTTTTAAAATGCAAGTAACCTTTTCTTTGCTTAAATTAAATTAAAAGGAAATAATTTAACACCTTATTACCTCCCTTTAATATAAATAGAATGAACAATTTAAATCTTGTTTATAAAAACAAAAATACAAAAAAACTGTGAAAAGAGGTGCGATGGATCGTCTCTACATCACACATATATTAACAAAATAAAGTGTGTTAACTTCTACCTAGATGCAAGCAAATCTGTGTATACAATACACTACTATTACCTTAAAACCCGCCATTTGCCTATACTGGATACCGGTTCCATGAATTGAAATTTAAACGTTATAAAACATTATTAGGAATGTACGATTAAGATAGATATTTGATAAAATTGTCAATATATATTGATAAAATGTTCAATGAAAAAATATTGCAAACAATCTAGATATGGTCATGTTTAAGGGCACCATTACAAAATGGCTCATACAAAAACAAACACTTAGCACACCACGAAACAAGCAAACCAATGTTTAATTTATTAAATTAATTTTACTTTAAGTGTTTAATTACCGCCTTGGAGTGGTCAATGACTTTCATTGGGGTGTTTAAACCAGTTTTCCACTATAGACAACCTCACACTTACCCAACATTTATTGGAGAAGAAAAAGAAGATATGGGTTCAATTCCTGCTTTTAAAGGACAAGGTTATTAACCAATAAACAGTAATACTTGATAACCAATTAGTTATATCAACCAACAGTTTATGATTTTATTGTACGAATGTTTCTTTAACACGTTACTATCACACGTTTTGGTAGCAAAAAGCGGTGTTAACAACACAATGGTCTATGTGCATTGTAGTTCTAAAAATTAAACATTTTAGATAGTTTAGCCGGTTTTTATTTTCTTTAAATATATTTTATGCTTTTCAATGGAACAATTCTAAATTGTGCATAAAGGTTAATGACTATATAATACACAGGTAATCAAACTTGCTGGCTAATCGGATTGCCATAAAACTTTAAAATGCTATTTTTTCAAAACGTAGAAAGCCACACAGAATCTTGTTATTTTTAGGCAACGAGTTCTCACATTACATAAATTATATGTAGAAAAAACGCTTATCCATAATTACACATTTCACGATACTTTCCAAACTCCGCGAAGAACATTGTATGAAAACGATCTTTGGGTCACTATCGGTAGTAGCCTCAACTGGTCATCTTAAGCAAAGCCAAAAGCCGTCTGTAATTTATTAGCCGAAATGACACACGACAGAATAGAAAACTAAATCAGACAACATACACAATCTATGAAAGCCCCGATTCGAGTATTGCTCAAATATTTGACTTTTACGGCAGAAATGCCTCTCTTACATAATAGAAATCGTTCAGCCGCTTGGTGTGTTCAAGATGTTTATCACTACACATGCAGAGTAACAAACATAAGAAGAGAGTTAAAAGGTACTTTTCAGCAAATGCTTTTTCAGCTGATATTTAAGACTAACGGTTGGATTAGGGCTGGGACGATACGGTCATCAGCCGTATCGATACGTATTCGATACGGACCTTGCCGATACGAAACGTATTCGATACGATACACATGTACACGATTTAAGGTTTCAAAATCAAGAATATTGGATTTCAACAACAAATTAATGTTTTGGATTGATCTATACAGTGAATCCTACAAATACTAGTTCTAATTTTAAACTGATGAAAGGGAAAGCCCTCAGGAAGCATAGCCTGCACGAGAAAACAGCAGCCTCGGTTTTATTAAAGCTGTTCATCAGTGGTAATGAATGATGCCACACCACTGACGCCCCCTAGCGCAT
>Ga0224511_10003592_pt1 | contig 11282 bp, 11 predicted proteins | sample SF_May12_sed_USG_2_FD_169988 | JGI IMG/M metagenome (GOLD analysis project Ga0224511, IMG submission 169988) | Sediment microbial communities from San Francisco Bay, California, United States - SF_May12_sed_USGS_8_1 | ecosystem: Environmental > Aquatic > Marine > Sediment | place: USA...
TTGGAGCTATTCATGCCATTATTGTAGCTAATATGGGATGCGTAGCAAATCATCTTTATCCTGTTCGGGATATAGAATATGCGTTTGCCTACCAGCAGGCTACATCAGGTATTGGCAGCCTGGTTGGGACATTTACTGCTGGTTTAATCCAGGCTGCCTATGGCCAAAGTTATGGATTTTACTATATGGGAGCTCAAGCTATTTTAGGAGGCCTGCTCTTAGTCTTTGCTTCACTGTATAAACAAGAAACGTGGACAGCGTATAGGGCCCACACAGACACCGATGATGATTTTATCACAGTAAAGGAGGATGACAATGGTGCCATCAACAACGACGGCTTTATGGCTGAAAAGGATAGTAACTCTACTTCGGTTGACGCTTGATGCTTGCTTGGTGATCTCAGTATATCATGGAATCATATCGACAAACCCGTATAGCTAGCTTAATAGGTTGGTGGGCTAGAGTGCCTGGCTCGAGATGGGCAGATTTTGGGTTCGAGTCCAAGTTCACTGAAAATAAAGATAAACACGAATAAGGACATTACATGCATTAAAGATATGTTGATCATTTCGAGAGTATTTGATTAATAACACAGCAGCCATGAGAGTCAGTATGCAGATTTGTGTCAGACTCCAGATCACGACGCCATTTCAGAAATTTTAATTCGGATATTTTAAGAAGTGCCAAAGTTGATTGCCAAGGTTGCATTGAGAAGCCAATATGCTGGGCGATTGTGTAGCCTCAATTTCATCCCAATTCCGGCGACTATCTTTTAACAGTAAAGAGATCTCAGGTCACTTATGTACAATCTCTTACAAACATGCCTGTACATCTGTACATGTATTTTACAGCAATTGTTTGCAAGAGGGATAACCACCAATTATGACAGGCTTTGCAGTGGTTTTGATTTGCTTTCCACTTCCTGTCGTAGTTTCAGTAGCGATTTGACTCATGTATTATAGCGTTCCAGTTACATTATCCTTATTGAGTGCTGGATGTTCCTAGATTTCTGGGAAGATTATATGCCGATTATTCATGTAGATTTAATCCACGTCAAGCCATCCAAGTATCACATAAGGTTGTATAAAAGCTTTTTTGATCATTTGGCATGCAAAGAGTCTGTCTCCACAACCACTGTCACATATAAATAAGGATATGTGGTCTTATCTGCATACAGCATAAATATTTTGCTTTGGCCGATCTCACCTTACTGTACGTTAGTCCAGTAGCTGACAGACTGAAATTTGTGTGTGACATGGACGACCGAAAACTGTCAACATCTCTAAAGTTTGACACATCATACTCATGGATAGTACTGCTTGGAGTGATTGTGTGTAACTTCACCAGTGTAGGTGTTCTGTTTGGGTCAGCGGGAGTTTTTTCAGCTGAGTATCCATCTATACTTAACACAGATACACAATACACCAACATAATCAGCTCTATCACTACAGGAGTTTTCCAATTCAGTGGTAAGAAGTTATCACTGTTGTAATTCTTGGCAACAATTTTGGTGTTGCATAGTAGTAGGGATAGTCTACCGGATTAAAGTAAGAGTGGGAAAAAGTCACAGAATCACCAGCGGGCTCAGAAAACCCATCATATCAATGGACTTATTCTAACAGTTGGAAAATCTCTTTGATTTGTGGTTTTCTCGCAGTTTCTGTATCAAGAAGCCCCTCCTAGTGTTTAATGTGCTCTAAAAGCCGTGTTATCCCTCCGTTATAATTTGTTGTTGCACTTGTATGAACAAGGGGTTAGAATTGATAGAAGACATGCATTGGTACTCACTCGGTATAGATGTAACTTTAGAAAACTAAAATACCTCAAGCTGTCCACAATGGTAATAGACATTCATTTAGTATATATTCTACTAGAATATATACTTCTACACACAGAGAGGCCCATTCACCATGTATGAAATATGGGCGATGGCTTTACACAGTTCTCTGTAGTACGAATATCTTGTATCTTTTTTAGTTCCATTCACAGCAGCATTCACTAAAATATTCGGCTCCCGGTGGGTCTCTCTTGCTGGTTACATCCTGCAGTTAGTAGGAATGACTTCTGCAGCATTTGGCACACAGATTTGGCACCTCATAATAGGCTGGTCTATACCATTTGGTAGGTGGAAGCATTGTCTCTTGCATGTATACATGTAGATCATTAAATGTATCGTATTTAATATGTCAAATATCATCTGTTATTCACAATGTGATGGCTTATTGATTTCACCGGTAATTGAAATGTGAAATTTTTTTTCAAATTTTCTTTCATCAATTAATTTGAACTCAATGCGTAAATGACATTAAAACATGTGACTGATTACCTGTGTTCTCACATATGCTCTATTAGTGATATTTCACAATATATAATTTACCACCATCATTTATATGCCCCTCCTCCATCCTGCGAAACTCCATATTTTATGGCTCGAGTTCCACGGGCTGTGTTGATCCTCTGTCTGCATTTGTAAAAGTTAGAGAAGGAAAACTAAAGGAGTTGTCTTCATATGAAATGCTGAGAATTACAGCCATAGGCATAGAGCAAAGACGATATTACCTGAGCGGTAACAATTTAATTCACTGCTGGTCGCTGTTGCACGCTGTCTTCCAGTTAATTTGATAGCCCACTGATTTCAACAAACATGGTTGAGAGTTTTGTGTAGATATAGATAGGACCAAAGAAGGTATGGTCAGCATGCTGCCATGACCGTGATTTATTTATTCTATGCATCCTCTAAGTGGTCAGGTATAGCTGCAACTATCAAACTTCTATGTCTCCTGCTACACAATGCACTAGATGACATCTTGCTCCTAGGTAATTCTGTTTAAGCATGAGGAGATGATATGTTCCGAGTCTTTGACCGATAGCCCGATCTTTTTACAGGTCTTGGATCAAGTTGTATGCTGATGGCATCACTCACAATTATTCCCCAGTATCTACAGAAACGGCATAACTTGGGATACGCTTGCATTGGATTGGGACAAAGTCTGGCTATTGCTGTCACCCCAATAATCATTCACTCACTTCGCGCTGTCACTTCGTACCGCTCCACATGCCTTTATCTGCTGCCGATATTGGGACCTAGTGCATTTGTACCATTCGTTTTCAAACCGAGATTGCCGAGCAATTCCACTAATTATTCAATGCAGAGCTTCATTCATCCTCTCAAGCGTTTTATCACTATTCCGTATGTAGTGAACGCTTATCTATGGAACTCTGGACTGGTTGCAGTCATTGTACTTACATATGGCTACGTACATAAAGTGACTGAATCCCATAGTACAGCTACACTTACTATGACCATATTTGGTATATGTGAGGCTGTTGGGGCTGCTTCATTTGCTATGGTTTTGTTGAAGTTTAAATTCAACCACTATATTTTGCATATAATCTGTAATTTGCTAAGCGGTATTATTGCTGTTATATTGGGTGCTTTTCCGAATGTAATAGTCTTTTATACTATGGCCGGACTTTTTGGAGGTATTCATGCCATTATTGTAGCTAATATGGGATGCGTAGCAAATCATCTTTATCCTGTTCGGGATATAGAATATGCGTTTGCCTACCAGCAGGCTACATCAGGTGTTGGCAGCCTGGTTGGGACATTTACTGCCGGTTTAATCCAGGCTGCCTATGGCCAAAGTTATGGATTTTACTATATGGGAGCTCAAGCTATTTTAGGAGGCCTGCTCTTAGTCTTTGCTTCACTGTATAAACAAGAAACGTGGAAAGCGCATGTGAGGCAAACGGACGGTTTCAATAACATTATAGCTTCTGAAGAGGTCCACCCTTCAGTAATGGACAATGATGGTTTCATCTTAAATTTATTGTCTGGCAATGTGTAGTATTTCTGCATTCTTCCCATAAAATCACTTTTTTTACATGTATGACAGTTAAAGGTATACGTCAATTGTCAGAAACACTGTTACGCTCTACGCAGATTAAACCTAATATTAGGCGCATGCCCCTGTGATGTTTGGTGCTTCACCAAGACTCTATATATAGTTGATAACGAAACAGATATCCGGCTTCAAGTCAGTACTAGTGATGCTGCTGATCCTGGTGTTGCTGCTGAGCTGTTTAGAGACAGTGATAATGGCAATGTAGCGGGTAATGATCAGTTTGTCAATTGTGAGCATGCGCAGTGATTGAGGCGCTTGTACACTAGAATATGACGCAGATATGGGCGATTGCAGTACATGTATTGTGAGATCTCGAACCCCTAGTCATCAATGAGTCATCAATTCCCAGCTGCACTTTTGTTTATTGTTGAAAGTGTCACCATTTTGCAATGGAGCCATCATGCAGGCAACCACACAGATGTCTGAAAGCCGCCAGAGATAGATTGAATTGTCGGACGTGATTGATTAGGCCTCCTTCCAGCAGTTCATACAGGCGGAAAACTAGAGAGAAAGGATTCGATTGGCTAGACATATTATAGAGACAAGTAATGAATTCAACCCCCAACAATCCAGGATTGCGGTGTTTTCCAATTTGAGCAAAGACTAACGAACTACCAACCAGGCTATATATGTGTAAAATAAGCTTGAACAAGATAAGATCATTTTCCTTTAGTACATAGATAGCGTCACTAAGTCAGATGGTTCTTGAGAAGAGGTCTATGGCATGTATCATGAACTAAGTAGCTTTCCTTTGTTGAATGCTGCGATCTAGATCAGGCAAAGGTAAAATGACAAAGAGGTGCCAAATCAGAAATTGAGGCAGGTGTCACTGGTTCTAAGCCCCTGGTGCGATCGTCTAAATCACCTATTCGCCACGATAGCTTTGAAAACAGCAAAAATTGATTAAGCAGAGATTTTTCAGAGATTAATCACCTGTCACAATCTCGTAACCGAATAAACTCAGTACCAATGAGGCTTTTTTTGCACATGATGGGTGCGAATCCAGGTATTTGCTACAACAGTCATGCCAAATAGATCAAGAGACAAGATCAGAGAACTTTTCACTAGAAGAAAGGAAACCATGAATAACGCTGGAAAATCATCAACTCCGCTGATGTTTGACACACCGTACTCATGGATAGTACTGCTTGGAGTGATTGTGTGTAACTTCACCAGTGTAGGTGTTCTGTTTGGGTCAGCGGGAATTTTCTCAGCTGAATACCCATTGCTACTCAATACAGAGAAGAAACACACCAACATCATCAGCTCTGTCACTACTGGAGTATTCCTATTTAGTGGTAAGACATTTTGCAGGGTATTGCTGCATGGTGAACGTGTCTGTATACGATTTCGGGTTGATAAAAGAAAATTGGAAATGTTTCCGTATCACTCAGAAAAGAAAGAAGCCATATTCTAGTTAGAACAGTTGGTAAATCAGCATACCACTCTACAGTAGAACTGTCAGAATGTATACTAAACACTGTCCCAGAGGTTTTTTTCCTGAACAGTAATTCTCAGCTTTAAGATCACAGTTAATTCTTTGCTATATTTTAGTTCCTGTCACCGCACCGCTGACCAAAATATTTGGTTCACAATGGATGGCTATTTCTGGCTTTGTCCTGCACCTGGGAGGAATGACTTTCGCTGCATTCGGAACACAGATCTGGCATTTTATACTAGGCTGGTCTATACCATTTGGTTAGTGTTTATAAAGAATACAAGTGCAGCTGACAACTTCTACAAATCTGAGCAAGAAGTAGGACTGTGACTTCAGATTTGTCTCTAATGTTGCAGGACTTGGATCAAGTTGTATGCTTATGGCGTCCATGAGCATTATTCCCCACTATATGCAGAAACGACATAATCTGGGATACGCTTGCATCGGATTGGGACAAAGTTTGGCTGTCGCAGTTATACCAATAATCATTAATTCACTTCGCCTTGTCACTTCGTACCGTTACACATGCCTCTACTTCCTGCCTTTACTGGGGGTAAGCATCATTGTGCCAGTGTTATTCAAACCAAGATTACCAATCCACCCTACGAATTATTCAGTACAGAGCTTTATTCATCCCTGTAGACGTTTTATCACTATTCCATACTTGGTGAGTGCATGTCTGTGTAATTCTGGTATGATTGCCATGATCGTACTTCTGTATGGCTATGTGTTTCTGGTTACTGAATCTCGTAACATTGCTACTCTCACAATGACAATATTGGGTATTTGCAAGGTTGCAGGGGCAGCTTTATTTGCTACGATTCTGCTGAAATTTAAAGTCAATCATTACATTTTACATATAATTTGTAATTTGATTTGCGGCATCACTGCTATCGTCTTGGGTGCTTTTCCTCATACCATAGTTTTTTATACCATGGCTGCATTATTTGGATTTTTTCATGCGATAATTATAGCAAACATGGGATGCGTTTCCAAGCATCTCTATCCACCGCGGGACATTGAATATGCTTTTTCATACTGGCAAGCAATGACTGGAATAGGTAGTTTACTGGGGACATATACAGCTGGTTTAATCCAGGCTGCGTATGGCCAAAGTTATGGATTTTACTACACGGCGGCTCAAACTATTTCAGGCAGTCTGCTTTTAATATTCGCATCACTTTTCAAGAGAAAAACCTGGAGAGAATATAAGAAAAAAACTCATGCAGACAATGATTTTATCGTCGTAAAAGTAGAAGAAAGCTCTGTCGTAGATAATATGGGATTCATTTTTGAAGAGGACGCTGGATCAGTGACTGTTAAGAATACGAGTATGGATTCTGCACATTTAGAGAGGGAGGACAGGTAGCGAATAAACTCTATATACACCTATATACGCCAGATATACAAATAAAACTTTTGATCTTACAGGTTCATGTGCTTATGATATTCTGAATCCAGAGGAGAGGAAAGATCTGCTGCCAGACATTGGTACAGTCATCAACTTCAGTCCAGATGGTCCAGCACCACCTCCCCTAGAGCTGGTCCCACCCTTGCTACTGGCAGCACCTCCCCTGGAGTTAAATCCACCCCTGCTAGCGGCAGCACCTCTCTTGGAGTTAGCTCCTCCCCTGCTAGTGGCAGCACCTCCCCTGGAGTTTGATCCTCCCCTGCTAGTGACAGCATCTCCCCTGGAGCTGCTTCCACCTCGAGCTGTCTTTCCTTTCTTAGATTTCCCTTTCGTTTTCCTGCAAGAGGATCTTGGCATCAGGAAACTGTGCTGAATAGTGTGGCCACGAATGCATTTCAGTCACCTGCCGCAGCGCAAGCAGTCACATACCACTATCTGTGCATAAAAACAGAAATGTAAAAATGAAAACGAACTTAAGGGGGCTCCATGCCACAAACATTTTTATCACGGTCTAGAAACCAAAATCCTGTGGGTTATCTGCAACTAATTATACAGATTTGAGCATGAATAATGTGAGCAGCTGGTTTGAGGTTAATCAACCGCGTGGATTCTCCCAGTGAACACCTACCCCTTCCAAGTTTTCTTAAAATAGGTGGATGTGTTGCCGCCATCACCAGTGCGAGCCTTCTTTCTGGCACCTCGGGTACTGCTGCCGCGCTGTCGTTTATACTGACTGGAGGTACTCCCATGACTCACCCAATCTTCCTCCCTCTCCTTGGAGGCCTCATACCCAGGAAGCTCTGTAAGACAAGCCGAGACTGTGCACACCAACTGAGGGAAAGAGACTGGACTGAATCCAGGGATGGGATAGGGGGTGGGAAGAAATCCAAACACTTGGCACCCTTCACTGGAGACAGAACCTTAGTCTTCATATGTTAGATGGTTTTGTTCATATATGAATCAGGTATGACTCACAGCGAGAGCTATGCACCAGGCGTTTTTATTTCATGTGTTAAGCAGTCTGTAAAGTTCACTGAATTTTTTACTCACCTAGAATCTTATTATGATACTCCAATGTGATGTTTAAGAATCTGATGCCTTGAAACTTGTCATACTTATGCTCAGGAAAACCGTCAATTTGGGTGAGTTGAGCCTTTGTAGTGGGCAACTGGTCCGACATTTGGCGCATTGTGTTTGGTGTACAAAGATTGACATAGTTGATACTGTGATCCTTAGCTACAATAAAGGCATTATACATGTATGTTGGCGTTTATTATATACAGAGAGATTTGCATTGGATTATGACGGGTCTGGGCAGCACACAGCAGATCTGCACCATATTCTACTGATTTATCCATCCCCCTCCGGTAACTAATGTATGATTACACTATGTTGGTACGTATCATATCACAAATGCAAGGTCATATTTTGATCAGCCAAAATCTCCCTAGTTTTACTTACCATGTCCATATGTCAAATTCAGCGAACAATGAATGGGCGAGAAGCCAATCCGTTAGAATCCAAAAATATGGCACGAGTGCAAATCCTAGATGGTGTTTTTTGGCTGGTTCCAAAGAAAATGACTGGCAGCTCAGGTAAGCTTTATTTCTGCATCTCTACAGTGAATGTCAAATCGCATCTTCCATTCTTCTGACAACTAGGTAACCTAGGGGTTTATCAGTAACCTTTGTCTACAGACGAGTGCCATCACTTACCTATGGTTCTGCACAGGGTTAGCAGTTTCTCATAGCACTCTTCCCGAAGCTTCATAGTGGCAGAGTCACTATCGGCCGACTGATCAGTGATGACTTTCCTTCTCAGCATCGGTTCTTCTAAAGCCATGGTCACTCGCCGATGTCCTGCGTAACAAAAGGAATAATCACAGTAGAGAAACAAACATTTCAACCAAATCAGCTAATACCGAACAACTCCAGACCAGGGTATAAGGGATTGCAGGTGATCAAATAAAAGTACAACGACTGCTTACCGCACATGATGTCCTTGGCTCGGTGGCCTAGTCGCACGTAGCCACACGCCCCATACGCTGTGACACACAGTTCCTCACGTAACACACCATCCAGAGTGAGCTTGCGAAGCAGGCGATCACAGTCCGTACGGGTGTACTTTTTACCAATGCCATATATGGAGGTACTGGTGTGACCCATACTCTGCACTTTAGCATTAGTCATACCTGCAATATAAGATTGATATATCATTGGTGAATATATACGACACAACAAAAACAGTAACCAGCCTAGCCAATCCATTTTATCCCCTTTAATCCCTTTATAATATATTTGTCAGACTTTGATTACATAGGTTTAGTAGTTGTGAGACCTGACACGGCGGTTTGCAATGAATGCATCCATTACCTCGTAATACATCACTTAGATGCTGCAAAGTAAAGTTGGGAGGACGAAGTCCATTGCCAATCATCTCTTTGACTCCCTGACAAATCTTTTTAGAATCTTCTGTAACATCTTTCTCCACGAAGTTACCCTGGGTGAAAAGGGGACGATAAGATGATTAAGATTTACTCAACTGACTAAACTGACTCAGGATGAAGCGTTGGCTTAGTGGACAGTGTACTGGGCTTAGAAAACATGGCCGATGCTTCAATCCTTTATTGTGGCATCATTTTACCTTCATGGTTTTTCAGAGGGCAACATTACATAAAGGACTCAGAGTTACTACTCTATGCATACACCATGGATCATCCCGAAAACAAGCTGGTGGGTTACTGATGCTAGCCATGTAAAGGAGGATACTATAACCTAACCTTGAAGGAGGACACGGGATGTAGTGTAACAACTCAAACGAAGAAGTGTGATAGACCTATAATGATATTATGGTCTTAGCCAATGGTCAGACTAATTTAACATATACAACCAATGCATATGATAATTAGACCTCATTAGCATAAAGATGAGAGTAGTGAGATCATATTGCATATTGATAATGGGAAGGTATATTGATATAAAGTCACCTTCTATAAGTCTATGCCCCAGCGCTATATCCAGATCAACAACATAATTACTCTTTTATGATTGGGAAATTCCTAGCTGATGTATCTGCCATGCTAATCCGATTATCGCAATTCAAACAACACTGTTAAGAAATCGCCAAAAACTCACAAATAAATTAGCTTATGAACAAGACCTGACAGACTGCCAGAGATTTCAGAGGGACCCTGGGAAATCCTGGCAAAGAGTAATGAGCTGGCTAACCGAAGGCTTGAAGTCTTGTCAGGTGTTGCAAAGTATGGGACAGTACGCATGTCGTTATTACATGGTGCAAACGGCTGGGGAAATGGAAATACATGAGACAGGAAAGACAAGCATGCATTAACATTTTTAACAAAAAAATCAAGGGGTAGAGCCATCACCTGGTGTGTACAAACTGTTTATGTTATTATTACGCAGTTGCCTCTCACCTGGTGTACGGTTGAGTGATGAGTGAGCTTCATCGTTACAATGGCGCATAAAATGTGCCAAAAGAAAAGGGTCATACTTTCCAGCATTGTACTGGACGGTATCCATGATTCTCCATATAAATAATGGTTTACATGTAACGGTAACCGTGGAGCAAGGAATGACTTTGGGTACCTTCTAGTGCGAACTGATGTGCCAATGTGATGCGCCAAATAATCTTCAATATGTAATGCAATTTTTCAAAATCTTATCTTAGCATTTGATTATTGGAAAAACTTTTTTCAGTAAACCCAGAAAGTAAGAGGTCAAGGGTTTTTTTTTTGGAATTCTAACCTTGTTGGTGCAGTTGTCACATTTCGCTGCAGGGAATTGGCCGCAGTGATTGTTGTCAAAATATTCACCAAAATACTCAAGCTGTTGACTTCGGCGACAGTCTAGCAGATTCTCGCAATAGGAAACCATCCGGCTTAGATTGTCCATGTGTATCTTTTTAGCCTCCCAGTTAGAGTTCTCATCAACTGCAACGATAAAAGCACATTATATCCATAATTATAAATAATAAAAGAAACAGAAATAATGATACTAATGATAGTATAGTAATAGTAATAATAATTTGAAAGGATTTTTCACTTCCTGCTGGTAGCAATATGAATGGATTATCAGGCTGACCGATCCACTTTTTTATGAGAGTGACTCAGTAAGGCCACGAAGGGGTAACTTCAATTACTACAAGCATTACTGCAAAGACGGGGTCGTATATTGCAAACTAACTCTCTATGATGCGTCGCATTCTGCCGACGTCAGCGTAATGATAGAAGAGAATACATGTGGCGAGTCGTCCGTCTCGACCTGCTCTCCCACTTTCCTGGTAATATCCCTCCACGGATTTAGGAATGCTGTAGTGGAAGACGAATCTCACATCGGGTTTATCTATGCCCATACCAAAAGCTATGGTGGCACAAATCACCTAAACAGAAAACATTCTCCTTGTTAGTATACCAGCGTGAGTCAGTTATGTCATTCCATTACAAAATTAACCCAGCATGCCCTGTTATAGAAAAAACAACCTGCGATAGTTTCAATAAAAAAACATACTC
>Ga0224511_10003593_pt1 | contig 11280 bp, 4 predicted proteins | sample SF_May12_sed_USG_2_FD_169988 | JGI IMG/M metagenome (GOLD analysis project Ga0224511, IMG submission 169988) | Sediment microbial communities from San Francisco Bay, California, United States - SF_May12_sed_USGS_8_1 | ecosystem: Environmental > Aquatic > Marine > Sediment | place: USA...
GCCATCCTGACTGATGCTATGCTCACTGCAATCTTTGCACACCTCGTCTTTGATAGCTAATCTTTCCTCGATTTCTCACCCTAACTATTAATAGCGCTGGACTTGTTGACTTCTAATCAACAAGCAGCATTGGTTACATTACTTGGCATCCCATTTGGTTGGGACTGTCTTTGTTTTCCGAGTTGCTCTCCCACACCTGTGAATTTTATCGATGAAAACGTAACTGCAACTCTACATGACTGTAAGTACGATCGAGTTGTCCATAGATCTAGGGAAGATAACTACAAATATGTAGCTCTTAAATTATCGCAGTGCATAGCGGATCAAAATGAATATCCAAATTCAACTTAAGGAACTTGGTCAGTGACATAAAGGACTTTATGTCACTGACTTAGTGAAAGGAGAATTTTTCATTTTATATTTCAAGACCTTCTAAATTAAGCGATCGTTTTAAAGAACAATAATTTTCGTGGTTCCTCTGAAATAAGCAGGTTGTTTTGAAACTGAGGGTTGGGTGTAAAATCCCGGCGGGTTTAGATTGTGGCGAAGATTACTCTTCATGTGGGATTCATTAGGCAGAGCTGCTTGACTGTTACTATTAAGACTGTTCACCCCAGAACTCCTGCCTCGACCGTAGATGCCATAGACATCAATGTAGGTTCTGTCTTTGATTAGGAAAAACTTAAATAGGTCCCCCTCTCGCAGCGGGACTCGTGCGACAAAAGTCATTAGTCATACATATTTAGAGTTGTTTCTCCCCGGTTAGTGAAGTGTTTACCCACAGAATAAGTTCTGGAGGGAACCCTATGAATGGATAGCTTCCAGTAACAATAGTGAGAAGAGGAAACTGCATTCTTACTTGATGCCCAGTTCGGCAGCAGCGCTGCCCATCTATCCGAGAGAGGCAGACTGAGTCAGCGGATTACAGACTGTCAGCGGACAAGGGTATCAGCTGCGAGAAGTGGTAAGAAGTTTGCTTGCTGGGAGCGTACCACCAACTTTGGGCAGAAAACGCCACAAATTGTGACTACTGAAGTGGACTGGTACTGCTACTAACCGCAACTGAACCTTGCTCCTGGCAACCAGCATAGCATTACGATACCATCTGAAACTGCAGACTGGAATAAGTTACTAGATTAGGGGTACTGCCGATAAGGATTGAAACTCCAACTGGCTGCATCTGGAGCGAACTGCAATAGGCAGTCACTACCGAGCGAGTGATCAACGGAAAGACTGTGGATCGGAGGCCGTTTGTGTAAAGTAAAGGCCTAATTAGCTCGGCTAATACCTTGATCTCCCATATTTGTTTGGTGGTTCTCTACCCGGAACAGCAGGCAGCGATATTTATATTAGGTAACTCCCAATATTATACCAGCCCCGCCTGTTTTAGGATAACACATCTACTTACAATCAAAATAACCGCTACTGTAAATAACCTACAAGTGGACTTACTCTTAACTTACATCCCGCTAGCTTCTCGGAGTCGGAACTGTGGTGTAAGTACGCTAAGATAAATTATTGTACGAGTTACTATCTGTTCTGAGGAGAGAGGATCTGCACTTAGGATCGCGACCTAATCTACGTCTTCTTGTCTCTTGAGAGTGACGGAGAACTGCAGTGCGGAGACGAGGGACGAGTTGCTGTCGCTGCCTCTACTTCTCCGAGAGTGACATAATGTAAAAACGCTAGGAGCGAGGATAAATTGACGAATCTATCACTCCTCATTCCGGATATGGAATAGCCGTTGTACTCCAGATTTTGTAGAATTGTGAGCTTGATTCTCGGATAACTTTTTCCTATCATGGCAATCGAGGATAATTGAGTCACTGAAAAAACCAAGATGGCGATGATGACATCATCTTCGTTAAAGGAGAAGTTTCTTCGTTTATTTTCCGGCGAGTCGCGCGGTTCACGCCTCCCTCTTACATCACTTCCTAACAAGATGGCCGCTCACTTTACGCTGCCTGCCCATGTTATGGGTCCCGTCACTACGATACAAGAGATAGATGGCGCTCGCGATGTTCAAACATTGCCAATTCGAATGACTCACGGGATCACAGGTATGGAAAAATCTCGGCTGAAGTAGATCAGCGGTGCTTGATGTTTACGGAAGCTGCATAGATGACAGTTCTCCCTGGTGGCGTTATGGTTCCAGCTCAAAGGCCTGTCCATGACTGCATGACTAGTCTAGTAGGGTAATCAATCATTTATAGGTTCTTCCGGGGTATGACCTTTCTATTCCAATGACGATTCAGGCAGTAACTTTTTGTTCTTGACCATCGAATTTCATAGACTTTCTAAGCCTGAGGCTTGTTGGGGCAGTAGGAGCTAGGAGTCATGTGAGGAGCTCATTCTCACAGTGAGCGCTCGGTAGAAGCTAGGAGCTCATTCTCACAGTGAGCGTTCAGTGTGACCAGGGCTTGAATCCAGGATGTTTCGATCTTTAACCAAGCGCTCTGGCCATAGAGCTATCCCACTATCCCTATGCAGTGACTTACTCCGTTCTAAAAATTCATAGGACACTAGAACCCAGTTTTAATAAATAGAGAAAAAAAGCTCTGCCTTTCAAAATCACCAGTTTTGCGCTTCAAATGCCGTTAAATCTGTCTTCTAATGAATTCAGCTGCGATACGCTACGCCATGATATACTGTGATGTATTATAAGCAGAAAGCTGCAGTCAGTGTAGAGAGCACCACGTCTTTCCATGTCAAAGCTTAAGCAGTAAAATGTGTAGCGTAAATAATATCCCAATTATAAAACCATTAATTCATAGTTTCTTGAAATACATGGAGCCCTACACCCGGGTTTACGCAGAAAAAACTCTCAATTCAAGGAATGCCACATGGTCACTATGCAATCTTCTATCATTCTATTTTAAAGCTGACTTTCATGTTTCCGCCCAGAGGTACCTTTGACTAGTCAATATACTGTAGATACCAGCTGGTACATCACTCAGTTAGTGACACGATGTATGTCACTCCTATCTTTTGTCAGGTTCTAAGGTTAATGGGTTTCACAGAAAGTCAATACTCTACATACAATTACTGTGCTGTGCTGTGCTGTCTACTTACAATGAATGTAGTAATTCATAAACACATGGCTGAACAGATCTTTCTGTGGGGAAATCTCAATGACCAGTAACTTTGAGTATGTGGCATTTTATCGTACCAACAGTTTCACTAGGTCTTCCAAAAATAAGACACATTAGCCTATAAATGTCCGTGAGACTGCTTGTATTTGATTGAACTGTTTTGCGCCTTTGTGGAATAACGTCTATGAATCACCTTCAGCGTGTGTCTTCAATCCTACTACCTTTCTTGCCTCGATAAATAGTTTAGTTTATGTGTTTTAATTGTTTGTCCTAAAGCCCATAGAAATTGTTCTACCAAAATAAGATTGACTGCTTCGATGGTTAAAAAAACCAAGTGACTCCTGCTGGATGTGTATGTGATAGATTTTCAGCTACACCCCCTCACCTCCTTTTGTTTTGATCATGTCTACTGTTCGATGAGACCTCTCGAATAGCTACCATGTGTCGACCAACTGTTCGATCTTAACACAATTTAATCACAGAAATCCCCAAAGGCGTGACATACATGCGACTGAAATCCGCTTAATTTAAAGAACGGCCCGTATAGCGTCAGATGATATTCATGGTTTGCTGCAGGACTTGATAACAATCTGACAAAGGGATAGCCTACTAACAAGAGTGCCGCAGTCCAGATCATGGAGTTATCCTCTCCTAACTCGATGCTCAGGATAGTCAAAGATGCTGAGTTCAGGCGCTAGTTGTGCTGTGAGAATTAGCTCCTCGCATCTTTCCTAGCTCCTACAGCTCCAACAAGCCTACGGCTTAGGAGATTGATTAAAAAGGATGACCGAGTGTCGCAGTAAAAACATTACTGAGCATCAGCTTGCCCCTGTCAGACCTATAGTACCACAGTAGCCATGCCTCATTATATGGGTGCAGTTTACTACAATCAAATAACAGTCAGCCAGGCTAGTAGTATTTTAATATTTTCTGATGAAGCGTTTAACAACACAATTCCTTCCCTAATTAACCATTTGGCCAGTGGAAGCTAGTTATTATTTTCCCATTCCTATCACTCAGCAGAAATGCCAATCTCAACCAGACTACCTGTCTACTATTACTAAAATGGGTATTCGTGTGAGATTGGGACGCTGATAAGGGCCGATACCATAGACATATTATGCCTAATATATGTCTATGGGTGGAGTAGTGATAATGAGGCGCTAACAAATTAGGTCATCTCCATATTGGAGTGGGTCGCACATTTTGCTTTGGTCAGGTGACCCGGGTTCGATTTCAGGTTCGTGTGTCATTTTGTGCATTCTTCGTTGTTAGATTTGGATCGCAGGCGGCCCCGCCCATAGAGCAACAACTTTATGGGGGCAAGCCATCAAGTGGTCTCCGTATCTAGCCTTAAAGTCAGTTTGAATCTTCCTAGGTGAATGAGATTATTTTGGCTCAGTAATTTGTTATTCGGAGTTATGTTCCCACAGTGTGTTGTATTTGAGTAGTTGTTCTCCCTTGAATATGTTTGGGCAGTTATTTATGCGCAGTGATCGATTGTTAACACGTTGTTTGCGCCTTCCGCATTTTCGAACGTTAAGTCAGATGTTATGCCTCTGTCCTCAGTCTTGTATGTCGTTTAGAATGAGTTGTGAGCGTAAATTTGGGTGACAATGTGTGTAGTAATTTTTCGTATTAAATTTTTGCATCGTGTAGAAAAAATGTGACATTTTGATGCCCTGTTTACGTAAGGGGCTATCCACCGTGTCAAGTTTCTCAGGCCGACCTGAAGCGAATTTTCGAGTGATTTTTCCCGAATATAGAAATAACAGCCGTTACTTACTTACTTACAGTTACTTATAATCCAAAAGATCATTCGAGATCTTCTCACCGTAAAACCATGCGCACAATCAAATAAGAGGCTCTATATGCTAAGGCTTTATTCCGTATTAATAAGTAAAAATAAGTGTTATTCCGGAATTAACTAATGAAAAGGAAATCGTGAGCGGCTCTTGTAGCGGCTAGCAGTTTGGTGACTGATATTGTGTACATTATTTCACCCATGGCTCGCTCCATCGCTCGGCCTGTCACAGGGACTAATTGATCCGGATGGCAATATGAGACCTTTACTTGTTATATGGCTTCGTAACTGAATCCCTCTGTGTAGAGATCGGTGTGATAAGGGGACCAATCGCCAGAGTTTGAATAGAATGCAACACAATATTAATTACACTGACCTGACATGTGGATCAGTGGTCAACACATGCCAGTAAGGTAGAAATGTTGTCCATTACCCAATGGTCATATGGGGAAGCTTGTAGAGAGCCGACTTGCGCAGACAGTGGTGTTGCCGAGAGGGGCGGTCGCCACTTCTCCTCACCGTCTTCACCTTGCTCTGAACAGAATTTCTGGCTGGGTGAACAAGGATTTTTTAAAAAGTGTTTGAATGCTATGTTTTGGACCAGAGACCTGTAATACTAGTGGTGACCGCTCTAAACACAGCGCCTGCCTTCTTGCTAATACCGAGAAAGTGATTTTTCTACTCAGCACTTGGCCATCCTATTTAACATACCTCCCAAGCCTGAGGCTTAATGGAATTAGGAATTATGTGAGGTGGTTAGTTTCACATTGCGCGCTCAGCATGACTAGGACAGGAAGTTGTTGAGTTATCCCGCTATCCTAGTTTTCAATTTAGAGGAAATTTTGAGACGTGACGAACGCAGTGCAGTCACTGTTCAATTTATAAGATTTTTGCGGATCTAAAAAGTTCATGAATGTCATGTCGATCCAATGTTCATGTCTTCCTCTTCCGTTTCTTCGCCAGCGTCAGAGATATCCAGAAATTAGTCGACCGGGTCTTCGACTCAACGTTTTCAATAGTGCCTTATCTGAGGACTTTCTCTCTACACCCACTTGCCCCATACAGAAGGTTACTATCCCGCTTTCCCAGTATTGTCCATAATTGGCATATAGTCTATGTCACGAACGATCTCTTTGTTGGCTATTCGTGCCCAAGTTCTTTGGAAAAGGTGCTGGATGAATTATTATCCGAGTTTCGTTGTAGTGAAAAGTCAAGACAGTCCAGTATGAGTTGGTGTTCTGTTTGGTGCTATAGCCCGCGGGTTTCAGCTGGTGCGAATCATGAAAGGCTTCAAGAGTTTTATTAAAAGTTCATTATTGAGCCCTGAGGCCCCCACCTGTCGTTAAGATAATCCCTCTCGTGTAGTGAAGGTTTAATTATTTCCTTACTACTCTCCAGAAAGTTTACCGAACTTCAGAACATTTACTTATAGGGTCTGTGCTTTTATTTAGGAGTAGCTCATACCAAAATCAGACGGACATAAGTGGTCTGACTAATCTGACTTTCCATAGCTTCAGTGTTTGACCGGAGCACGGGAATAACTCAGTGGGTAGAGCATTATGGGATAGCGAGATAGCTCAGTGGGTAGAGCATTATGGGATAGTGGGATAGCTCAGTGGGTAGAGCATTATGGGATAGTGGGATAGCTCAGTGGGTAGAGCACGATGGGATAGCGGGATAGCTCAGTGGGTAGAGCATTATGGGATAGCGGGCTATCTCAGTGGGTAGTGCATTATGGGATAGCGGGATATCTCAGTGGGTAGAGCACTAGGGGATAGTGGGATAGCTCAGTGGATAGAGCACTATGAGATAGCTCAGTGGGTAGAGCATTATGGGACAGTGGGATAGCTCAGTGGGTAGAGCACTATGGGATAGTGGGATAGCTCAGTGAGTAGAGCACTATGGGGTAGTGGGATACCTCAGTGGGTAGAGCACTATGGAATAATTTGATACCTCAGTGGCTAGGGCTCTCTTGGACAGCGGGATCGCAGTGACTTCACTTGAGGTTATTGATACAGATATGAGCTCCTCACATTAAGTACACAACTAGCTCTTAGAGGGTCAGAGGGTCCCTGGGTGCAGTCATTTCACTAGGAAATTTTCTCTGTTAATCGCGAGTTGAATTAGATAGGTTCTCTATAGTGAATCACTACAAAGGTTTTCTGCAATTGTGTAATCGCTTTTTTGATTCAATTGTGTGACGCTCAGCTCGAATGATGATACTCTGTTTTTGTGCCATAGCTTCTTTTGTATCCTGACCAGTGTCAGGGGTATGCGGGTACCCTGATCAGTGTCGGGGGTATGCGGGTACCCTGATCAGTGTTAGGGGTATGCAGGTACCCTGATCAGTGTCAGGGGTATGCAGGTACCCTGATCAGTGTCAGGGGTATGCAGGTACCCTGATCAGTGTCAGGGGTATGCAGGTACCCTGACCAGTGTCGGGGGTATGCGGGTACCCTTCACGTACCCCGGTGGTACCCTGATCAGTGTCAGGGGTACGCAGACGCCCTCCAGATATCCTGGGCAGTGTTAAGGGTATACGGGTACCCTGCAGGTACCCCTATCAATGTCAGTGGTGCACACGTACCCACCAGATATCCTGAGCAGTATCCAGGGTATGCAGGTACCCTGACTTCTGTTAGGGCTATGCGGGTATCCTAACTTGTGCGTGGAAAACTGGCCTATCGAGTCTTTGACTCGGTGTTTCTGCGAGTCTGTCATTAGGGGACCTTGCACTTAAACCCGTGTGCCCCATAAAAAAGTGAGCTATGGGCGGGCCTTGTCGCGATCGGAGTAAATTTACCAATCGCAATTCGAGCCTAGAAATCCGGATTCTTCTAAGCTCGATATGATATCCACTAAGCCACTGCTTCAGCGCAGTGACACAACCCTTATCAGCCTATTACAGCCCGTACTCAGCGAAACTGTTCAGCTCAGTCAGTCACTCAGTCCCTCCCTCCCTCGCTCACTCGCTCACTCAGACTTTATCCCGTTTGAGTATTGACACAATACAATGAATAATACTCAGAATACGGGTGAAGATTAATAACAATTAATAAGGTCCTTTGTGCTCCCAGACTGAAGCAGGTTCTGAAGAAAAGCCGCGGTGGATAGGGTACTGACACGCCTCAAGTAACTGCCCGGGGACAACATGGGAAAAGTCCGAATCTATTCAAGGGAATGAGAAATTAATTTGGAATGAAAATAATATGCTGTAGTTTATGGTTTCTAATTCTGTTATCAAGCATTAATAACGTATTGGAAGTGTCTGGTTGTAATTACCTGGGCGATTTGGCCAGGAATTACAGCGATGCTGTTTATTCTGGGAGATTTAAGTAACTCGGCAAAACAAAAGTTTTCTCTTCTTCTGGCGAGGTCGTTGAGGGTCACTAGTGTATTATTCACGTTTCACACTCCTGAAGTACTCATTGCTAAAAGGATTACTACACATTCTGTGACTCATTGGATTACTATTGCTACTACTAAACCAGTGATTTCAGTTTTTTGCCAAGATTTGAATCCTGCGACCGCTGATCAGTATTTAGCACGATACAATTGTGCTATAGCGTATTTTCCATCACTCTTGTATTTTCTTCTCTAATTGGATACAGAGTGTCAGCTGGACTGTATTTACTTTACTCACATCCTAACGCCACTAGAATCACTCGAGAGTACTAGTGAGTAGCTCTGTCTTGCCACTCATCCGTCTCTGATTGGATTATCGAATTTCTGTCATCGATCAAACGAATCGCTGCCGAATGCGGTGCAAAGAGTCAATCTGTCGCTGACTTTAAACAGGAATCATCAGATATTCGGATTGCGACACACGGTTGAGTTCAGTGGAAGTATTTGATATAATTACTCGTGATGACCGAGTGAGGGTTTGTGTACATTTGCGTAAATTGATTGAGACAGCAGCGGAGTATTAGGACCATCGCAGTAAGGATAACGGACAACGCAGCGAATTAAGCTGACTGGTCACTCTACGCTTGTCTTGTCAGTCGGGTGGGATTATAAAATCTCATCAGGCCTCTCGGGATATGACGAGTGAAGCTCTGATTCGCCGCGGTTTCGGTCGGCGTCCAATCACGCCGATAAAAGTCGACATAATCTACTGTAAGTGTTATAACTTGACAATTCCCGCACTCTACTCTCACCTGAGGTCCATACTGGCTCTATACGAGCTTAAAAGTTTTTCAGTCATTCTTCTTAGACACTTGCCCAGCCTATTTGACAGACCTCGTAAGCCTGAGGCTTGCTGGAGTGATAGAAGCTAGAATAAATAATAGGAGCTCATACTGACAACAGGGGCGTGCCGTGACAGGCATTCGAACCTAAGCTCTCTCGGTTCCGAGCCCAGTGCTCTACCGCGTGGCTGTTTGAGTGCATAGGTGATAAATTCGTGAAGTTACATCTAGTCGCTGGAGGTGGCTTTCTACTCATTCTCATAGGTGAATGTACGAGGTAGATTGTGAAATTTCGGCGGAGTTTATAAAGGGAACTAGTAGTTTGTGAAAGTACAACAAAGCTTGTGAAAGTGTCTAGTAGTTTTCGGTAGATCAGATTCCATTGACTGGCAGTCGGGGTGCAGTGGTGGCACGGTGTTTCAAATTTAAATCTGCTCATCCAATTGGCCATATGTGCTGCCAATCTCAGATAGGAGCGGTTTGACTTAGAATAAGAGTAATATATAACTTGAACTATAATAAGATTGGGGTTGTGTACTCCCTAAACGTATCGACTGTTAAGTGTTACATTTTATCGTAGGATCTGATAATGCACTGTACTGGTGAAGCCAAGACCTTACTACTGCATTATGTATCTTTAATTGGGTCAAGAATGTGACAAATAAGAATGCTGGAAAGCATGGCCGCCATTTCTCGGTGCCAAAGGATATATGAATCGGAATCTTCCTTCGTATTCCTCATAACCTTTAGATTGGTTTGTGACAACTTGGCGACGTGCATCTCCTCTCCAAGTGTCTGTGATCAGTCAGGGAAAAATCCCTTGAAATACTCCGCCACGGCCGAGAGTTGCACCCGGGCCACGAGAGGACAGATAGTGAGATACATTTTTGTATCGGTGTAGCTGTGGGTCTCACACTGCGTCGCATCCATGCAGTCACGCCGTTGTTACTGTGTTGTATTCGTGGAGTTGACGCTTTGATAACGCACTCAAGGTCTTACCAAGAATGTCTTCTCATGAAACAAGTTGTACTAATGACTTCCTATCACTAGTCCAACTCTCTACTCCTAGTTGTTTCTCAAAGATTCGGCTCATCATCTTCTGCTTGTCTGTAGACAGGATGAGGAAAGGTTGTAGATAAACACTCATTTTGTTAATATATACAGACACATGCCCTCCAGTCCTTCGTAGCTAGCCTCGTCTAATATAAGGCATACCTGCTAGTTTTTCTATTACCCTCCTACGCAACCACAGTGGGTTGCCAGAAGCTATTACAAGGAAGTTTTTTTATTGAGACAGGATGACTTACTATCTGTTACTGAGGCAGAAACTAGATGATATTTCTACTGGTTACTGTCACAACCTTGGACATTACTGCGGCTATCATTATCTGACTACTAATTGTGACAGTGTCACAGCTAACCGTCACTACGTCATTGTAACAGTGTCACTACCAAACATCACAGTACCGCTAATCATCCCACTGTCCCGCCACTCGTGTCAGTGGCTAAGTTTACTTTCATTGCACCAGCTTGACTATAATAATCCTAGTATATCACCATAGGACCTCCATTAAAAGACATTCGGGGAGGTCAAGACCACATATCCGCTAGTACTGATGTTCCCAACGATTTGACACATGCATCCAATTTTGCACGAAGCTTTGGTTTTCGCGCCTAGCCATAATTGAATTCTTTTTAAAATGATGATTATAAAACCTAATTGCTTAACTTGTCCTGCAGGCATCTGTCACTGTAAGGTTTTAACCAGGGTTGAATTTTAGTGTGATCATGGCCTGGAAAATACCTACAGCACTGCACATGTATCAAAGCATTTAGACTAACTGAATAATAGTGGTTTTATTTGGCTAGACCTGCAGCAGCCATAGAGATATTATTTTCTTCCAATCAGGGTATATATGAGAGGTGATTTATGTTATCCCTGACCTGCCTATAAAATACTAGTTGGTTATTTCTATTACTCTACTCCAGCACTTGGCCATCCTATCTAACTGACCTCCTAAGCATGAGGCTTGTTGGAGAGGTAGGAGCTAGGAATTATGTGAGGAGCTCATACTCACAGTGGCGCTGCTGAGCGTGACTCTTTACCGGCTCTCTCCTCTCATTTATCGCATATACCAGCCATTATACGGCAGTGGTGCTTAAATGACGGCCCCGGGGGGGGGGGGGGCGCGCCAGG
>Ga0224511_10003595_pt1 | contig 11278 bp, 7 predicted proteins | sample SF_May12_sed_USG_2_FD_169988 | JGI IMG/M metagenome (GOLD analysis project Ga0224511, IMG submission 169988) | Sediment microbial communities from San Francisco Bay, California, United States - SF_May12_sed_USGS_8_1 | ecosystem: Environmental > Aquatic > Marine > Sediment | place: USA...
AAGAATGAAAAAGAATGTCAAACAGAAGGCAGGATTCCGTTGGAAATGTGTCTTGGAAATCAATGTTTATTCTTTTATTTACAAGCATAAACAATGAACAGTCGTCTATCGTTAGCAAACTATCAATTTACTTGGCGACACATGTGATTATCTACTTCATAAGGTAGGTCGATTTTTTGTTTTTAAATAATAAAAAGTTCACAATGTAGAATGTTATGAAAAGTCTACGCCAGTGATGAGGCTTTGTAATTACAGGCTCATGAACGCAATCGTTTTCCTTATCAAAATGCTTGTTGAATGTAAATATTTGAAATTGCAACAACATTGCTGTGTTCTTAAATATCACCAACAATGCAACATGTAATTCCAGTTACCAAAAAGCTGTTGTCCGCAACTGAAGAACATGAGGATGATGCTGAAGATGTGAAGATCATGAAAAGGACGATGGCCTCTGAACTCAGAAAAAGGGCTGAAACAGAAGAGCTACCTCTTCTTGCTGCTTTGCTTAATCCAGACACAAAACTCTTACCCTTTGCAACGGATAAGGAAAAGCAAAGAGCAAGGCAGCTGCTGAGAGAAAAAGCTACGTATCTGGCCTCAGTCACTAAATTTAAGAAGGACGAATATCTGGAAACTGCGGGACCAACTCTACCCCAACTCCCTGAAATCCCTAATGATGATGATGATGATAAAGTGCAGGTGAAAGAGCCAGAAAATCCTGCAAAAAAGGTAGAATGCAATGCTCAGATGCCATTGAATGGCTTGGTGATGTGTGTATTACCGGTGTGTCTGAGATGCCAAAAGAGACTTTACTAGAGGCTGAAATCGATCGGTATTTTTTGTTTACCAGAAAAGAGTCTGATGCGTCTCTTACCCTTCTTCAGTGGTGGAAGGAAAATGAGCAGCTATTCCCAAACCTGGCCGCCATAGCAAAAGGTGTGCTGTCTGTACCAGCTAGTTCAGTGCCGGCTGAAAGGTTGTGAGCAAAAAAAGGAATAGGCTAAGTCCTGAAAATGTCAACAAGTTTATATTCTTGAACATGAACATGCAACAGTACTGGTGAGTGGTGACATAAGGTGAAAAAATCTGGTGAATTAAGTGTCACAAATATAATGTCACTTACATTTATAATGACGAAATTTAAAGTAGTCTTGTAAAGAATCTTGTGGTAGTCAAATTTTATTTTCTAAAAAAGTTAATAGTTTTTTATGTTCAAGTTGAGATTTTCGCATGTAAGCACATTGTTATAAAACGTGTTAGAAAGTAATTGTTTGTGATTAAAATAAATTATGTTTTAAGCTTATTGTGTTGACTATTGTGTCTATTCACACGTTTTCAGTCACTATCCAGTATTGAGTTAAGAACTTCTAGTCACTTCATTTTTTTTATTGAACATTGTTAAATTGTTTATTGTTATTTAATAAATATAAATACTAAAAAGTCTATAAAATTATTATAATATATCTAGGAGTTTCTATAATTATAGTAAAAATTAATAATCGGAAAGTTATCGATAGTGCCCCAACCGATTGAACCGATAATCGATTGTAAAATTTTCCAACCGATTACTATCACTAGTTGGGATGTTACACTTTCTGAAAATGTACAGCATTTTGTTAAACAAAGTTCTTAGAAAACTTATTTTAGATCTGTATTAAAAAAAGGATGCGAGAACACTTATCTAAAATAGCCTCGTGTTGCCGTAATACAACCTGCACTCGAGTTTAGATTACCGGTACACCTTATTGTACTCATCAAATGAATTTATAAATACTTTACATTGTTTATAATGCTTAAACACAAAAACATAGGTTGTTTTAAATGTCTGTTGCGTCATAATGTGCTACGTGTTTTGTGTCGTTCTGTGTGTTGTTTAGTATGGGCCATTTTGTCATGGTGCCCTTCAATTTGACATATCTACACTAAACATTGTTTGAAACATTCTTTCCTTGAACATCTCTTCAATTTATATGGTCTTTTACTGCAAACAACTTGTATTTTCTTTTGAACCGCGATGTTTTCATATGTTTCAGTCACTGTTTCTCTTGGGCAGAATCTGGACCAGATAATAAATGTAGAGAAAAACAGTGAGGCGATCATTCCGTGCAGAACAGCAACGTACAATTATCCAGGGTGGTTCGGTCAACCTGTAACAGCTGGTGGCGGATTAACGTTATACAACTTTGACACATTCTCCTCGTTCTTCACCTCGCTCACCAACCATGACCGTCTGGGCTGGGCGTCCAACAACAGGGATCTGGTTCTTAGTAACGTAGTCAGAGGGGACGCGGGGAAATACCAGTGTTCCACCACTGGAGCTGGGACATGGACAGTGCAGCTCAACGTTATAGGTATTATTGGTTTTGTTCTGAAATATGCAAAACATGAAATCTTGAAAAATACTTCGAGAGGTACCTGAGATAGTAGACAAATTTAGTAATCATGTGCAGTTTATGATTCTAATTCTATTTATAACCGTCTTAAAGTGAACATGTTTATTAAAAAACAGGAATGTTTACATTCAGTAGGTTTTGCGATGATGTCAAGTCAACGTACAAATGTGTGTTGCCATTAAAAGGATAAATCCTCATAAACAATGTTTTAATTATTCAAAAACATTCGGCTTAGGTAGTAATATTTGTTTTTACGGGATTCCGTTCGCTTATTGTTAGTTATGTATAGTAGGGATATAATGTTAACTAAGCTCCTGGGTACCGTTTCAATAACATTTCCATAAAGTTATGTTAAGAGCAGCAGCCATATTTACGCTATGTGAAAAGTTATGGACGGTCTGTGCTTACCTAAACTTATAGGAAAAGTTATGTAAGTTTTCTTATGGTGAAACGTTTTTTTTCATCACTTAGAGTTGCGCTTAAATGTCGTAAATCCTTCCTTAAGTATACTAAGTATGTTAGTGAAACGGCCCCTGTCTCTTAAATATCGACCGCACTCGTTTACCGTTTCCGTACCACAGATATTTCAACTTTACCTTCTATCTTCTATAATTTATGAGGTATTCCCTGGACAAATAGTCAATCAGTAAAATTAACAACCCTAAATATATAAAACAGACGAGTGAGTGTTTTTGTTCATTGCACTTCCCACTCAATGAAATCTATTTACTTCTAATCATGAAGTTTATAGAATATATTTTGATACATGCAATTTAAAAAAATGGGAATCCTTCGACATTAATGAAGTGTTAGGGTTCTTGACACATTGCGTGTGACTGCCCTAAAAGTCAATTATTAAAGTTAAACAGAAGCAACTACTGAGAAGTATTTAAAATATCATTTTGTGAGTGCACTTCCACAAGATAAACTCTCTCTTCATATGAATTTTTAAGAGATCTTATATTGTATCTAAAATATGCCCCAGACACTTTCTAATCATTCAATTATACAGAAGCGAAATTTCAAAGATTTCATATAAATGTATTTTCTGATATATTTGCCAAACAAAATATATTTCTTAATTATTATTATTATTATTATTATTATTATTATTATTATTATTATTATTATTTTTTTATTTTTTTATTATTACATTATTATAAGTTATCACGGGGACAATACCAGACAGTGAATTAATGGTGTGTCCGAATAACACTTTCATAGAATGATATTAAACCGCCTGTAAAACCATATGTATAAATTTAATAGTATGGACCGATATATAACGTGATGTTGTATCAAGTGTTGAGATTTCAGATTTCAGTGTACATTGATCGGAAAATGTGCATGACTGTGTTCAGAAGGGGATACAACATTAACCTTAGTCAGATTATTTGTAGCAGAATCCTATTATAGATTACAATTCAGATTAGTTGTCTTGTCTTTTTATAACTGTAGTGTAGCACTATACCTTAATAACTATAACGAACTATTCTCTTACATGTAGAACAAATGATGTTATGTCGATGAATGTTAGGGTGAGAATATTTAGTTTGGGTAAAATGGAGGATAGGTCAGTTTACAGGGAACATACATCTGTTATACCTAATCAGCATTCCTGGTTTTACAAGTATTACAGTTTACTTAAAGCGGCCGACTGCTTTCCCACATAAGCCATCTGTAAAAAGACTTAGCTAATTGTATTGTGTAAGTCATGTCACTTTGGGTGTAGCTCCTAAACTGTCCTCAGGATTAAATGGCCTGTATGGACTAACCAAAAAGCAATAAGAAAAAACTTTACTCAGGCCAAAGTCTTATTTTTTTTTACGAGAGGCGTTAGGTAAGTTCCCGGACTGGCTATGTATAAACAAAATGGTTACATTATTTTCTTAGAAAATTGTACAATTTGTAAATAACACATGTTCTGCTACGATAGCAACAAGGAAGAATTGTCCTTTTCATTTTTTTCTGTCAATTTTTGTTTTCATGTTAACCTCACCCTTGCTACCCCGGGGGAATTTCTACATTAAACTATGAAAATGGTGTAAGATCATCATTTTAGAATCAAATATTTTGAAATGTTAACTGATAGATTATAGAAACCAGTATGTTAACTGTGTTAAATATGTTAGGCATATTACTTTAAAATTAAATGATAAATAACGTAATCAAATTATGTCACCTTGGTAAAACTATGAATAAAATAACATCGCGTGTAGCAATATTGAGGTTCCAATATATTTTCATGCATAATCATGCAAAAAAGCGAACACTGTGGGAGACATTCAAATGTTTGATACTAGTGTGTGTTTATCGACCAATTGTTATTTCGATTTGCCCTAAACCCGGGTGTAGATGCTTAAGGTCTTAGTGTTGTCACAAATATATGTCTTACAACATTAAACAGTGAAATAAGAAAACACTGGTTAGCTTTTAAATATATAGTGATAAATTATTATCATATAACACATATTTTATTAGTACTAATCTAACACAACAATGCGCGACATGACCTTTATAATTAATATACACACAAATTACTTACGTGCAAGAAATGCATAACTTCCGATCATTTATAAGTATTGAGTATAGAAGCTTTTAGAGTGGTTATAGTATACAAGCAAATTTAGCCTCAATATGTTCAACCAACTATCTAGAAATTTAATTGTTTGTAGAAATATCATAGACATGTGATGGCAAAACGAAAGTAGAAGCCTTCTATGAATTTCTTGCACGTAAGTTTGAACATGGAATTAACAGAAATTAGTGTATTTATTATTTTTAAAGACCATACACCGTATTGTTGTGATAAGTTCTAATAAAATATATGTTATACGTTATGCTACGGTCACAAATAAAACTGACATCGTACGATTTCAGCGATGTGCACATCACCGGCGATTTTAATAATCGCCCGGGCACCGGACGATTTTTAAGTATTTTCTCTGGCGTGGTCACATATCGTACGGGCGCCGTCCGGCGTCTGTATATGAAAACATCGGCCGGTGCCCGGACGGGCACCGTACGACATCGTACGGTGCCCTGCCGGCGTTGTAAAAGATCAGCCGGACACCGTATGGTGCCCGGCCGATTTTACACGAATTTTCACGTGCATTTATCAATACATTTATATCAAAATTCGCCATAATTCCTCAAGAGAAACAGGTTGTTAAAATACGAAAGGTTGAGACTGACCCCGACAGTGATTGTGATGAAAACCACACTTGCTCAAGACAGCAAACATTTCAATAGCACTTGTTAGTTGCATGTTGATCATCTTTAGCTGCTCAAGCGAAATTTATTATTTGTATTTATATTTTTAGTCTTTAGAAATGAAATATCTACGTAAATGCAATATGTTCTTCTGCAAAAACACCTCGCTTCTCACCGGTTGCAATTCGACTCACAAAACATCGACCGGAGCCCGGACGGGCATCGTCCGGTGCCCGGACGGGCATCGGCCGATTTCTTAAGAGATTTTTTAAAGTTCCTGGCGCTTGTCAGACATCGTACGATGCCCGGCCGGGCACCGTTGGAATCGTACGATATACATTTTAAACAAAAATCGTCCGGTGCCCGTCCGATGTGTGCAAACGCCGGCCGGGCGCCGCCCGGGCACCGTACGGTTCCCGGCCGATGTCATTTTACCCCCATTGACCCTCCCAAACGCCGTACGGGCGCCGTGGGATTTTAAGTAGTACCTAAACTTCACCGGGCACCGTACGATGTCTAAAAAATTGATAAAAAATCGTACGATTCTTCCTGCCGCCGACCGGGCGCCGTACGGGCGCCGTAGAATCGTACGATTTTTGGTGAAATAGACGCCGTACGGTGCCCGTAGATGATTTGTGACCATAGCATTAATAATCTATCAAAATATATTAAAAGCTTCAAAAGTAGTGTTTTATTATTTCCATGACAGATGTCGTAAGCCATATATTTGTGACAACACTAAGACCTTAAAGATAACAAGGATTCTTTTTTATAAACATATGTAACAGGGTGTAACTATTATAGACACCCGAGCTGCAATAATGATTTAGGATTAATAGAGCTTAGTTTCTTAATATAGATGAACACTTGTATATCTGATCAATAACCCATTATATAAAACACGGCACCCACAATATATAGGACTGGTATGCGGTACTAAATGTTTTGATTGTGTTTTGGCCGATTGGCTATTTTGATTATTATTTAGGTAAGCTGGAGCCAAAAGTGACTGTAAGTGCTAAAGTAATCCACATACATTTACGAAGAAAGGGTGCTGTCACATATAATCTAGTTTGCTTATGGTAGATGCGCTGCAAGAATTTATAAGTTAGTTAACACATTTATTAAACCATTAAATAGGAATAAACATAAAACTATGTCATTTTACACTAAATTATCTTACAGTTATATGTTAAAAATGTGAACATTACAACTTAAAAATGTGCCGAGTCATGTGAAAACCTATATTAATGACATAAAAATATTCAGTGTTTCCGTTGTTGCGCTAAACAAATGTTGATAGTTTCAAGATATTTTTAAGAATCTCGTTTAGTTCTTCAGATATAAACATTTAAATATGGACACTATTTGAAATTCGAACGAGACGTCAAAACACCGGCTTTTAGAAACGAGAAATAGTGTAAGCTTTACGCTTCCTTCTCAATTCTAAGAAATAGTTTTTTGTATTTATCCTGCCACTTACGTTACTGTTTACATTGTTATCAATTGTATCTATGATCTGTGCAACATGTATTATTTTTTGCATTGTACATCTTGATTAATGAATATTAGTTAAACTAAAACACATTGGAAGGAAAATTACATCAAAATCATCATTTTCAAGTTTAAATGACACTTTGCAAATATTAAAGCTGAATAATTCATATATTACCCTCTTGTATATTACTTTTGACTAATCCTGTGCATGAATATCTACACATAAAACCTATTTGTTATTGTAAAGACCATTAAATATACTACTGAATGTCATTAAAGCATGTTTCGTCATTGGGCGCAACATATAAAAATAAGTGCTTATTCATTGTTTAAAGCTGATTTGCGCGTTAACCGTCACGCTCACGCATATTGTTGGCATAAAACATAATTTGATGTTATGATATTTTGAGATTATCAAATAATTGACAAAAATCAAACAACACAATATAACTAGGCTCTAAAATGTCGCCCCGTACTACATCATTGTGTAGTTATATTTTTCTGGTCCTCATGGATCATGGAGTGTGTATGTATGTTGTTTACATTTGAAAATGGAGTTCTGCTCATGCGCTAGGGGGCGTCAGTGGTGTGGCATCATTCATTACCACTGATGAACAGCTTCAATAAAACCGAGGCTGCTGTTTTCTTGTGCAGGCTATGCTTCCTGAGGGCTTTCCCTTTCATCAGTTTAATTTAACTTACTAAAGCTGGTGTTTAGTGCCTGTGTGGCGGCTGTAAAACGTCGCCCCGTACTACATCATTGTGTAGTTATATTTGTCTGGTCCTCAGGGATCATTGAGTGTACGTGTATGTTGTTTACATTTGAAAATGGAGTTCTGCTCATGCGCTAGGGGGCGTCAGTGGTGTGGCATCATTCATTACCACTGATGAATAGCTTCAATAAAACCGAGGCTGCTGTTTTCGCGTGCAGGCTATGCTTCCTGAGGGCTTTCCATTTCATCAGTTTAATTCAATGGAGATGTGCATGTGCATGGAACACTGTATTTGGATCTGTTTTGTAATATTGGAATTAATAAAAAGTAGTTACAAACTGTCAGTTGGTAAACGGTACGCAGCCAAAGAGGCCGTACGCAATACACTGGCTTAAAATAAAGAAGTGCACAAGGAGAAAGGTTTCAACCTCATACGTGTAGTGAAATCACTTCCTAATTATCAAGGAACATACGTAACTTATTTTCATTTAAAATTTAATTGTCAAACTCAACATCATAATAAATAATAAGTGTTTGCTTCAAATCTCTTTTTTGCCCGCCGTATCGATATTGTATCGATATATCGCCACATCTTATCATCCCTAACGCAAACTCAGACAACACTCTAACTTTACGGGCCATTTTGTCATGGCACCCTTAAACTTGACATATCTACATTGTTAACAACATTCTTTCGTTGAAGATCTCTTCAATGTATATGATATTGTTATAGTATTTTTTGCGGTGATCTTTAACACATAAACGTTTATGCGTTATAAATCCCCGCATTAAAATTTTTTTTATTGGACAGCTCTTAAATGAGCAGGCAAAACGATGTTGATGACGTTTGTATCCTTCTGTTTCGTAAAATTGTTACAGTGGAGTCTCCAGAGTCAATTACATTAAAATTGTTATACGTGAGTGAAGCTGAGTACCTGATCCAATTTCTTTTGTTTTGACTGCTCCAGTAACAACACAATGGACAGATCCGCAACTATCAATCATAATCATTTATAACAGTGCATTGTCAATTTTAATCCAATACATTAGGATTATATTGTCAATTGACAATCTGACCTAGAAAACACAAAAGAAAGACCCCTTCACAGGCCTTCACAAGATCAAAGAAAATCTACCGCATTGGGCGCAGCTTGAAGTGTTATTTTGTGACATGCATTGCCTTTGATATACCAATTACGGTATGTTTGATAAGTAACCGAAAGCTTGAAAGGTATCAGACCATTAATAGACGTTCGTTCTTTATAAGTGTTTTATTTGTTTTAAAAATAACACGATTAATAGGGCATTATAAATGCGTAAAGGGGGTTATGTCGCTAAAGTAACTATGTTTATACTGTTTATATATCTTTTATCTGTTTTGCTTAATGTCAATTTCTTTGAGGGTTACTGTTCCAAGGCATATAGTATAAATACGTACTATAACATTTGCACAATCAAAACAATTCACTGTAAGACACGCCGCAAGCTCTGCTGTCTCTATGTCCTGACATTTCGAATTGCTGTTTCGATTTATTGAACAAATATGTCGATTGCTATTGCACTACATTTTTTTTCTCTTTTTTAAGAAAATGGGTTAACACTAAAATAATGAAAACAAAATTCCCCTTACCGTTTCGTACCATGCTTTAATCAATCCAGGGAACAGTAACGGAAGATGCTCGGAAACTTTTTAACAGGAAACTATTGTGTAACTCGTCGAGTGATTGGAGGGGATGTTGATAGGAATGCGTCTATTTAATGGTTTAAATGCATAGAACACATTCTCATTAAATACTGGACGAAGAGTGGTTTTCCTAAACATTGGAAGTTAACAGTTTGGGACCTATATAAAATGTATACTTTAATTATAGCGTCTGTATATATGTCCGTCTTAAGTTGCGCAAAACGTCATTTTACACTGACGCTAAAAAAGGTATGCACTTTACTCAAGCCCATATAGACCAGTCAGTCTATCAATAAAAGGGACCTAACCTTCTCACACTTTTTTCATTTACCACCGTAAAACATATAAAACATCTAGAAAAATGTAAGCATGGGAAATATCTCAAAAACACCAAATTCATAACTTGGTAAAATACTTCATTTTTGTTCTATTCAACTTACAGTAACAGCTAAATACATTGTAACGTCAAATGTTGGTATTTTTATGTCATCAATAGACATTTACGAATGTAAGTGGAAACGAGAACGGAGACCGAAGCGGAACATTTTTGAGGGGGAATCTCAGTAGTATTGTAACAACACTATGCTATAAAACCAGTATGTCCAACACATAATTAGATTTGAGATTTTACATAAATTTGTGTTACATAATAACGTACTTTATTCAATTCTATAAGACCAATATGTTTCCTTCGCACCACTAGTTTGGCAACTAAACGCGCGTTAGCAGTCAGAAACGTGTCTTTTGTGACAATGCGATACTTGGGAATTGCTCGGTTTATACGCCGTCATTGTCTCTTGCTGTCCCATTGTCTTATTTAAGCACTTAAAGTCATTAAAGGAAATCTGTTCGAATATATTTTATCGGCAAGCAAAACGCACTGGTCAGAAAATGGAAGATCAAGTTCGATTCTCGACATTAAGTTGAACTGTTGAGCGTCATTCGGATGTCCTATGAATTTTGTTTCAACGTGGCACATACGTTCTGTACAGTTAACCACAACTTGACTAAGGCTATAAACCGCAGTGGAATGACATGTGACCAAAATATTATCGAATTTGGCCACACACCGCCCGTTAATTCTCATATCTTGTACCGTCAACAGCTATTACCTCCATCGGCAATTTCGGCCATTTATTTTGAAAATTATCCCACTCCGCAATCGTCGGCCATTTAAAGAAATAACAGTTTACACTTCGAATTAAAATTGACTTTGAATGTTGACATAATGAACTTCTGACCCAGATTTTCGATTCGAAATACCGAAAAATTCGGATGTTTCAATTCGGCTCAACGAGTTTATTTTTAGTTAAAATAAAAAGGATAAAAAACGGGACCGGACAAATCTATTCGAAATACTGAATAATTCGAATAAACGGTGTTCGGATCAATGAGGTTCAGCTTGTAATCAATATGATTGTCAAAATTTGGTAATGCACGTTTGAACAATCCCTTAACAGTACAAACACTTATGTTGAGCAACGTGGGCAGAAACTGATACGATGGGTATAAGCAAAGCCAAATACATACAAGTTAAAGTGTATTTTCTGTCGAAAGAACTCGTGCACTTACAGGTAATTCTATTGCGTTTCACGTTAAAGTAAACGACTGCGAGGTTCGACAGTTATTTTAAAGAGGTCATATTCTTCTTGCCAAACATGCCAAACACATCCCGTCCTTTAAATATCAAGCTCTGGAAAAAAATATTGCGATTGCGATCCATCGTAGGCATACAAAAACAAAACAAACTCAAAATAAACTGACCCTACAGCACATTC
>Ga0224511_10003596_pt1 | contig 11277 bp, 7 predicted proteins | sample SF_May12_sed_USG_2_FD_169988 | JGI IMG/M metagenome (GOLD analysis project Ga0224511, IMG submission 169988) | Sediment microbial communities from San Francisco Bay, California, United States - SF_May12_sed_USGS_8_1 | ecosystem: Environmental > Aquatic > Marine > Sediment | place: USA...
TCTGTAGGTTTCCGTAAGAACTATAATTCAGCGTAGGCGTTTTGGGTTAGACATATCCTTCCACCAGATACATCCGAGGCACGATCGCTGATTAGGCGGAATTGGCCGAGTAGTTCCGATTGGCATTCATGGTGTCGGGGATCATCCTGCTATTGAAAGTAGAGTTCTGCTCATACACTATGGTGCGTCAATGGTGTTGTCATCTTTCATAACTACTGATAAACATCTTTGCTAAATCTGAGGCTGCTATTTTTCTATGCAAACTATGCTTCCTGGGGTCTTTACTTTTTCAGTTGGATTTACAGCATTATATGTATATAAACCGTTTCCTGTTGGGGTTTATCCAAAAACTGTTCTTAATAATATTTTATACACTACAAGTTTAATATAAATAAAATCGCTACATAATGTGACATCATTTTGTTTTACATTTATATATAGCTGGCACTGTGGAAACTGACATTTTAACTATATACATAGACTTTCTTTACACAGAGTATGTCATTTTCCATTTAACATGATTTATAAAGGGAAATAATCTTGTTTAGATAAAACAAACAAGTAATTGTTATGTTTAACGGCAGTATTGGTTGTCTGATAAGGCAGAGTGCTTTTGACAGTCAATAACTTGTAAACAAATGAAATGCAAAACAGACAAAGTAAATTAGTTAATAAAGATGTTGTGTTTTCAAAATTAAATTTGATTAAGTGTAATAAGAGTCTATTGTAAGATTTGTGTGCACGGTACTGCATTTGCTGTGTAAATCTCCAATAGCTCTTTTAACCAACTGTTTAACTACAGTAGATTCAATCATTATGTACTGATAAAAGTTTCATATCAAAACAAGTTTAATACATGTATTTGACTTGTAATTGTTAAAAAAAAAGTTATTTAGAAGAATTACATCAAATATCTTCGGATGAAATTGCGTCATGATGTTGTGAAAGTTTTTGTCGTCCCTTGTGCTAGTTTTTGTACGGGCCATTTTGTCATGGTGCCCTTAAACATGACATATCTACATTGTTTGCAACATTCTTTGTTTGAACATCTCTTCAATTTATATTGTGCAGAAGTCTTGTCTAAAGACAGATAAAGGAATATATACTTTTAATGGTGTTACTTCATCTCAACTTCGTCAATTGAATTGAGCTCTCGCCTTTATAACTTGCGTCTTTATCGGTTTTGAATTAGGTGAACAAAAATAAAAATTTAAAAGATGTTCAAAATATCTACAGTGACTGAGACTTCAATACAAGTAGAAATGTTTACCCAGTAGGACATCTCATGGTGACATTTCCACCAGTTCCAACTGTATCAGGTATAAGAAACGAATTATCATCTTTCATAACACGCAAAAATGTGTTCGTCACATCAAAGATCATGTGCTTTGTAGAATCGTTGCGAAACAGATTCTCGGGGTGGGTGCATGACTTCATATCTAGAATCCAAAGCGAAACAGACATGCAATTTTTGCATGCTTTAAAATGATCTTCTGAATATAATATGATGTTAATGTGTCGATATAATATATATAATATGATATTAACGTGTCGATAAAATATAAATAATATGATGTTAACGTGTCGATATAATATATATAATATGATGTTAACGTGTCGATATAATATATATCATATGATGTTAACGTGTCGAATTAATATATATAATATATTATGATGTTAACGTGTCGATATAATTTATATATAATATGATGTTAACGTGTCGATATAATATATATCATATGATGTTAACGTTTCGATATAATATATATAAAGGGTACGCAGTTTACCCACAACTTGCCAATTTGAAACACTTAAGATGTTTTAGTATTCATTTAGACTAAACAAACTGCAGTTTCCACTAAACACTTTTTATAAGTCTACATGTTAAACAGACTACATGTATGACTGTTAAAAGGTGTAACTTGGCAACAGAGTATATTTTTTATTTAAATGTATAAACAAAGACTTATTGATTGTTACACAAAAATTGGCATGATGAAAATAACATGTCTAAACATGTTAAATTGCTTGACTTTTACATTGCCTTCTGTTGAAAGTATTACATGTAGATATACCTTAAATCATTAAAAGAAAGAGTTTAAAATGTATATGTTCTTAATATGATCAGAAGTAGGTAGACATGTTAACATTCCAATAGAAGTACGATTTTTTTATGTTTTTTTAAATAGCCGAAATTTTTAATAAATATAATCCGGGTCTCGTGCTTTTTATTGTTGTAAATATAACTATATACGTGCTTACTTACAATGTACATACTTATTGAACTGGATGGTTTCTATACATGAATGAACTCTGAATGTGTCCTATACGAAGTGCTTGCACTTTTTTATTTTCATCATTATAACAAATGCTAGAAATAATGGATGTAAAATTGATCTTTATATTTGTATGCTCATATTGTATGGGCCGGGCCTTTGTTATGGAAATAAATTGAACTGAGTTGAAACAATAAAGCATTAATTTTAATTGAGACAGAATAATTTAAGTAACCTCCACAAAATCATGAAGTACTATAACTATACTATATATTAGATTGACTGACCTTTACTGCATTTAATGTCACTCGCAAGCAATCTTTCCCTTCCCGTTTCTCCCTGAACGTAATAGCCGTTGGCTTCCCACTTAACACCTTTGTAAAAGTGGCAGGTAAAAAACATTTGTTCAAGACTAGGCACGTTGCTGAGTGCGCCATCCTTACAAGCAAATCGCTGTCCAAGCCGATCCAGTAAGGGTTCTTCGCTAAAGGTTCTGTCACACCACGCTGAAAATGATGAGTAAAACTAGATTGATATATAATAAGTTATATATTGTGACTCAATTCATGTGATTAAACCTAAAATATATACCTCTTTTCCACAATCAATTCATAGCAGATATTTGTTAAACGTTGGTGTAAGATAGAATTTTATATCACGAATTATCATCGGAAGCAATATTTGTGGGTTAAACCGCCCTCCACCCTTGCAAACTGCGAATGGCATTATTTTTACCTTGCGTACTGCGAACGGCTTTATTTTTACCTTGCGTACTGCGTACCGTTTAACAATCTATGTTTAGTTTTATACATGATGACATGTCCAATGAAAATTTAGAGTTGTTTTACTTAATATATAATTTTGATAATAATAAATATTTCTATGAATTGAGAAGAAAGCTTAAATCGTACACTTTGTCTTGCTGCTTTCTGGAATTCAACCTGCAATATCGGAGTAATCGTTGTTTTATCGAGCGAGAAAATGTACAATACGTAGCTAAGTGAGTAAACTGTGATGCAAAGACAGAAGGAAATACATGGACTGCGAGTGTCAGAATAAAGGTTTGTTGGGCTTTAGCTTGTGATTAGAAGTGCTTCGTATGTCCAATATACTATATACAATCAAATAAGTACAAACAGTAGAAATGTGTCTAAGCGATGTTAGACGTTCGCTGGCACCCGTGTGAGTATCATTCACGAACTATGTTCAGAAAAGCAAGGGCGCCATGTTGACTCTGGTTTGAATCCTGCTGATATTGCCTCGAGGGATATAAATGCAGACGACAGAGAGGGGCTTCAAATATGGTTACGGCATGCCAAGATGTCAACGCCGAAAGTTACCCGATTGTCTTTCCTCGTACAGACCACGTGACAAGACTCATTATCTGGCAATATCACAAACTCAATGGTCAGCAGGTGCTTGCCACAACACGCGACAATACTATGCTATTAACGGTTCGAGTACGGTGAAGAGTGTTAAGAAGGATTGTTTTGTGTGCAAGAAGCAAAACAGTCCACTGCTGACCCAACAGATGGGCCCACTACTTTGTGAACAAACAACACCAGAAAACTGTCATTCACATTTGTCGGTGTAAATTACTCTGGGCCACTAAATGTGAAATATGGTCTATCTAATCTGAAGAGGTACGGATACCTGTTCACGTGCCTCACTACTCGCGCAATTTATATCTAAGTAGCACACAGTCTTACAACCAACTTGTTCATTACGGCATTTCAACGTTTTACCAGTTGGTGGGGATGACAAAGAAGGATTTTAGTGACAACGGAACAAACACCAAGGAACTACACCAGGCCGTCACAGAGTGAAACCAGTAAACTGTTGGTCAGTATAAGCTGCAACATCACATTGAATGGCATTTGAACCAACCACATGCAAGTCATAGAAGCGGCGCATGAGAGCGATTAATACGGTCAACTCGTACTATACTCAATGCCACCGCTTACGAACAGCTACCAACAGATGATAAACGTCTAACGCATATGGCCGAAGTAGAGCGGATACTCAACGACATACCTATAACAAAAATAATCAATGATCCAAGTGATCCTGTGCTTACTCCAAACTTGCTTCTACTTATGAAATCGAACCGCGAGGAATATTCACAAAGGATTTATTGCACTCAAAACACTGGTGGAAACAGATACATTGTACATGCATTATTATGTCTTTGGATCGGGAAGCACCTACCGTAACTGCTACTACGGACACATGGCAAAGAGAACGGATGGATCAACGCGAGGGAGACGTAGTGTTCGTTGCAAAGGAAAATACACTGAGAGGACAATGCCCCCTCGGAAGAGTTAGTGAACGGTTATGACGGACACGTACGCAGCTGAGTGGTCCGGACTCGGGGCTCCTAGACTTTAAATCTAATCACAACTTGAGCTTGTTTAAATCTGCAGGGTAATGATGGATAAGACTGTACACAACTAGATTTCAGGGTTATTTGATATACCTTTGTACTTGTATCCACTTCGTGACTTTTTGACTTCGTAAAAAAAGTATTGAGGGTGAATATTAATTTCACATAGTACTTGAATGTTTATTAAAATTTATAATATTGTTTGTATAGGTTTTGCTATGAGTGTTCAATTTAAGATTTTTATTTGTTAAGTCGGCAATTGCAACTTATGGATATCATAGATTATTACATGACAGTTACACTTTAAAATGTTTATTTCCTTATTGCGATAGATCTAAATGTATTGCAAAATCAGTATGATTAGACATAAACATGGATGTTTAGATGGACTCCATGCATGCAATTGTAAATATGTATTTTGGCGTTCTCGCGTTTTATTATTTGAGTTTTAATATACATTAATATAATTGATGACTATGAGTAGACACCTATTTAATTCTTATATTTGACTTTTAATTGACAAATACACAGTATGATAAAACATGTGTCATCCCTCGATCTATATAAGTTTCCGAGTATTGTCGTAGACTCAACGTGAAAACTGCATAGTGACAGTATTTGTAGATAATTATTACTGTGTTTCAATTAGTATGTCTTATTGATGTTTAATTGATATATATTTGGCATTTTATTAAGATGTCATTTCCTTGTTCTATAAGGATAGTTTGAATTATACCTAATATTTGATGAAATACTTGGACATTTCATGGATGGGGAGTGTAAGAACTAGCGTTCATACGAGACGTCGTCTGCGTCGCGCGGACATACGCGCATGGCGTTTTGACGTCAGTAATTTTAACTCTCTTAAATCTATTGAATTTACATTGAATTGTGAAGAAATATTTAAACGTCACGTTATGAAAAACAAAGGATTAAATATCTGGTAATTTTTAACCAGGTTTTCAACGAAAATCCTGGTTGTAAGATTGGTGATTGGCGGGCGGGCGGAAGGGCGGACGCATCCTAAATGGCGTCCAACTGTGGTTTTCGCTCAATAACTTCAGTTAATTTTAACAGATCTTAATGAAACTTTGTATATTGACAACCTATATGAAGACTTTGCTTGAGATTGTATTTGGTCGGTCGCGTCAAGGTCAAGGTCGATGTTACTTAAAATAGAAAACAAATGTTTTCGCTCAATAACATGAGTGAATTTCCACCAATCTTGATGAAATTTGTCTATAGACAGCTGTTTTGAAGACCTAGCTTGGGATCGAATTTGGAGTTGGTCGGTTTAGGTCAAGGTCGTTGTTACTAAAACTAGAAAAATGTTTCCGCTGAGGTTTCCGCTCAATAACATAAGCTAATTTTAACCGATCTTAAAGAAACATTGTATATAGACAGCTTTCATTAAGACCTAGCTTGGGTTGCATTTGGGGTCGGTCGCGTCAAGGTCAAGGTCGCTCTTACTAAAAATAAAAATGTTTCCGCTCAATAATTTGAGTGAATTTCAACCAATCTTGATGAAACTTTGTCAATAGGCAGTTGTTATGAAGACCTAGCTTAGGATCGCATTTGGGGTTGGTCGGGTCAAGGTCAAGTTCGCTGTTACTAAAAATACAATTAATTTTTCCGCTCAATAACTTAAGTGAATTTCAACCAATCTTGATGAAATTTTGTGTATAGACAGCTGTCATGAGGATCTAGCTTTGGAATGCATTTATGGTTGGTTGGGTCAAGGTCACTGTGCTAAGATCAAGGTCACTGTTATTGAAAATGAAGAAAAACTTTGCCACTTATTATAACTTTGTGTTATGAGGATGTTTTTAGGGAAATAATAGTAGGTATAATATCTACTAGTTTTCTTGCGGTGCCATTGCTGTGTCGACATACACGTGGTTTAAAAGTTACTACAATTCTCTTTCTTAGTAATGTATACAATTAAAGCATAATGTACTTTACTTTCTGGTTTCTATTACAAAATATGATGGTATCTACATGTACTCGACACAGCAAATTGACTCTGTCTTCTATAGGCGGGCACCGGTAACTAAACCACTGCGATAAGCCTTAGGGCAGAAGTTTCACTTTTACGGCTAATTGATTTTTTGAGCCATGTATATCTCGACCAAGTTCTATAACCTGCCAAATACCCCACTCCTGAATTATGGCCATTGAAATGTCAAGAAACTGAATTAGCGGTATCTGCTTTCCAAGTCAAATATCCTGCTCCCAAAATGTTGTCATTACCATTGAATTTACCACAAATACGACGGGCGTATTTTGTGTCATTCTGGCACTCTTGTTATTTATAATTTCTTAAATGAATTCTCCAAGAAATGTTGAGTTACCGCCTTGGTACGGTCAATGACTTTCATTGGGAGTTTAAACCAGTTTTAAACTAAAACAAACCTCATACTATCTCAACATATTTTGGAGAAGAAAAAGAAAAAAATATGCATTTAATCTCTCTAACCAGGCCACTTTAAAGCTGAACAGAACGACAGGAAAGTTAAAACAAGTAAATTAAACAGACAGGGGTTGGAATAAATGCATTATAGCAAAATAGTAACAGTAATGCAACTCTAGAGAAAAACATAAACACACCATTAAACTAATTACTGACTGCTTACGCTGCTTTCCAAAACCCGACTGGTCTTTTCAAAAATCGAAGGAAGAAGTGAAGTGTATAAAAAAGCAAAGGCACGTGACAATAACAAAAACGCAGAACGCTGAAAACTTAAACAAAATAGTGATTTAATGTCAAAAAGAATAAACAAACAACATACTACTGAATAATTGCGTAAACTGTGTTTTACCCTTGTTTCGGAATATGTTTATATTTCTTTTTTTTTCAGCTAAACGTTAATTTTTAGTTTTCTAAGACGTTCGTTATCAACAAAACTATCAACAAGATCGAATATTGATGTTTTACGCAGTAATTTTTAATGTATATTTTGACTAAATAACATTGTCTTAGTCCTACAGGTAAGCATTTTTATATTTTATTGCTAAATACTGTAATGACTGTGTATGTTTTTTTATTGTACACGTATTTGACACTCGTTAAGACGACCATGTAATTAGTGTATTTGTTAGGCACACGCGGTATGTTTTATCTATATGCTTTGTCAGCCGAAAGCACAAGGCTAAAAACGTATTGTTGGTGGCCCCATATTATATTATTTCAAAGACCACATGCTTTTTCTCTAAGATATTACTTCTTTGTATGCTTTCGTAAAATGCGTGTCCGTTTTGCCGACAGTATTGATTTAATCCGTATGATCAGTTGACGAAATGTTTAGATTTGCGATAATTGGAAAATTGTGTTTCTTAAAAGTTCGCCATTTCAAACGCAAATTAACATAGCAAATAAAAGATCATTAGCTAAGAACAACTACAGTATTGGGCCTGATAGACCTCTTACTGAAAATTGATTGTCCATGCAATGTTCTGTAGACAAGCACGTTTTCCTGTGTTTTATATTTTGATTCCATACCAAAACAACATCTCAGAACTCGGGTCACTTTGCACCGAGAAAATATATGTCCTCGTACATTTAGAAAAGGTATACACATTCACACAAACATCCACACATACACCCATGGGGATAAGGTAGGCGAATATTAAGTTAAAAATACAATCGTCGACATACCATCATATATGTTGATGTAGTAGACGTGCTCCACTTCTGGTTCAGATAAAATTCTTTTAAACGTCTTGTTGTGAAGATTCCGTCCAAACCCCATAGCAAATATCTCAAAATCTTGGCGTTACAAAACAACACATATTTATTGATACAAAACAAAGTATTTGAAGTTATTATAATACGGTCAATATATTGAATAGTGGATATTTTATATCATCACTTCATATCTACCAATATTTATGTTCTTATCTGTTACTCTGTCTAACAAAACAAATAAAGTAAACCCGTTGCAACAAAATACAATGTATATTTTTATCTAATTAGGACTGTTTCCCAGGTACTAATCTTGCCTACCTTATTCAAAAGGAAGCACATTTCCTGTTTGTGATTATTTATTACAAGCACAACAAGACAAACAAAAAAGAAAAAGGTTGTGTGTGAAGTTGTTTGCCGAGTGGTGAACTAAATCGCGAATGTGGTTAAATTAAACTAGTTTTACTTTTCTGTTCAGAAGTCAGCGCCCATTTTTCATCCAAGAAGACCAAAGTCTCCGTATAGGCCAAACCTTCTTCCCTAACCAGGGTCTAACGAAATGATATGTTATATCAATTATGACAATGAGTGCAATCTAAATAAAACATACACCAACTTACATTGTTGCACAAAACTCATCTTTCCTGATACATCGCTCATGTTAGTCGTATTTGTTTGGGCGGGGTCGGTAATAAGGAAGATGGCTCTTGAAGTGTCCTCACTTATTCTGTTCCTATCTGAAAGAGTTATGTTTCGGAAGCTTGCAAAAAGTAAAATGGGAAGTGTTTTTGAATATTCGTCAATCCAAATGAATCCGAGTTACTTGTTGAAAGAGTAAATAAAGTAAACAAACCCCAGAACATTCGACGTAGATATATGCTAGATATAACAACGTCCATTGCTTTCGCTATTGATAATCCCTGTCCATGGGTCTGCAACTGAGGCACCGTGACAAAATATATTGGGCAAAACATTAAAATTACTGTTGAAATCAACATGGTTATACCGCTTTGAAATGGAATTAAATTGAATACACCATAAATACACAACCATGCATGTTTAAGAAAAGGTAGTTCCGATTATAACTTTACATGATTCTTGCAAAGTCAAAGTAATTGGTATTGAATTTGAGCCTACTGTTTCTGTTTATTAACTGTTCATAGTTTCATCTTTTTAAAACATAACAAAGGATACGACAGTCTGACGTCGAATTGTAGTATATGCATTTAAAAAAGATAAAATTCTTTTCATTTTTAAACAAGAATACAGCATTTTTAATATATAAACAACATCTTATTAACCTGGATTTCGTCAATTTTAGCCTTCATTGCATTCACAGTCCTCGTGTGTCGGTCATCGATTTGCAGATGAACGGTTGCAGATGTGGCAAATGTGACCACCGCAAAACGGGTGCCATTCAAACCTAAAGCGCGAGTGTTGACATTAGCTAGGCGGTTATTCGACATGTGTTTGATAAATGAGTCTTTAGAAAAAATAAAGTAGAAACAAATCATATACACAGTTTAAATACATGTGTTTCTTCATGATTCACTTGAGCGTTACTCTTTTCTTTGCCTGCAATATTTTTTCTTTGAACATAAATTCATGTTACATTGTAATTATGTATATTAAAGGATATTAAATTTATATCATAGTTTTAGCTTATTCTTAAGCAACAGTGTTTGTTGAAAGATTATATGCACTAAGCATATCCTGTTCATCATTAAACCAAACCAATACGTAAACGTAAGATTAAAAAGGATCCTATCGCGATTCAAATGTTAAAAAGCACGTTATGTAGCTTTGCAGAATTTAAATAAATAATTAACTAACCACCATTTCTTTCGGGTGAGACGCCGAACATTTCTACAAGCATTTTCATAAACCGCTTGGCGACATTGAGGGACTCTGGTCCGATGCTGGACGACACATCAACAACGAAAATCACGTCCAGGCCCTTTCTACCAACACTTAGACTATCTAAAACACAAAAACATGGCGGCAACCAGGACGTTCATTCACTGTACAACGTATGACGGTGTGTCATAAATATTGAACAAAATGGTAAATCGGTTGGAAACATAAAAGAATATATATCGAAACGCAATGGTAGTTCAGTCGTAAAATCACAAGCAAAAATGGAACTTAAGTCGTACACATAGCAACTTAAATAGTAGGTCGATAGTAAAAACTACAACCAAGTGGTAGGTCCGTCCCAAATAACACACACAAAATGGTTGGTAAGTTGTTAATATCACAAAGACAAAGGTCCAGGCCCCTTTTACCAACACTTAGAAATGAAAAACACGAATCAACCAGGACGGTCCTTTAATGTACAACACATGAAGGTTGGTCATAAACAATAAATAAAAAGGTGGGAAACTCGTAAATATTTAATAAATAGTAGGTGGATCGTAAATATCACTAACAAAATGGTAGGTCGGTCATTATTATCACAAGCAAATGGTACCCCTAACTTTGACCTGTCTACATTGTTTCAACATTTTTTCTTTGAGCATCTCTTCAATTTATAATTAATACCACAAACAAAATGTTAAATCGGTCTTATATCGGTTTCCCTTTCATCAGTTTAATTAAACATAACAAACAAAATAAAAGGTCTGTAGTAAATAATGCACACAAAATGCTAGGTTTGTCGTTAATATCACAAACACAATAGTAGTCCGCTCTTAAATATCACAAACACAATAGTAGTCTGTTCTAAAATATCACAAACGCAATAAGAGGCTGCTCTAAAATATCACAAACAAACTGGTAGGTCGGTCGTTTATCTCACAAACAAACTGGTATATTTGTCTTAGTTCAAAAGTTTATTTGTACTTAGGCCTCCGGCCCATATACATAATATATACAGTTACACAAATTCATGTTTATAGTATATACCTGTGTAGACATGTTGTAATAAGGTTGAT